>Ga0307515_10004171_pt1 | contig 30076 bp, 26 predicted proteins | sample 17_EM_MG_FD_194513 | JGI IMG/M metagenome (GOLD analysis project Ga0307515, IMG submission 194513) | Populus trichocarpa ectomycorrhiza microbial communities from riparian zone in the Pacific Northwest, United States - 17_EM | ecosystem: Host-associated > Plants > Roots > Unclassified | place... | reverse complement strand
TTGACGTTGCGCCACAGGATGTCGCTGGTGCCGTCGCCGTTGAAGTCGCCGATGCGCTGGACCTGCCACTCCGCGGGCTCGGTGAACAGGTTGATCACGGCGGCGACGTTGCCGTTGCCCATGATCCACTCGGCGAACTCGCCGGTGCTGACGTTGCGCCACAGGATGTCGCTGGTGCCGTCGCCGTTGAAGTCGCCGATGCGCTGGACCTGCCACTCGGGCGGCTCGGTGAACAGGTTGATCACGGCGGCGACGTTGCCGTTACCCATGATCCACTCGACGAACTCGCCGGTGTTGACGTTGCGCCACAGGATGTCACTGGTGCCATCGCCGTTGAAGTCGCCGATGCCCTGGACCTGCCACTCCGCGGGCTCGGTGAACAGGTTGATCACGGCGGCGACGTTGCCGTTGCCCATGATCCACTCGACGAACGCCCCGGTGTTGATGTTGCGCCACAGGATGTCACTGGTCCGCGGGGCGTGGCCGTACAGCGACGTCGCCCCGGAGAAGTCGAGCACCGTCTGGCGATAGCCGCCGGTGCCGCTCGGCCGGCACTGTGGATAGTGCATCACCGAGTTCACGTCATAGCTGGTGACCTGCCGGCTCTCCGCGGTGGACTCGCCGGTGCAGGTGATGTGGATGTGCTCGTGGCGGAAGCCCAGGATGTGGCCGGTCTCGTGGCGCAGGATGCCCTGGAAGTCTCGGCCGCCAGCGGTGGTCGTGAACGCGCTGCTGGTGATCAGGAGCTGGCGGTTCCCCCGGGTATCGTCCGGGAAGAACGAGGCGGCAAAGAAGTCCGGCGATGTCGAGGGCCCGACGTTGAACACCACATTGTTGTTCGAGTTGGTGCACGCCGCGTCCTGATCGGACCGGTAGATGAACCGGACCGCGACCCGGTCACTCCACGACCGCATCGCGCGACCCAGCGCAGCGACGACGTCGGCCTTCCGCTGGCCGAAGCTGTTGCTGATGCAATACGTCAGCGCGTTGCGGTTCGAGCTCGACCACAGGACGTCGGCGCCCATCACGTTTCTCACGGTGAGCGCGGAGTCATTGCCTGTCTGGCTCGCGTAGGCATCGGCGAGCCAGGCGTCGTAGTGGCGCCGCAGCGCCTGCTCGTCGGGTAGCGCGATGTCGCCATCGACGATGTACGGATACGGCTCGAAGCTCTGGCGATGCGCCGAGGCCCGGAACTCGTCCCATGTCACCGGCGGGTGGGCGCGGAACTCGTCCCAGCCGTTGCCGGCTCCGGTCTCGGACAGGCTCGGCCCGGCCTCCGTCGCACAGGCAGCGAGGCATGTGCACGCATACAACCATCCCATGATCTTCATATCAAACTTCCTCTCAAATAGAGTTACGGAATACGTCACAATTCGAGACGTATTGATGCAACAACTCCCGTCAAGTCACACTGTGCGATCGCGGCAAGTCGAGGCAATCTCGCCTCGCTTGCAGAGGCATGCCGCTGTTCCGGTGAGTGTCCGACGCCCGCTCCGTATGAGGTTCGATGCGCGGCGCTTCCTCGTCGGTCGCACCGTCATTTGAAGCGTCGGGCGCTCCGGTGTTCCAGCACCGGGTGTACCGGTGTTCCGCGACAGGTCGCAGTACCAGTGACGCGCAGTATGTGCCGTATTTGCGGTGGTGTCAGGGCGAGTGCTGATGGCAGTCCGATCCCGTCGCGTTCAGGCTGCATGGCCGTCGTGCGCGCCATCGCGGTGCGGCTCCACGCCGCCCCCGGTGACGGTCATGGATCGCGATACTGTTCCGGATCCAGGCCGTGGTCATGGAGCCAGCGTTGCACCTGGCTGCGCGCCTTGCCCAGCGCGCGCGCGATGGCGCTGATGTTGCCGCGATGGGCTCGCAGCGCGGCGATGAGTTGCTCGCGTCGCTGGTCCTGGCGGCGCTTCCGCGGGTCGGCGTCGATGTCCGTATCAGGAGCGCCGTCGGTCTCGGGGGCGTCAGGCACAGCGGCGTCGCCGGTCGCGGTGGAAGCGTCGGTCGTGATGGACAGCTGCTCGACGCCGATCGCGCCGCCGCGCGCGAGCACCACCGCGGAGGCCAGACACTTCTCCAGCTCGCGCACGTTGAGCGGCCAGCCGTACCGGCAGAACGCGCGCACTGCCTCGGCCTCGAACTGCACGTCCTGATCGGGCGCGATGCGGCGCAGCAGCGCCGCCGTGAGCAGACCGAGGTCCTCGCGCCGCTCGCGCAGCGGCGGGATCGAGAAGGTATGGCCGGACAGCCGCGCGTACAGGTCGGCCCGGAACTGACCGAGCGCGATCTGCGCCTCGAGGTCGCGATGGGTGGCACAGACGACGCGCAGGTCGACCTTGACCGGGCGGGTACCGCCGAGCGGCGTGACCTCGTGCTCCTGCAGCACCCGCAGCAGCGCCGCCTGCGACGACGGCGGCAGGTCGCCGATCTCGTCGAGGAACAGCGTGCCGCGATCGGCGGCGCGCACCAGGCCCGGGCGATCTTCGACCGCGTTGGAGAACGCACCCTTGCGGTACCCGAACAGCTCGCTCTCGAGGAGCGTGGCCGGCAGGGCGCCGCAGTTGACGGCGATCAACTCGCCGGGGCGGCCTGACAGCTGGTGCACGGCGCGCGCCACCACCTCCTTGCCCGTGCCGGTCTCGCCTCGCAGGATCACCGGCACCGTCGAGCGCGCGATGTCCTCGAGGTTGCGCAGCTGGTCCTCCAGGGTCGGCAGCATCGTCGACAGCGCCGCCGCGCGGCTGGACCTGGTATCCCGCTTGTGCCTGGGCGGCGGCAGCGCGCCGTGGCGATAGCGCAGCAGCGTGTGGCCGGCCTCGATCCAGTCGCCGTCGACCAGCAGCGCGCCGTCGGTGCGCTCGCCGTTGAGCAACAGCCCGTTCCTCGAGCCCTCGTCGGCGACCCGGAACCCGCCGAGCGTACGCTCGATACGAGCGTGCCGCGTCGACATCCATTGATCGGGGAAGCTGAGCCGCAACTGCCGGCGGTCCCCGCTGCGCTCGATCACGGCGCTCGGCACGGCTCCCGGCACGGCTCCCGGCATGGCTCCCGGCTCGCCGCGCCCGAGGGTGACCTCGTCGATGTCGTCGAGGTCGCAGGCGGCGGCGAGCGGCGCCATCGGTGCGTCGCAGGAGAACACATGAAACAGCCATGCGCGCGGCAGCTTCGACGGCTCCCGGCGGACGTGCGCGATCTCGGAGCGCGTCTCGTTCCCACGGTCCTTCACGTCGTGATGATAAGGCCGTGGTGCACTCCTGGCATGCCTGACCGGCGCGCCAGCGCACTTCATGCGTCAGATCGCGCAGATGCAACGCTCGCCTGCGCGGCAATCGCGCGCGAAGATCGAGTGCCCGGAACGAACCGCGGTGCATCTGTTATCGTCGCGCCGATGGTCGAACCTTCGGAACCGGACGTCGAGACCCGAGATCACCTCCTGGATGTGCTCGGCGAATTCGTCGCGCGCGCCGGTGCGGGGCCGCTGCTGTTGCCGCCGGTCGAGCCCGGAGACGCCGCGTTCCCCGACTCGTGGGCCACGACGCGCGCGGGCGTCGCGCTGCTGCTCCGCCGGCTCGCGTGGCATGCCGGCCTCGATCGCGCGATCGAGGTCGAGGACCGCCAGGTGGGCGCTCGTCCGACGGAGCGCAAGCCCGCGACCCGGGTGACGCTCGTCGAGGTCCGGCGTGGCGCGGCGGTGTTCGCGCTCGAGTTCATCGGCGCGGACGACGTCGCCGGGACGCTCGCCCACGAGATCGGCGCCGCGTTCGCCGTGCTCCATCCGCCGAGCGGCATCGATCCCTACCGCACCGCCGAGGCGCCTGCGATCGCGGTCGACCCCGACGTCGATCTCGAGCGCGGCTCGATCGCGGCGGCGTACCTCGGGCTCGGCGTGCTCGCCGCGAACGCCGCACGCCAGAACCACGCGGTGCTCGAGGGCCAGGGCTTCCACCCGCTGCTGGTGGCCGAGGTCGGCGTCGAGCTCGAGGCGGGCTACCTGCCTGCGTCGTCGCTCACCTTCCTGGTCGCGGTGCAGGCGGTGCTGCGCGGTGAAGCGAAGCCGCCCGGAGGGCTCGTGCCGGCTCAGCGCCGCGAGGTCGAGGCGTGGCTCGAGGTCCTCGATCGCGCCACGCTGCGAGCCCGGCTCGGGATCGCGGGCGATGCCCCGGCCGGCGAGCGCCCAACGCCGACCGCGTTCTCCGACGCGAAGCTCGAGCCCGACGCGCCCCGGCACAAGATCGCGTTTCGCTGGCGGACGAACCGCGGCGGCCTCGGCTTCATCGCCGGCATGGTCGTCGGCCTCGGAGCCTCGATCGCCGCCGCCCCCACGCTGATGCCATGGCTCGTGATCGGTGGTGCGGTCGGCGGCCACCTGTTCGGCCGGCAGATCCGGGTGCCCCGCTGCTCGGCGTGCGCGACGACGCTCAAGGGCCCGGCAGAGCGCTGCACCGCGTGCGGCGCGGTGATGCGCGGCGACATCGCGCACCTCTCGGATCGCCTGGCCGCCGAGGAGCAGCTGCAGGACGGCGAGGACCGCGCCGCGACCTGATCGCGGCTACGGCGATGGCGCCAGGGCGTAGGTCGTGAGCGCGCTGATTGAGGTCATGAGCATGGCAGCGCAGGCGACGCGGCTCCTCCAGGCAACGAGGCTCCTCCAGGCAACGAGGCTCGTCATGGAGGCGATCATGTACCACGCAGGACCGTGCCCGGGCGCTCACCCACTGGCACCCGGTCACAGCGAGCGCAGGAACATGAGCAGATCGGAGCGCTCCTGCGCGGTGAACGAGATCCCGAAACGCGACACGTAGAACGCCACCGCGTCATCGAGCGTCGCCGCCGAGCCATTGTGGAAGTACGGCGCGCGCGCCGACAGGCCGCGCAGGATCGGGCCCTTGAACCGGCCGATGTCCTTCCACTTTCCGGTGACGAGCGCGCGGCCCGGATCGGTGGTCTTGACCGTGGCGCCGGTCGCAAGATTGACCAGCGTGTAGAGCGGCATATCGGGCGTGCGGCGGGCCGCATCCGCGATGCCGATGTTGAGCGGCGCGGGCACCGAGTGGTTGCCCGCGCTCGGCGCGTCGTGGCAGGTCGTGCAGGTCGCCGTCAACGTGGCCGGCGAGCCGAACGCAGGTTCGTCGTTGATCCCCGATACACCCGAGATCGTGAACGACCTGGTGTTGAACACCCCGGCGCCGCGCAAGATCGCCCGGCGCGCGGTCTCCTTGTCGCCGGTCCCGGTCAGCGACGTCGCCCAGATGTCGTACATCGTGAACACGTGGGGATCGAACGGCTTCCCGGTCCTGGCATCGCCGAACAGGTCATTGATCCCCGGGTAGGTGAGCTGGGTCGACAGCATCACCGCCGGGGTCACCGCGCCACCGTTCGATCCGCTCGCCGCGAGATCCTTGGCGTCGACATCCTTGTGCTGTGTCGTGGTCAGCCCCATCATGAAGTCCACCATTCCGCGCGCCTGCTCGGCGCTGATCGGCGTGGCGCGCTGGGCATGGCTGACCGTGGCGGTGTTCGCTTGATGGAGCAGCACCGCGTCGAGCGTGGGGCCCGACGCATTCTCCCGGCCGTCCCACATCACCGTGTTGAGGAACCGGATGTTGGTCGAGGGCAGCGGACGGCGGAACAGCGACAGCTCCGCGGCGCTGGCATGGCCGTACGGATCGCTGACCGCCTGGAGCGCGAACTCGGCGCCGGCGGGAATCGGTAACCCGATGCGGATCAGCCCCTTGGACAGCAGCATGCTGTAGGCTGCCCGCCGCTCGTCCACGGTCGACACCGGCGCATCCGGCGAGTTGGCTCCGTCGACCGGGCGGAAGATCGGATCGGTGCCGCTCGTCGCGTTGAACCGAGCCAGCACCGCGGCCGGCGTGATCGACCAGGCCTGGTCGGTCTGGTGGCACGTGAAGCACATCCGGCCATTGCTGCCCAGCGCCTGGAAGAACGGCCCGGTCTGGTCGATGAAACCAACCGTGGAAAAGCTCGACACCGTGCCGCTGGAGTCGTTGTACTGGTGATTGTTCGAGTCGGTGGGATTGAGTGCCTGCGCGGTGTCTTGTGTGAGCTCGGCGTCCACCGCGACACACCCGCTCATGGTGGTTGCGGTCAGACCAGCAACGACTCGATACATCAACTCCAGAGCCGTCGACTTCATGAGTTCTCCACCACGGCCGGCGCGTTGTGCTGCGGCTTCGTGGTGTTCCAGCCATACGCCCGCCGTCCGAGGCGGTCCACGTGCTTCATCTCACCGATCGCGGGAACAGCGCACCCCAGCGCGACGCGACGACAAGCGGCACCACGGTTTTTCACACGCTCGATGCGGCCCGGTCATGCCGAGCGGCTGCGCTCAGTCGGCCGTGATCGTGTACGTCGTGGGGCAGCCGTCGTCGCCTTCCGCTCCGATGTCCTGGCGGTGCGCGGTGCCGGTGACGACCGGACCGAGCTGGAGCACGAAGTCGATGTGGAACGGCGGCGCGCCATGGCCGTGCGCGATCACGGAGAACGACACGGCGCACCAGATCCCGTCGCACGCCGGCGCGACCAGCGCGGATACGGCGGATCCGTCGTAGGTCGCCGCGAACCCGTCCGCGACGTGGTCGAGCGTGAAGCTCGCGTCGAACGGGAACGTCAAGCAGCCCCCGGGCTGCGGAACGAGGTGGAGCTGGTGGCTGCCCACGCACACCTCGCCCGGGAAGCTGGGCGGGACCTCCGCCGAGCAGCCGCCCAGCCGGAGCAGCAGCGAGACCAGCGCGCGCCGCAGCTCGTCCGGATCGCGATCCTGCCGCCAGGCGTGGAGCGCGGCCTGGAGCCGGCGGGCGACCTCGTGCCCGCGCAGGGCCGAGCCGTGGCATGGCGGGTCGGCGGCGGCGGATCGCGGATCGGCGTTCGCCCATGGATCGAGCGCGGCGCTCGCCTCGGCCTGGGCCGCCGGCGGCTCGCCCGAGGTCTCGGCCGACGCGGACGCCGAGACCTCGGGTTGCGTCGTGCACGCCGCTATTACCAGCAACAGAGTCATTCCCCCCAACCTGCGTACGATGGACATGGTGCCCTCCCCTTCGATGACTTCTTCCATCGTAGCACGCCGCAGGCGTCCGGAACCAGCAGCCGACGACGCAGCGAATGGGGCAACGAAGCGCGTATCGCCGAGTCCCTCGACGGCGCCGCCCTGCGCATCGGGCACGGCGTTACCAGTTCTTTCCACCATGCAACGCCGTCTGCCGCTCGCCGTCGACATTTCGACCTTCTCCACCGCTTCGATCCGCGGAATACCTGGATGTCGTTATTTACCTGGACGAAAATCCACCAAACGAACGACAACCAAGGATCTGATCACATGTTAGGACTCCTCTACAGCATTGCGTCGTACGGGCTCTTCCTCGGCGCCTTCACCTATTTCGCCGTCTTCAGCGACGGCATCCTCGTTCCCAGGACGGTAGACTCCGGCACGCCCGCCGGCCTCGCAGTCTCCGTGGTCATCAACCTGACCCTCATCCTGGTCTTCGGTCTGCAACACTCGATCATGGCGCGCGCCAGCTTCAAGCGCGCGCTCACCCGCGTGATCCCGCCCGCGCTGGAACGCTCGACGTTCGTCCTGGCCTCGTCGCTGGTGCTGATCCTCGTGATGTGGCAGTGGCGGCCGTTGCCGTCCGTACTCTGGCACGTGGACAACGCCGTCGCGGCGACCATCCTCTGGTCCATCAACGCCGCAGGCTGGCTGGGCGTTCCCGCCAGCAGCTTCCTCATCGACCACTTCGACCTGTTCGGGCTCAAGCAGGCCCTGCACGCCTTCCGCCGCACCACCGTCGGCCAGCGCGGCTTCGTCACGCCGCTGGTCTACAAGTACCTCCGCCACCCGATGATGACGTCGCTGATGATCGGCCTCTGGGTCACGCCCCACATGACCACCGGCCACGCCCTGCTCTCGGCCGGCATGACCATCTACATCCTGATCGGCGTCCGCTTCGAGGAGCGCGCGCTGGTCAGGGAGCTCGGCGCGGACTACGAGCGCTACCGGACGACGACCCCGAAGTTCTTCCCGGGGTAGCCGTCCGGCTCGAGCGCCTGCGCGTCGCCCTGACCGGATCGCCGATTCAGAGGGTGTTCGGAGTGACGACCACTTTTCCGGTCACCTCGTTGAACACCGAGACGTACCGGCCGTTGCCGGAGATCGCGGGCGCTGTCCATTGCGATGATCCCGGCGGAGTCAGCGTGACCGCCGCGAACCGATCGTGGATGCGCACCTCGGCGGTGCTCTCGATCGCCACGTAGCGACCATCTCCGGATAGTCGGCCGGACTGTACTGTAGATGACGACGACAGCGGTCGCGACGTGGTCTGGGCCTGGGTATCGCGAACATAGAGCTGGATCGGTACCGGGCCGCCGGGGACGAGGTTGGTCGCGTTCGACAGGAACGAGATGAAGCGGCCATCTCGCGAGATCGACGGCAAGTTGCTCGAGCCGTTGGCCTCCCCGCCGTTGGTGCTGACGCTGATCCGCGTCGTCGTGCCGAGCAGGCGGTCGCGGACGAAGGTATCGCTCAGGTTGTTGGTGTCGCCGGCGACCAGGTTGGTGGCGGCGGACGAGAACGCGACGTAGCGGCCGTCGCCGCTGATCACCGCGACCCCCGACCTCAGGTCGCCATCGCCGCCTGTGGTGCTGACGCTGATCCGCGTCGTCGTGCCCGCCGCGACGTCGCGAACGAAGACGTCCTCGACACCGTTCGCGTCGTTGGGGACGAGATCGAACGCGCCGGACCGGAAGATGATCAGGTTGCCATCGTCGGAGATCCTCGGCAGCAGGTTGTCGCCGCTGGCTTGCCCGCCGCCGGTCGCCACGCTGATCCGCACGGTCTCCCCGGTGACGCGGTCGTGGCGGAACACGTCGACGCGGCCGTTGGTGTCGCCCGCGACGAGGTTGCTCGCATCGGACTCGAACGCGATGTAGCGGCCGTCGGCCGAGAGCTGCGCACCCAAGCTCGAGCCGTTGGCGTCGCCCCCCCCGATCGCGGTGCTGATGCGCGTCACCGCGCGCCTGCCACGGTCGTAGAGGTAGACGTCGTGAACGCCGTTGGTGTCGTCGGCGACCAGCGGCAACCCGGAGTTGAACGCGATGAAGCGACCATCGTCGGACAGCGCCGTCGATGTACCGGCGTCGACGCGGAGACCGGCGGTCGCGATCGGCTCGGTTGGCGCCCCGGGCGGGAACTGCCCGACGCCGATGTGCACGCTGCCGTCCGAGGAGTCGTGGTGCGAATCGAACACCTGGTACGGGAACACGTCGATGCCGGCGAACCCGGGATCGGGCGTGTAGATGAAGCCGTCGCCATCGGCCTCGAGAGTGCCGTGCGCCGGCTCACCGATCGATGCGAGCTCGAACGAGTCACGCTCGACGTCGAAGTCGTTGCTGGTGACGCTGAACCTCAGCGGCGCGCCGGGGTCGGCCTCGAGATAGTCGTCCACGGTCGTGGGTGGGTCATTGACCGGCCTGATCGTGATGGTGACCGTCGCGGTGGAGCTGGTCACGATGCCGTCGAACACGGAGAACGAGAAGCTCCGCGTCCCGCTGGCGTTCGGCGCCGGTGTGTACGTCCGGGTCCCGTCGCTGCCGCTCAAGATGCCGTCGGACGGGGTGGTGCCGAGGAAGAACAGCAGCTGCGGCCCGTCGGGGTCGTTGAACTGCAGGGGGATGGTCACCGGCGTGTCTTCGTCGGTCGTGACCGAGCTGCTGATCGCTACCGGGAAGTCATTCACCGGCGTCATGGTGAGCGTCACGGTCGCCGGCAGCGACGTGTCGATACCGTCCGAGACGGTGTAGGTGAACGAGTCCGGTCCGTTGTAGTTGACGGCGGGGACGTAGGTCAGGAGCGGGGCATTGCCGATCAGCGCTCCGTGCGCGGGCGGCGTCACGATCGCGTAGCTCACCGGGCCGGGGCCGTCGATGTCGCTGCTCGTCAGGGTCACCGCCGTGGTGGCGTCCTCGGCGAGCGTGCGCGAGAACGACCCCGCGACCGGCGGGTCATTGACCGACGCCACGTTGATCGTCACCGTGGCGGGCGTCGAGCTTCGCACGCCATCGGAGGCGACGAATGTGAGGCTGTCGGGTCCGCGATAGTTGGCCTGGGGTACGTAGGTCCGCGTCGCCCCGGAGCCGTTCAGCGCGCCATGCAAGGGCGAGTTCTGCACCGCGAACGTGAGCGCGTCGCCTTCGAGGTCGCTACCGGCGAGGGTGATCGCCAGGCTGCTGTCCTCGTTGACTTCGACGGACTGCGGAGTCGCGACCGGTGCATCGTTCACGGGCCTGACGTCGATCGCGACCGTGGCAACGCCCGAGGGTCGATAACCATCGCTGACCGAGAACTCCAGCGAATCGCTGCCGTTGAAGTTCGCTGCCGGAGTGTAGGTGAGGTCCGGCGGGGTCCCGCCCAGCGTTCCGTGGGCAGGCGACGTCACGAGCGTGAACGTGAGCGGATCGCCGTCGGCATCGCTGCCGCGCAAGCTCACGGCGCGCGGAACGTCCTCGTCGGCCGTGATCGCGGCGGGGAGCGCGACCGGCGCCGCGTCGGGGCTGACCCGGAGGTGGAACGCGGCAGGCTCGGACGCCGTCGTGGCGTCCAGCCCCCGGTACGTCAAGGTGTCCTCGCCGGAGAAGTCGATCGCAGGCGTGTACAGCCGCGTCGGGCCGGTGCCGCTGATCGTGCCGTGCGCCGGCGCGGTCACGACCTCGTAGGTCAGCGCGTCGCCGTCGATGTCGTGGCCTTCGAGGACGATCGCGGTGGTGCGGCGGACATTCGCTGTGCCGCCGTTCACGACCGGTGCGTCGTTGACCGGGCGCACGGTCACGGTGGCGTGTCGCACCACCTCGTGGATCCCGTCGCTGACCGTGAAAGCGACGTTGATCGTGCCGTTGAAGTCCTGCTTCGGGGTCAGCGTGATGACGCCTCGGTCGTCCTGCGCGACGTGGTGATCCGGGGCGCTGACCTGGGTCACCCTCAGGGGATCACCGTCGGGATCCGTTGCGCCGTCGAGGAGCCGGATCACGACCGGCACGTCCTCGTCCGTGGTCACCTGAGGTTCGACGACTGCGGGCGGCCGGTTGAGCGGCTTTTCAGACGATCCATTGTCGGAGCAGGCACTCGCGGCGGACAGCGCCAGGACCACAAGACACGAGCTGCTGGTACGAGACGACATGACAGATTCCCCCACGTAACGGATGTTCACGCTCGAACGCTTGCTAGCGGGTTCCAGAGCTTGATGACGCAGATGACGTCGCGATGTCGCGCCAGCGTCGATCCAGATCGCACGGAGGGGGGCGATACCTGCGCTGGAGCCGCGCCATGCGGTAAACCCTGGCAGAGGCCGGCGGCGAGCCGCGAGCAACCCACCGTCGACGCCATCCCTCCCGTGCCCATGCGTTCGCGCGTCACCGTAGTGAGTGTCGAGCGAGACGTCAAGCGGTACGGGAACACGCGTCGAACGCGAGCGTGCCGATCGCCGAAGTTCTTCCCCGTGTGACCGGCCGGCCTGGTCTCTTACTTCGCGCCGAGTAGCTCGAGGGTCGAGAACACCAGCACCGCGGCGTCGGCGCGGATCGTCCGCTCGCGGTCGGGCGCGAAGGTCGCGGAGTGCAGCGATGGCAGCGGGGTGCCGGCGGCGATCGCGGCGGCGTGCTTCCTGGGCTCGACGGCGCCGAGCCGGATGAGGACCGAGGGCACCCCGGCGGCCTTGCCGAGCTCGCCGAAGTCCTCGGCGACCATCTCGGGCTTGCCCTCGACGACGTTGGCCTTGCCCAGCCGCCGCGCCAGCGCGTCCTCGAGGCGGTGGGCGAGCGCCGGATCGTTGTAGGTCGCGTCCTGGGGCTCCGAGAACTTGATCTCCGGCTCGCGCGGCGCGTTCGCCGACGCGGCCTCGGCCTTGGCGATGCGGGCGATGCCCGAGAGCAGCTGCTTGCGCACGGCAGGGTTGTAGGTCCGCACCGTGATCTGGAGCTTCACCTCGTCGGGGATGATGTTGTGCTTGGTGCCGCCGTGGATCGAGCCGACGGTGATCACCGCCGGCTCGAGCGGGTCCTTCTCGCGCGAGATCAGGGTCTGCAGCGCCACCACCGTCCGCGCCGCCAGCAACACCGGATCGACGGTGGTGTGGGGCTTGGCGCCGTGGCCGCCGCGGCCGAAGATCGTGACGTCGACCGAGTCGACGCTCGCCATGCCGAACCCGGGGACGATGAGGACCTTGCCGGCCGGCTCGTCGGAGGTGTCGTGCACCGCGATCGCGAAGTCGGGCCTGGGGAACCGCTTGAACAGCCCGTCGGCGACCATGGCGCGCGCGCCCCGCACGACCTCCTCCCCGGGCTGGCCGACCATCACCACCGTGCCGTGCCAGAGGTCCTTGTGGCGGGCGAGCAGCGCCGCCGCTCCGGTCCAGCCGGCCATGTGGATGTCGTGGCCGCAGGCGTGCATCGCTGGCTGCGGCTTGCCGTTCATGTCGACCGTCTTGACGGTGCTGGCGTAGGGCAGGCCGGTCTTCTCCTCGATCGGCAGCGCGTCGAGCTCGGTGCGCAGGAGCACCGTCGGCCCGGCACCGTTCTTGAGGACTCCGACGATGCCGGTGCCGCCGACGCCGGTGGTCACCTCGTAGCCGAGGGCCTTGAGCTCGGTGGCCAGGCGCGCCGCGGTCTTGTCCTCCTTCATCGACAGCTCGGGGTTCTTGTGCAGATCGACGTAGAGCGCGTCGAGCTTGGGGTAGATCTCATCGAGCCCGGCGAGCGCGGGATCGGGCGCTTCGGCGCGTGCGGCGGACGCCGCGGTCAAAAGGACCAGAGCCAGGCAGGCAGTGCGGAACATGGTTCCCTCCGCCCCGTGAATACGTCCGCGGCGCCGGAGCCGTCAAGCTCGGTCGTGGCGACCGGCACCGACCTGGAAATCGCGCATCGCGCATGTCAGGATTGCCCCGTGGCGTATCGAGACGACGCGGCGGCGCGCGAAGCTCGGATTGCGGCGGTCTCGAGCGAGCTGGCCGCGCTCGAGGCCGAGCTCGAGCGTCAGCGCGCTGCGGGCGCGGCGATCGTCGCCGCGGATCGCGACCGCGGGTTCGGCTGGCTGCGCGTGTTGCGCAAGCCCGGGATGCTGCTCCTGCTCGTGGTCGCGCTCCTCGGTGGCGTGTACGTCGGCAGGGCGTTCCACGTGGTGGACGTGTACAGCGGCGGTCCGTGCACGGACTCGTCGGGCAGCGCGGAGCATCCGTGACGGCGGCCACGAGCAACGACGACGGCGACGAGCTGTCGGCCCTCGAGCGCCGCCGCGAGGCGCTCCGCCGCGACGTCGCCGAGCTCGCGAAGGCCAACCAGGCGCAGCGCATGCGCGTGCTGCTGCGGTCTCGCGACAACCTCGCGATCGCCGTGGCGCTCGTGATCGCGCTCGGCATCGGCGTCGCGGTCGGCGCGATCTGGCTGCCGACGACGCGGCTGTACCTCGGGCTGTGTCGCTGAGCCGCGCCGCGGCGGCCGCACCGGCAGCAGCGCCTCGGCTTCGTTGCGGAGCGGCGACATACGGCAAACCCCGGCGTTCGGCGACCGCGCCGGGGGCAGCGGCGCCGCCGGCGCACGCGCGAGACCGCCATCGACCGCATTCCTGACATTTCGATCCGCAATCTCCGGGCACGATCTGCAGATCATCAGTGCAAGACCGCGAACACAGCCGTTCGCGACAATGGCGCTCATCTTGCTGGATGGCCGGACCATGCGATCTCCAATCTTGATTCCCATATTTTCCACTCTGCTCCTCGCGTGCGGCACGACCCCGGATGACAAGGAGCCGACGACGATCCAGCTCACCCCCGGAAGCGCCACGGCGCTGGTCGCGTTCCGCGACGGAACCGACGGCGCCTGGCAACCGGCGACGATGAAGACGGCCACCAGCTACGAGTTCCAGGTCCACGGCCCGTATATCGTGGCGGTCGCGTGCGACTACGGTGGTGTGTCGGGCGTCGTGCAGATCGGTCGGACGCTCGACGAGTCCGACGATCTGGGAGCGATGTGCCCCAAGTCGTCCGGCAGCCACAAGGTGACCGGCGTCATGGCACAGGCCGGCACGATGGTGTTCGGAAAGCACCTCGAGTTTTCCACCGATCCCGATCCCTGGGAGTTCCAGTTCTTCGTCGATGACGGCGCGTACGATCTGCTCGCGTTGACCGACGATCGGATCGAGGTGCGGCGCCAGGTCGCGATCAACGCCGACCAGGTGTTGGCCGGAGTCGACGTGGTGCAGCAGGGGATGCCGCTCGCCCAGGTTGCGTTCAGCGCGGCGAACGCGGCCGCGGGCGAGACGCTCCGGGCCTCGGTGCTGCTCGGAACCGCGGACTCGGCACAGGCCGAGATCTACGAGGGGCCGCTCGCGGCGGTGAAGGTCGCGCCCGAGGCGGTGCTCGCGGCGACCGATCGCCAGACAGTCTCGCTGCGGGCGACGACGGTCGCGGCGGGCACCACGATGGGGCGGGCGGTGCGGCGGCCGTTCCGGGTCGGCGGCGATGCGGCGTACACGCTGCCGTCGCCGCTGTCGGGCGTGCAGTGGGCAGTCGAGAGCAACCAGCTGGTGGTCAGCTGGACGTCGCGACCGGACAGCGACTACCTGATCGCGTCCGCCTCGGGGAGCAGCGCGGACGGCAAGGTGTTCACCAGCAACGTGCTGGATCTGAGCGCGGCGTTCCTGGCCGCGACCAAGATCAAGCGCGCGACGTTCGCGAGCGATGTCCCCGGCTACAAGCCGGAATGGCTCGTCGATCTGACGCACGAGTACGACCGCGAGCTGGACTTCAAGAACGTCACCAGCGGAGTGATCACAACGATCTGGACCAGCGAGACGCAGGGCAGCGCGGCAGCCGCTCGCCGGGCCACGCCGGGTGCCGCGGGCGCCCTGCGCTGACCCGGGTGTCGTGGCCGCGCGGCCAGGAGCTCCCGGTCAGGTCGGCTTGTGGCGGCGCCGCTTGCGGGCGCCTGGCTGCGTGGTGGGGCGCTCCGGTCGGAGCCCGGCGAGCGTGACCTGGACCAGCCGGAGGACCGCCGCCCGGGATGGCAGGCTCGCCGCGGCGGTGATGGCGTGGAGGCAGTAGCTCGCGAGCTCGCCGGGAGCGAGATCGTCGCGGATGACGCCGGCCGCCGCGGCTTCGCCCAGCAGCCGGGCGATCAGGTCCACGAGCCGCTGGTGCGCTCGGCCGATGTGCTCGCCCCGGTGGACCAGCGCGGCGAGGTCGGGATCGTGGTGCTCGTGGCGGATCAGCGCGAACGCTTCGAGCACGGCCTGCAGCCGCGCGCGCGCATCGCCGGGCTGGTCGCCGAGCGCGGTGAGGTGCTCGAGGTGGTGAGCGACCTGGCGGTCGTGCCAGGCGAGCAGGATGGCCTCGACATCGACGAAGTACTTGTACAGCGTCGCGCGGCCGATGCCGGCCTGGTCGGCGATCTGCGACATCGTCACCGACAGCGGCCCGTGCTCGACGACCAGCGCGATCGTGGCATCGAGGATCGCTTCCCGCACATCGTGGCGGTGGGTCTCGATCGTCTCGTTCCACAGCTTCGGCATGCTCCAAGTATACGTTACGACGAGGTATGAACAGTTTGTATTGACAGAGACACAATGTATCGTAAAACTTGAGCCATGCCTGAACGTCCTGCCGACCGAGACCCCGACGACGCCCCGGCCCCTCGCTGGGTGAAGCTGCTCGGGATCGCGGCGATCATCTTCGTCCTCGCGTTCGCCGTCATGCACCTGCTCGGCGGCGGCCTCGGCCACCATGGACACGGCGGCCACGTGCCGCCGCAGCACGGCGCGGAACACTCGTGACGATCGAGGCGCTGCCCCGGCCCGCACGGCCTCCTGGGATGACGCCGCGCCTGCGCAAGCTCGTGCTCACCGCGCACGTGACGCTGTCGGTAGGCTGGCTCGGCGCGGTCGCCGCCTTCCTGGCGCTCGCGGTCTCCGGCCTGGTCGGTCGCGACGCCCAGCTGGTGCGCGCCGACTACCTGGCGATGGACCTGATCGGCTGGTACGTCATCGTTCCGTGCAGCCTCGCCGCGCTGTTCGTTGGACTCGTGCAGTCGCTCGGGACCGAGTGGGGCCTGTTCCGGCACTACTGGGTGCTGGTGAAGTTCGTGCTGACCGTCGCGGCCACCGGCCTCCTGCTGCTCCACATGCAGCTGGTGAGCTACCTGTCGAGCGTCGCGGCGAACACCGCGTTGTCCGGCGGCGATCTGCGGGACCTGAGGCTCCAGCTGGTCGGCGACGCCGGCGCGGCCCTGCTGGTGCTGCTCGCCGCGACGGCGCTCTCGATCTACAAGCCGCGGGGCATGACCCGGCGCGGCCGGCGCGCACAGCGCGCGCGACATGGCGAAGGGTGACCCCGCCGCGGGTCACAGCGACCTGGCAGTGATCTCCGCGCAGGCGAGCGCGAGGCTCAGGTCGCGAGCCAGCTGACCGGGACGTGGAGCTCGTGAACGTCGCGATGGTGGGCGCCGTGGCCGCGGACGATCGACGCGTGGCCGAGACCGGCCAGGTCCCAGGACACCTGGCTCCGGTTGTGGTGCCCGAGCCCGGTACCCGCGCACAGGTCGAGCCAGCGCCAGCACCATTCCTCGCACAGGCTCGAGGTCGAGGTCTGGCCGTCGTGGTGGGGCGCGCTGAACCGGAACCGCACGGTGCCTCCGTGGCGCGAGCACTCGAGGTGCAAGGGCCAGGCGGTCGGCAACTCGCGCCAGTTGCCGTCGTCCGGCGGGGCGATCGGCGCATCCCCGGCGAGCCCGAGCAGGCGCCGTACGGTCGCGAGCGCGGCCTCGTCGCGCCGCAGCGCCACCTCGATCACCAGGTCGCGCGAGTCGAGGCGAACGCTGGGGCGAAGGTAGCCCAGCGTCGCGATCACGCCCTGCCCCGCGTACTCGAGGTAGCCATCGCGCGCCGCGCTCCGGGGCGTCGGCGCCAGCGTGTCGGCGAGGTAGCTGTTCACCCACTCGAACATGTTCTTCCAGATGTCCTCGTCAGGGAACCGCGTGATCGAGAGCATCACGTGCGCGGGGCTCACCACCAGGTCGGTGCGGGGTGGTTCATAGAGATGCGCGAGTCCCGTGCGGAACCGGGCCGCGCCGTGGAACTCGACGCACGGGGCGGTCCCGCGCAGGGCATTGCCGGTGAGCCCCGACGCCTCGGTCGGCGTGGGCAGCGGCGTCGACATCGCGCCGACGCCGTCGACGTCGATCAAGACGAGCAACTCGCCGAACGAGAACACCGGTTTGTCGACCACGCCCGTCACGGCGGCCACGCTACACCGGAAACCGCCCGGCAGGGTGATTGTTCGGCGTTGCGGCTTCGGCGCTGACGTGGCGGGCTGGCGGGCGTCGCGGGCGAGCGCGCGGCGTGGTCGCGAATCACCGCGTGACCGGATCGCTGCCCGAGCCCAGCATGGCGGTCTCGAGGTCGGGTCCGAGCGCGTCGTTTCGACTCGCTGGCCGCGGCCGACACGCGTCCGCGGGACCGACGCGGGATACCTCGCACGCGGGGTGCTGCTCGGGCTCGCGTCATCATCGCGTGGCGTTTCGCAAGCTTGGTATCTGGAAGCCGCCAAACCACGGGACCATGCGGCCATGGCGCGGTCGATGCACGGGATCGGGCCAACGGAGGTATCCAATGCGCATCGCGAGGATCGTGAAGCTCGTCGTTCCGTCCATGTTGCTGGGGGCGTGCGCCACCGGCGGAGCGTCCACCGGCCGCGGGTCGCCACCGATCGAGTCGCTCGGTCCTGCCTCGGGCGCAGCCTCGGTCGATTCGTCGCTGGCCGGTGACCGGCTCGCGGCGGCGAGCAACCTGCAGCTGCCGACCGCCGATCTGCAGTTTCACCGGATCTGGGACGAGGCGGGTGACACCGCGTCGGCTGATATCCGGCTGTGCATCGCACCGGATGGACACGTGACGAGCGTCGGTCTGGTGCGAGGCTCGTCGTCGACCACCTACAATCAAGCCCTGGTCAACGACGCTGCCGATTGGCGGTTCGAGAACACCGCTACCCCGCCCAGCCCGATGCACTGCGAGGTCGCGACGGTCGTGTATCTGCCGCACGCGTAGCTCAGCGTTGCACCCCCCGCTCTACACGGCTATGCTCGGCAGCGACGAGCGGAGGATGTCGATGTCAATGAGGGAACGGGACGGCGGAGACAAGCAGCAGGGCGGCGCGGTCAGCGCTCGCGAGCCCGTCGCGACGCCCGGGAAGCTGACGTTGACCGCGGGCATGCCGGTGCAGATGCGCGGCGCGGCGTCGCCGCCACCCGCCGCGGCGGTGCACGACGCGGCGGCGCGCGGGGTCGCGACCCCGACGACGGCCTTGCCGCACGGCGAGCGGATCCAGGCCGCGTTTGGCGCTGCGCACGACGTGTCGTCGATCCAGGCGCACGTCGGCGGTGGCGCCGCCGACGCGTGTGCCGACATGGGAGCGAGCGCGTTCGCGTCGGGCTCACACGCGGTGTTCGCGCAGACGCCCGATCTCCACACCGCGGCGCACGAGGCAGCTCACGTCGTGCAACAGGCCCAGGGCGTGAATCTGTACGGCGGCGTGGGCTCGGCCGGCGACGCCGACGAGCGCCACGCGGATGCCGTCGCCGACCGGGTCGTCGCCGGTCACTCCGTCGCGGATCTGTTCGGCGCGCGGAGTGCGCCGAGCAGCGGCGCGAGCGGGGCGGTGCAGAAGAAGGACGGCGAGATCACGCACAAGGGCAAGGCCGGCGCCGGCAAGGTCACGGCGCGCAAGAACGATGTCGACCCCAGCGACAAGACGGATACCAACTACTCCCTCGAGTATGCCGGCAAGGACGCCGACAAGGCGCACTGGCTCCAGTTCGTGTTCTTCCAGCGGTTCGCCGACGTACCCGGGTCCGGCAGGCTCTACGATACCGGGGTGATCAGCACCACGAGCGGCGACAAGCCGTATTCGACGGACAAGGTCACCCACTGGTCGGTGGACTCGGCCGACAGCGCTGATCCGTATTACGAAGCCACCGGGTCGAACGTGCGGACCCCGGCCAAGAGCACCAAGGTGTTCGACATGCCGGGCGCCACCAGCGCCTCGCGCTCGGCGCAGTTCGCCGCGACGAAGGCACCCAAGGCCACCAAGGTGACGTTCTTCGCGTCGTTCGACAGCTACCTGGTGCTCGACGGCAAGGCGATCTATCACGTGATCTGGAACGCGACGGCTGAATACGACCCCGTCGCGAAGACCCTGGCGCCGATCGCCTACGGCACCGGCGACGCCGGCTCGGTCGCGGCGCTGCCGAAGAACCTCAAGACCGTGCTCGACACCCAGTACGCCGGTAACAAGATCCAATGAAGCGCAGCCGGGACATCGCGACGACGTACGCCGCGTACGGTCTGGTCCTGGCATTCATGAACGCTTGCGGTCACAGCAGCACAGGAGCGGCCATGAGTCACAGCAACGCGGAGGGGCTCTGGCAGCAGAGCCAGGAGACTCCCGCACCGGGCGCGGCGAACAACCCGCTCCCGGACATCTACACGTTCAAGTACGAGCACGAGCTGGTCACCGTGCGGCTCACATCGATCTCCAAGGTCAGCTGGCGGTCGCCCGACGAGTTCTATGCACTGAAGACGCGGTGGCAGGGCGATACGCTGCAGTACCTGGCGCCGCTCGGTCAGTGGACCGACGTGGCCACGTTCGAGCATGGCCACTTCGCGGTCTCGGGCGAAGGCCTGACCCGCGAGTACGCGCGGATCACACCCGAGCAGGTCGCGGACTTCAACGCCGACATCCTCAAGCCCCGGCCGCCCCACGACTACGCGCGCACGATGAAGTAGCCGCGGACCTGGCCCGTTGCCAGAAGCGCGGCGGCGCGAACCCGACCCGAGTTGCCCCGGTTGGGCGGCCTGCATCTCGCCGTCCGGCGATTTGTAAGCTTTCGATCTTGCTTGGTCATTCCTCGTGCTTCACAGTGTACTTCACATGGCGATCAAGGACCCGTTCACGGACCCGCCCCCTGCCGAGGTCCCGCTGGCAAACGCGCCCCTCGTGCGGGTGATCGGCCAGCTTCGGTTCCCGTTGGTCGCAGCCATCGAGCAGCGCGATTTCATCGCGCCCTTCCAGGAGGCGATCCGCGCCAGTTACCCGGTCCTTCGGCAGGAGCAAACGCAGCAGATCCTGTTCGGGGCGAACATCGCGGCGCCAGCGCACTCGGTCAGCACGGCCTGGCGATTCAACAGCGAAGATAACCACTGGCGAGTGTCTCTGACTTCTGACTTCCTCGCGCTCGAGACGACCCGGTACACGAGTCGAAGTGACTTCCTCGCGCGCCTCGAACAGGTTGTATCGGCACTCGCGTTCCGGATCGATCCGAAGCTCCTGGATCGTCTCGGTATCCGATACATCGATCGGATCTCCGGCGATGCGCTCGCTGACATCGTCCGACTGGTCCGTCCCGAGGTGAGAGGTCTGCTGGGGACCCCGGCGGCTGGAACGGTGAGCCACTCCATCACCGAGACCATGTTCACGCGAGACGACGCGCAGGTGCTCGCCCGCTGGGGGCGATTGCCTCCGAACGTGACGGTCGATCCCGCGGCCATCGAGCCATCCGACGCCGCGAGCTGGATCCTCGATCTCGACATGTTCAGCGCTGCGCCCACCCCGTTCGCTGTGGAACGCGTGATCACGGACGCGCGCGGATACATGGAGAGGTTGTATACGTTCTTCCGGTGGGCGGTGACCGACGAGTTCCTTCGCCACTTTGGAGCCAAGTAATGATGCTCAGGACGCTTCTCATGGCCACGTCTGCCGGCTACGCGACCAAGGCACGCGCGTTCGTGATCGTGGGGCAGATCATCGCCGGTACGGGCACGACCACAGTCGAAGCCTTCGAGGTTATCTCCCCACCTCAGACGAGTGCAGGCGCCTCCGCGAACCAGACTTCGGCGAACGGCGCGCTCTTCGAGTTGCGTCGACTCAGCGGTCTCAGCTGGGAGCAGCTCGCCCGCGTCATGGGCGTGAGCCGACGGGCGCTGCATTTCTGGGCGAGCGGGAAGCCGATGGCGCGGACCAACGAGGAGCACCTGCAGCGGGTGCTTGCGGCCGTTCGGACGATCGATCGTGGTTCAGCTGCCGCCAATCGCACGGCGCTCCTCGGGTCGCTGGACCATGAGTTGATCGGCGTCGATCTGCTCGCGGCCCACCAATACGATCGCGTAGTTTCTCTCGCATCGCGCATGTCTGCCTCGGCTCGTCGCGCGAGGATGCCTCGGCCGCCTGCGGAGCTCGTCGGGGCGCTACATGACACCGTGCATCGAGACGCAGGCCCGGCGCGGCCCGCCCGCAGCGTGAGGACGGATCGCCGAAAGTAGCCATGATCGACGACACCGAGCTCGATGGTGTGATCGCGACGTGGAGGCAGGGCGACTGCGCGCTCGGTGATCACTGGTTCGTGCACCGAACGGTACCGGACGAGAGCGGTGTCGATCTCCACGAGACACCCGTGCCCGGCTTTGTGGTCTTGACCCAGACATGCGACGTGGTTCGCTCGGCCCGCGACCGCGATGTGCTCGAAGTCAGCCCGCTGGCAGTGGTCGATGCCGAGAACCTGCGCACGATCGAGAAAGGCTACCGTCCACGCTACGCGTACGTGCCCGCGGTTGCGGCGCGTGGGCTTGTCGCCGATCTCGATCGCGTGATGACGCTCGACAAGCGCGTCGTCGCCGGGTGGCCCCGCGTTCCCGGCTGCACGACCGAGCATGAAGCTCGTAGCTTCGCGATGGCGATCGGACGCAAACGAACGCGCTTTGCGTTCCCTGACGACTTCAACCCGTTCGCGAAGAGGCTGCAGTCTCGCGTGCTCGAGAAGCACGGTCGGGGCTCTCCCGAGGGCCGTGCGCTGCGCGCGCTACGCGAGATCCGTGTCCAGGCCACACCCTCCTGGGTCGATGAGCGTGTCTCGCTCCTGTTCTGGTTCATACGTGACGCCATGGATGAGGCCTTCGAGGGAACCAATTGGTCCAGCCTGCTCGAGAAGTGGCTCGCGCTGGTCCCGCCGAGTGGCCGTTATAGCGAGGTCGATGGCCAGGTGACCTCGCTGGAACGGCTCACCGCCGATGAGTACGTACACAGCGACAACCTCGATCTCGATCATCTCTCGGTGCCCGAGCAACGGGAGCAGGGCGACCCGAGATGAGTCCTCCTCCGCCTTCCAGTGGGCCGGAAGCCGAGGCGCGGATCGAGATCGACGCGGCACTCGAGACCGCGGGTTGGGTCGTCCAGGACCGCGAGGAGATGAACCTCGCGGCGGCGCAGGGCGTTGCAGTGCGCGAATTCAAGCTCAAGCAAGGCCACGGCTATGCCGACTACCTGCTGTTCGTGGATGGCAAGGCCGTCGGCGTACTCGAGGCCAAGGCGCCGGGGCACACGCTGATCGGCGTCGAGCCTCAATCGACCAAGTATGCCAAGGGGCTGCCCGATGGGCTCAACCCGCCGATCACGCCGCTGCCGTTCCTCTACTTGAGCACCGGCGCGGTGACGAAGTTCACCAACCTGCTCGACCCCGAGCCGCGCAGCCGGTTCGTCTTCCACCTTCATCGACCGGAGACGCTGGCCGAGTGGCTCTCGGCCCCGACCCTCGACGCCTGGGTGAAGGACAACGGTGCGTACAGTGCTGCCGACGACACGAAGCCGTCGTCGCTTCGTGCGCGTCTGCGAGCGATGCCCGAGCTCGAGCCGGGCGGGCTCTACCCCAACCAGATCCAGGCGATCACGAACCTCGAAGCGTCGATGCGCCAGGACCGGCCGCGCGCGCTGCTCCAGATGGCGACCGGCTCGGGGAAGACGCTGACCTCGGTCGCCGAGATCTACCGGCTGATCAAGTTCGCGGGCGCCCGCCGCGTGCTGTTCCTGGTCGACCGCAGCAACCTCGGCGAGCAGGCGGAGAAGGAGTTCCAGAACTTCGAGACGCCCGACGACCACCGCAAGTTCACCGAGCTGTACAACGTCCAGCGCCTGACCTCGAACACCATCGACGCCGCGTCGCGCGTGGTCATCACCACCATCCAGCGGCTGTTCTCGATGCTGAAGGGCGACGAGGCGTTCGAGGAGCCCGAGGGTGACGAGACCCAGCTCGATGCTCCCGATTCGCTGACCAGGGAGCCGATCCCGGTCGCGTTCAACCCCGCGATCCCGCCCGAGTACTTCGATGTCATGTTCATCGATGAGTGCCATCGCAGCATCTACTCGCTGTGGCGGCAGGTGCTCGAGTACTTCGACGCCTACCTCATCGGCTTGACTGCGACCCCGGCAAAGCACACGTTCGGCTTCTTCCACAAGAACCTGGTCATGGAGTACGGGCACGAACAGGCCGTCGTGGACGGCGTCAACGTCGACTTCGAGATCTACAAGATCCGCACGAAGATCACCGAGGGTGGCTCCACGATCGACGCCGAGGACGGCACGATGATCGGGCTTCGCGATCGCCGTACCCGCAAGGTGCGGTGGGAGACGCCCGACGACGTGGTGAGCTACGCGTCCGGTGACCTCGACCGCAACGTGGTCGCCAAGGATCAGATCCGGCTCGTCGTCCGCACCTTCCGGGACAAGGTGCTCAAGGAGACCTTCCGCGACCGCAAGGAGGTGCCCAAGACGCTGATCTTCGCGAAGGACGACTCGCACGCCGAGGACATCGTCGAGATCGTCCGCGAGGAGTTCGGGCGCGGCAACGACTTCTGCACCAAGATCACCTACAAGACCTCGGGCAAGAAGCCCAAGGAGCTGATCCAGGACTTCCGCACCGGCTACCATCCGCGCGTCGTGGTCACCGTCGATCTGATCGCCACCGGCACCGACATCCGGCCGATCGAGATCGTGATGTTCATGCGCTCGGTCAAGAGCCGCGTGCTGTTCGAACAGATGAAGGGACGCGGCGTGCGCATCATCGATCCGAACGAGCTGAAGGCCGTCACGCCCGACGCCCAGGCCAAGACCCACTTTTTGATCGTGGACTGCGTCGGCGTCACCGAGACCGAGCTCGCCGACACGCAGCCACTGGAGCGGCAGAAGAACGTCCCGATGCGGACGATCCTGGAGCACGTCGCAATGGGCGGCACCAACCGCGACGCGCTGTCGTCGCTGGCCAGCCGGCTGTCGCGGCTCGACAAGCGCTGCGGTCCTGATGACCTCGAGCGCGTGGTAGTGACCGGCGGCACAACGCTCAAGAGCATCAGCCACGCGATCGTCGACGCGCTCGATCCAGACCGTCAGCTCAGCGCGGCTCGCAGCGCCTTCCAGGTCCCCACCGGGCACGAACCGACGGACGCCCAGCTGAAGCGGGCAGCCGAGACGCTCATCAAGGCGGCCGTGGCTCCCCTGGCCACCCAGCCCGCGCTGCGTCAGCTCGTGCAGGATCTCAAGAAGCAGTTCGATCAGATCATCGACGAGGTGTCCCAGGACGAGCTGCTCGCCGACAAGACCGGACTGTCGGCCGAGGCGCGCGACAAAGCCCGCACCCTGGTCGTGTCGTTCGAGGCGTTCCTCGAGGAACACAAGGACGAGATCACCGCGCTGCAGTTCTTCTTCTCGGTGCCGCATCGCAACCGCCTGCACTACCGCGACATCAAGGAGCTGGCCAGGACCATCACGGCGCCGCCGCGGTCATGGACGCCCGAGAGGCTGTGGCATGCCTACGAGCTCCTCGACAAGCACAAGGTGCGCGGCGCCTCCGGCCAGCGGCTGCTCACCGACATCGTCTCGTTGGTTCGCTTCGCGCTGCACCAAGACGGCGAGCTGGTTCCGCACGCCGAGCGGGTCAAGGAGCGGTTCGAGAACTGGATGGCACAGCAAGCCAACACCGGCCGGACGTTTTCCGAGGAGCAAACCGCATGGCTGCAGATGATCCGCGACCACGTCGCAGCGAGCTGGGAGATCGAGATTGATGATTTCGACAGCGTACCCTTCGTCCAGGAGGGCGGCCTTGGCAAGGCGATACAGGTGTTTGGCAAGGAGCTGCCGGTGCTGATCCAGCAGATCAACGAAGCGGTGGCGGCGTGACTAGTCTACCTCCGGGATGGGCATTGGCACGAGTCGACGATATCGCTGACGCTGATGTCGGCTTTGCATTCAGGAGCGCCCAATACGCTCAGAGTGGAGTGCGGCTCTTGCGTGGGGAAAACATTGAGCCGCGGGCCCTGCGTTGGATAGATACGCGATACTGGCCGGAGACGGGCATGGAAATCTTTCGACATCTCCTTGTACGTCCAGGCGACGTGATTCTTGCAATGGACCGCCCGGTAGTTTCTGGAGGCCTCAAGCTGGCTCGTGCGCGAGCGGTCGACTGTCCTTGTCTCCTCGTTCAACGGGTTGCTCGTCTGCGCGGGCGCGAGGGAACAACGGACTTTTTGTACTACGCGTTGTCCTCACCGGCGTTCGTTCGGCACATTCTCGTCGGAGGACAGACTGGCACTCAGCTGCCGCATATTAGCGGAAAGCGAATCGAGAGCTTCCAGTTCCCACTGGCGCCGGAGCCGGAACAGCAGCGAATCGTCGAGGCGATCGAGTCGTACTTCACGCGGCTCGATGACGCTGTAGCGACGTTGGAGCGGATGGAACGCAACCTCAAGCGCTACCGAGCATCAGTTCTCAAGTCGGCCGTTGAGGGCCGACTCGTGCCCACCGAGGCGGTGCTGGCGAAGCAGCAGAGCCGTTCCTACGAGCCCGCCTCCGTCCTGCTCGAACGCGTCCTGACCGAGCGTCGCGGCCGTTGGTCCAAGTTGGGCAGGAAGGGGAAATATGAGGAGCCAGCGCGCCCCGACACCACCAACCTCCCCGAACTCCCCCAAGGGTGGTGCTGGACAACAGTCGAACAGCTTGCGTCACAGGAACCGCGGTCCATTCAGAGCGGTCCGTTCGGTAGCTCTCTATTGCATTCGGAGTTCACAGAGGAGGGGAAACTGGTCATTGGCATCGATAACGTGCAGGATGGCTACTTTTCTATGGGGGTGGAGCACAGAATAAGCGATGAGAAATACAAGGCTCTCCAGAAGTTTGCGGCGAGGCCCGGAGATGTTCTTGTTACTGTAATGGCAACCATCGGCCGGACGTGTGTCGTACCCAATGATCTCGAACCCGCAATCATCACGAAGCACGTCTACCGGGTTTCTCCAGACCAGAACCTTGTGCTCTCCCGGTTTCTTCACCTCTGCCTATGGGGCGGGCCTGCAGTGCGCGAGCAGATGTTCGGGAAGGTGCAAGGACAAACGCGTCCCGGGCTGAATGGCACCGTCATCAAGCGACTTGCTATTCCGCTGCCGCCGCTCGTCGAGCAAGCGAGAATTCTCGCAGAGGCAGACCGACTACTTTCGGTCGGCGCGGCAACGCAAGCTGCGACAGCTCAGACTGAAGGCCGGTTAGCTCGCCTCCGCCAGTCGATTCTCAAGTGGGCTTTCGAGGGCAAGCTAGCCGATCAGGATTCCAAGGACGAACCCGCATGCGCGCTCCTCGAACGCATCGAGGCTGAGCGAGCGGCGGGCAACTCCGCGAAGGCGAGCGGCCCGCAGCGCACTGCGACGAAGAAGCAGGTTCGAGCATGAGCGACAACGCCGGAAGAATCGTCCAGAAACTCTGGAGCTACTGCCACGTCTTGCGTGACGACGGCCTCAGCTACCAGGACTACCTGGAGCAGCTCACGTTCCTGCTGTTCCTGAAGATGGCCGACGAGCGGTCGGAGTTGATCGGCAAGGAGCAGCCGATCCCCAAGGGCTGTCGCTGGTCGGATCTGGCGAACCCGCAGATGGAGGGTGACCGGCTCGAGATTCACTACCGAAAGACGCTGGAGACGCTCGGCAAGCAGGGCGGGATGCTAGGGATCATCTTCCGCAAGTCGCAGAACAAGATCCAGGATCCGGCGAAGCTGCGCCGCCTCATCGTCGATCTGATCGGCAACGAGGACTGGCTGGTCATGTCGTCCGACGTCAAGGGCGACGCCTACGAGGGTCTGCTCGAGAGGAATGCGCAGGACGTGAAGGGCGGTGCGGGCCAGTACTTCACGCCCCGATCGGTCATCCAGGCGATGGTCGAGTGCCTTCAGCCCAGATCCGGCGAGGTCGTGTACGACCCGGCGTGCGGCACGGGCGGCTTCTTGCTCGCGGCGCACGACTACATCGCTCGCCAGGGCAAGCTCGACCGCGACCAGAAGAATCACCTGCGCTACAAGGCGCTCCGCGGCGTCGAGCTCGTTGATGGCGTGTCGCGGCTGTGCGCGATGAACCTGTTCCTCCATGGCGTCGGCCCCGACGACAACGACCGCGAGCCGCCGATCAGGACCGAGGACGCGCTGCGCAACGAGCCGAGTGACCACGCTGACCTGGTGCTGACCAACCCGCCGTTCGGCAAGAAATCGTCGGTCACCGTGGTCAACGAGGAGGGAGAGACCGATCGGGAGTCCTTGGTCTACAACCGACCGGACTTCTGGGTCACGACCTCCAACAAGCAGCTCAACTTCGTCCAGCACGTCAAGTCGCTGCTCAAGGTCCACGGCCGCGCGGGCGTCGTCCTGCCCGACAACGTGCTGTTCGAGGGCGGAGCTGGCGAGACCGTCCGGCGCAAGCTGCTGAACGATTGCGACCTGCACACGATCTTGCGCCTGCCCACCGGCATCTTTTACGCCCAGGGCGTCAAGGCCAATGTGCTGTTCTTCGACCGCAAGCCCGGCAGCGACAAGCCGTGGACCAAGAAGGTGTGGGTCTACGATCACCGCACCAACTGTCACTACACGCTCAAGACCAAGACGATGACGCGCGCGAACCTCGACGACTTCGTCGCGTGCTATCGGCCGGGCGACATCCACAACCGGAAGCAGACCTGGTCCGAGAAGAAGAACCCGGAGGGCCGCTGGCGGTCGTTCACGTTCGACGAGATCGCCGCGCGCGACAAGTGCAGCCTCGACCTGTTCTGGCTGCGAGACGAGTCCCTCGAGGACTCCGCCAGCCTTCCCGATCCCCATATCCTTGCCCAGGAGATCGCCGACGACCTGCGGTCTGCGCTCGGCCAGATCGAAGACATCCTGGGCGACCTGGAAGCGCGAGCTGCGAGGGCCTGAGGCGGCGAGCTCCCATGTCCGACCGGAACGACCTCGTACCCGCCGCGGGTGAGTTCCTCGTGTTCGTCGCCGACGACGGAACCGCGCAGGTCCACGTCCGGATCGCTGATGGCGCGGTGTGGCTGACCCAGAGACAGATCGCGGTCCTGTACGGCAAGGATGTTCGAACCATCAACGAGCACCTGGGCAACGTGTACGAGGAAGGCGAGCTCGACCCGGGGGCAACTATCCGGAAGTTCCGGATAGTTCGAACTGAGGGAAATCGCACGGTTTCTCGCCAGGTGGCGCGTATCGTCGAGCACTACAGCCTGCCGGCGATCATCGCGGTCGGTTATCGCGTGCGGTCGTCCCTGGGCACGAGGTTCCGGCAGTGGGCGACCGCCCGGCTCGACGAGTACCTGGTGAAGGGCTTCGTCATGGACGACGAGCGCCTGGCGTCCACGGCGAACCTTGGCACCGACTACTTCGAGGAGTTGCTCGAGCGGATCCGCCGGATCCGCGCCTCGGAGCGCCGCTTCTACCAGAAGCTCACCGATGTCTACGCCCGGTGCAGTGTCGACTACGATCCGCGCGCCGATGTCACGAAGACGTTCTACGCGACCGTACAGAACAAGATGCACTGGGCGATTCACGGTCACACCGCCGCCGAGGTCACGCTCGTGCCGACGCGACCAAGCCACGCATGGGCTTGACCAGCTGGAAGGCCGGCCCCGGGGGTCCGATCCGGAAGGCCGATGTCACGATCGCGAAGAACTACCTGTCCGCCGAGGAGCTGAGCGCACTCGATCGCGTGGTCGTGATGTACCTCGACTATGCCGAGGAACAGGCGCGCAAGCGTCGGCCGATGACCATGGCGGACTGGGTCGCGAAGCTAGACGGCTTCCTCGAGTTCCACGAGCACAACATCCTTACCCATGCCGGGACGGTGAGTCAGTCGTTCGCGGCCGCACACGCGGAGGCCGAGTTCGAGCTGTACGATGCCGATCAACGCCGCCTGGAAGCCGCCGCGCCGGCCTCCGACTTCGACCGCCTGGTCGAGGCGAGCGACAGGCTCAACATTCCGGCGCCGAAGGCACCGGGGCGACGCAAGAAGCCCTGAGCACAGCAGTCGAGAACTGGCCATCGCACGTCACGGCGAGCTCGTCGAGATCCGCGGGCTTGCCGGATTTTGCCGGGCGGTCGAGCGGCGCTGGTTCGCGATTGCTTCCCGATCCCGGCATCGCTATATAGATCGCCCATGTTCGTCGTTCCGTTGCTCGCGGTGATCGTCGTCGTCGGCGTGTGGTGGTTCTCGCGGATCAGCGAGCTGTTCTACGTCTCGGTCCGCGACGGCAAGGCGCTCGTGGTGCGCGGTCGCGTGCCGGTCTCGATGCTGCAGGAGTTCAAGGAAGCGGTCGCGAATCCCAAGGTGAAGCGGGGCAGCATCCGCGCGTTCAGGACCGAGAGCGGCGGGCAGCTCGCCTGCACCGGGGACATCGGCGACGGCCGCGAGCAGCGGATGCGCAACACGTTCATGCTTTATCCGGCATCGCAGCTGCGGCAGGCTCCCGCGATCCAGCGGCCAACGCTGGGTCAGCTGTCCGGCATCGCCTGGCTCGCGTGGATGTTCGAGCGTTCGAACCACGGTTGAACCGATCCGCGAGCGCGAGCGATGCCGTGCGCGCAGGGTCGTGGCTTGTCGATGCCAGTCGGGCAGCGGGGCGCTGGCTACGGGACGCTGCGGCGCACGGTGACGCCGTAGCTGTTGACCACGATGCTGTCGGCTTTTCGGTCGCCGGTGACGTCGGCGAAGAACGTGCCGAGGTTGCCGAAGTAGGGGTCGGTGGTCCAGTTCTCGTAGGCGCCGAACGCGGTGCCGGTGGAGCGGCGGACGGTGACGGCGCTGTCGTTGACGACGATGGCGTCGGCGCGGCCGTCGCCGTCGACGTCGGCGAAGAACGAGCCGCGGGTGCCGGTGAAGCCGTTGGTGGTCCAGTTCTCGTAG
>Ga0307515_10004170_pt1 | contig 30077 bp, 31 predicted proteins | sample 17_EM_MG_FD_194513 | JGI IMG/M metagenome (GOLD analysis project Ga0307515, IMG submission 194513) | Populus trichocarpa ectomycorrhiza microbial communities from riparian zone in the Pacific Northwest, United States - 17_EM | ecosystem: Host-associated > Plants > Roots > Unclassified | place... | reverse complement strand
TAGCTTATAGAGTCGATCTTGTTTTTTATCTAACTCTTAAGTCCCTTTAAGTCCTCTTAACTCTGGTTCTTATAGCCAATAGCTTACGCTGTACTTAGCATCTTTATAAATTTAGTATGCGTTATTATAACAAAACGCGAAACTTCTAATTAAATACTCTTTTATTCCTCGTAGTACACTATTATCCCTCTATACGTATGTGTCTTTTACTATTAGTCTAGTTCCCTTTATTATATAGTAACTCTAACTATCTTTACAATCCCTTATAAAATAACCTTGTTTCCCGCAATTTATATAAGCTCTATCTCTAAACTATTAACTTTACTATAAAGTTCGCCTAAATATCTTCTGCTAATAAGATCCCTGGTTTAGCCTTTACTCCTTAGTCCTGTAATTACTAGATCCTTAACCTTTAGGTTTCTATAGTTTCTTACTCTATCTCTTATAGGCTTTTTTAGTACTACTTAGGTCTATTAGCTCTGCGCTATACTATAGTTTCTAACTTAGCTTTGGTTGTTGCGCACTCTACGTTTTATATAACTATAGAACTCTGTCCTAACCCCTTTTAGTCTGTTCCCTTTAGTAGATCCTATTATTAATCTTTATCGCTTAATCTATTAATTCCCTTAGGGTGTCCGCATCTTTTATTAGAATAATTACGTTCTAGACTTTAGCCTTAAGTCCTTACTTATACTATACTATAAGCGCCTTATTATTCCACTTAACTTAGGTAGCTAGCGTTTAGAACTGCGTTGTATATTTAATTGCTAAGGTTTGTTATATAATGTCTTAGAGTTTCTTTTCCGCCGTAGTTATTGCCTCCGGGTCTCTAAATATTTATATAAGTTATTCTATAAATCTATTTTAGCTTAAAAATATAAACCGTACTTTTTGGTTTATAGTTATTATTCCGTTTGCTTATATCTCTATAAGATAAGGCTTAAACTATTTAAGTGCTCTTCCTGTTAAGAATAACCCTGTATACGCTATTTGATCCATAGGCGTCGCTAGCTTTGCTCCCTCTTATGTAACTTTAAAATGCATTTACGTAAGGAATCCTTTAAGCTTTAATCTCTCTCCTAAGAATCTTTTAATTAATAGTAACTTAACCTTTACTGCGCCTATCCCGTTAATCCTTTGTTTAAGTGCCGCATTGTTCTCTATTAACTAGTTAACTATTTCTTATAATTATCCTACCGTTATAGGTTGTTGCGAGTTAGTGTCCGCTATACTAGTGTTACCCCCTAACCTTAATATAGTTGCCGCCGTCGATGGCGTTATAGTGGCTGCTTTTGGTGGTATATTATTCGACTTATTAAAACTATAACTAGGTAGTAATTGTATAATGGGACCTTGTAGCAAGTACTATAATAGGCTTATTATTAGGCTAGGTGTGTAGGTATTGCAAGTAAGTTAACAACGTAATAATAACTAGTGGAGTGGTTGCCTAATAGATTAACTCTAATTATATTCTAAGAATTACTACGAGGAAGGAACTATCTAGGTAGGGACTAAGGGTCCTTAAATACATAACCGTACTCTTATGAAAGTCGTTGCTCTGTCTACTTGGTCTGCTCTATTTACTCTATTACAGATCTCGCAGATCCTACAGATTATATAGATCACATCACGTGACCTTGCTTACTATTCCTTGTTATATGGTTCTACGGGTTCCATCCTAGACCGTGCCTATATTAACTAACTAGCTTCTTCCGACTCCTCTCTAAGTAGTTGTAACATTGTACTTAAAGCGTCCGTAACAGAGAGCCTAGGAAGCGTTAACTTCTTAATTAGGTTATTACCCTAAATATTAGCTACTAGCTTTTTAAGAAAGGAATTATATACCTACAGCCAATGCTAATTAACTTTATTAATGTCCTTATTACTGCATAAGTAAGCTATTATCAAAAACTGTACTAAATTCTTGTCCTACTATATAATTAAAAGCACCGAATTAACTATACTGATGACTACTTCTGTAATAAAGTTAAACGGTAGCCTTTTCTTTCTTTTATTAGCCCTTTTATACACCTCTAAATAGCCCTTTAAGTTTAATTGAGCTATGCCAGCTGTAGCAATTCTGAGTTGTTAAAGCACCTAAAGTAATGGAATATTCGTAAAATAGTTATTTAAAAATAAGCAAAATCAACAAGCCTAAAGAGGAAGCTATTAGGTGAGGTAGAGGATGTATTTAGAGGTATTTAAGAGAATAATATCTTAATAATCTGTTTAAGAAGGAAGCCTAAAAAAGTAGCTAAGTAAGGTAAATATAAAGCTATAGTAATATCCATATTAACAAAGGCTTATTATCTTAAAGCCCTTAGGTATTAGTTTACTAGGCAATTTAATTATAGCTGTAGATTGTTTAGTAAACTTTACTATTATTTTATTAAAGCTAACTATAGATCTAGGTATAATGTACTTTTTAAACGCCTTACCTAAATAAGTTATTAACGGCTTAATTTTCTTAAAGACCTAACGTTTAACGCCCTTTAGTAGAGGTAGTAAGATATAGAAGAAGTACTTAAGTTACTTCTATCTTTTTAGGCCTATAAATAAGCTGATTAAGTGTCTAGGATATTTAGGATCTATAGCCTAAAGATCTAGCACCTAAGTGCCTTTAAAGACGCCTATATAGATAATAAGCCCTACCTAAATTATTAATTCGCTAGTAGAGGTCTCCTTCTATGCTTATAATTGTTTACCTATATATTGTCCTAATTAGTAATATCCGTTAGTATTTTAAGAAGCTGTATATAGGTTTGTATTAATCATAAGCTTTTTAAATACACCAATACTAAAGAATAGTAGAAATACTTAAATTAGTAGGTCCTATTTAGATCTACACCTACCAGACGTTATACTAACCTGATTTACTAGCGTATAGTATGCAGAGCGCTTACTATCTTTATTTTAATTAGGAAGGTTATTAGATTCGTCTGCGTTAATGCTACTAATAGGCTTACTAGCACACTAAGCGGCGAATATTAACTTATCTAAAAGGTTAATAACTTTAAGATCTAGTTTAGGAATAGCGGCTAGAGGCTCCTATAAAGTAGGAACAGTAGGAAGGCCTATTCTTATAACTTCTTTAGTTAATAGCTCTAGTAGTTTAGTCTTATCTACCTTATCTACTTTATCCTTAGCAGTCTCACTACGGGCCTTAAAAACGGCTCCTAATTCGTCCTTAATATCCTTTGTCTAGCTACTTGGCTAAGCCTCTACTGCCTACTGCGTAGCTACTGCCGACAAGCTATTGTGTGTATACTGCGTTACTTAAAAGGATTGTGAATAAGACTCCTAGGCTTAAGGTGCTTTTGGAGGCTTTAGAGGCTTCGGGGCCGAAGACGCACGACGTTTTTTAGGCGGCATAAGGACGATATTTAACTAACAATTTAATGATTAAATAGATGGCGATAATATTAAAAGCTTTTTGATTAACTACACCAAATATTATAGGCTTCCTGGCCATGTTGCTGCTGTTTACCGCAATATCAAAGCGTTAATAAGGCGCCAGTACCCTTACTGCCGAGCAATCGCACTAACCAGAGGCTTTAACACTAAGCTCTATACAGTATAGAGCCTCTAGATTGGCTTATGAGGCGTGCATATACGAAAAGTCCTTGAATTCTTGCCAGACCAAGGGATACGCTGTTAAGGTCGTTTAGGAAATATGGCCCGTGCGCGAACACCAAAACATCAAAAATCGGCTCAACCACAGTATCTAGATAGCTTTCTACCTCAATTAAACTACCACAATGGGTTGTAAGCATTCTTCTGATGATGAAGATCTTGTCTGACCTGACTAGTATAATATATATCAAGTTCGAGCTTTATTATCGCGATATTGCGTTATAATTGATTAATCAGATCTACAGCTTTATTTTGCCAAGACTCCGTCAAATCTGGATCATCTGGTTGGTTCGCTTACCAAACGACCTTTCTCAACAGCGCATCAGGCATGGACAAATAACGTAAAATTCTAAAAGCTAAGAGACAAACTTAAAAAATTTATACTAAGTATAAAGTTATTAATGGGCTTTGTATACGAAACTTTAGATGATTTTATCCAACGTGTGGTTGTTAAACCTCAGTTGTTCTTCGCATGGGCAAAAAAAAGTGTGCCACGACTTATTTGTCCATGTCTGGCGTGGGATAGCGGTGGAAAGTTGGTGGTAGGTGGGGTTATGAAAGTGACCCTGGTTATGAAGATTTGCAGGTTTCGCAAATAAATTTTGTCTGTGTTTGATTCAAATCAAGCGCATAGACAAAATTTGTTTGCGACACCTGCAAACCTTCATAACCAGGGTCACCTTCATAACCCCATCACCTACGTTAGAGGGGGAGGTAAAATATAGCTTTTGATCGCGAATGAGTAAAATGCCACCGGTAGAACTTATAATATCTATACCTTAACAGCCACAGTCTAATAAAAAAAGCTATTAAAGGTAATATACTACAATGAGGTATCGCACTATAAAAGGGTGAACGTAGTTAAAATATCGTGCTTAGTTATCAAGATCTAACTAGAAGCGGCCGTCAAACCCCATATTGAACTCGTCAATATTGAAGTTGACGATCCTCGAAGCTGACTCCTTATTGGACCTAAGCTGTGGCTATGCACGCCAAAATAGCGTCAGCATTGAGTTATATTCTCGTGCGAAAGGTCCCTATTATCCTGACATTCTACACGTGTTGCTCACACCCTCTGAAAACACTGCCGACCACCAGTTTACCTACATTTTCGCCGCCCCAACCATCCTGCATCATCACCATGAAATCCGGACACGATAGCCAATGCCTCTCGCTAAAGACCACTCTTATAAAACGCCGCCCGATGCTGTCCAGGATTTGTAGTCAGATCTATTCTATATCCACATCTTCATCCTCATCCTCCTCTTCCTCAGTTCTCTCCACAATCAGATTACCGCTGCGCCCAATACGGCCTTTGATAGTTCCACCTGCATCTAGCTCGTATGCTTCACGAGGCATCGGTGAAACCAAACGGAATTTGTACTCATGGTGGAAGCCTTTTGGCTTTAGTACTTTCTCGGATATAGGCTCTTCAGCCTGGAGGATGTCGTAGCATTCAACGAACGCATAGAGTTCCTCGATTAGGGCATCAGAGGGAAATTTGCGCACAACACGTTCTCCAGAGGGCATCCGCAGACTAATGCGCACCACATCTTTAATGCCCGGCCCGGGTTCCTCGGCAATAGAACCTGCTCTCCACCTCCGCCACTGGTCTAAATTCTGTGCCTCTCTTTGCAACGCCTCTTCTCTCTCCAGGGCTTCTTTCTCTTCTCGCACTTTCCGTTCTTCGGCCTCGCGCTTTTGCCTTGCTCTTTCCCTGTCTTGGGCCAAAGATCGTTCATAGGCGCTATTTTGTGCTTCTCGTAAATTCCTGGACGCTTGAAGTTCCGCTCTTTGCGCCCGGACCCTATTTAGAGGCTCCAGAACCTGTTGGATTCCGCTCTGTAGCTTCGAAACAAATTGGCCCGGTGGTGTCGGTCCAGCTATCCGGGTTACAATTCCCATCGATGCAGATGACACTTGAGGCGTGTGCACAATAAGGCTCGCGAATGGAAACTTTGTGCAGTTCAGGGCAGCTGAAACCTGATAAGCCTCGGAGTCTTGAACATTTCCGGCCCAGAGAATAATATTGTTTTCTGGATTCTTGATGAAGTTTACCACTTCCGGAGAGAGGAGAGTATCTCGAATGAAGGAAGATGTGTCGTCATGCTCTGGAGAGACCAGCACGATCAAGAGGAATTTTAAATCCTTCTTCGCTAGGTCGAACGCCTGTGCGTATCCGTTCTCAAAAAATGGAAGCTCGTGGCTGCCATACTCCTCTTCAAACTCGCGAATAAAGCGAGCAGCAGTATCTCTTGGATTCAGTGGTCGCCGCCCGCTTGTGTTCCTCCTTTGTGCTTGTGATGGGTTTCCTACTGTTATCCGTGTCCAAAAGCGCGGAAGAAACGGGAAAATGTACCCAAAGAAGCGGAAATATCTCGATAGTAATGAATATGCAAGACTGAATGGCGTAAATATTATTGCTAAAAGTAATGGTGTCTGGCTCGTGACCTGACTTTCCGGTTGAGGAACTATTCGTGGGGCAGGTTCAAAGTGTCTGCCACTCGAGCTTGGTGATCGGTGGGATGTCGAAGACCCATTAAGGAGAGTCTCTTGGTGGCGAGGATCTTGTGGAGGTGGTATGCTAGAGCTTGCTTCGACGACGGGGTCTGCGGGTTCACCATCGAAAAATCTTGCTATCGCAATCTATAAATACTATAAGGCTTATGCTGAAGCTTTCAAACGGTCTAGCGCTTACCTGCACATTCCACTGGCAACGCTGAAGGAGCGGCACCGCAGCCTCTAGTTCTTGGTTGGTAACGGCAGTAAATTGTTGAAGTGCGAGCTGCTGATCTGCGGTGAGCTGGGCGATATCAACGCCCGAGTTAGCCATATTTTAAACGTGGAAATACGTGGCGGGTGATTACGATAAAAAAACGGGAGTGTTGAAGGAGAGAATGCAAGGCTGTGGAGAGAAGTGAAAAGAGGAAGTTATGGAGACCATGGAGATGCCTGGGTACGAATTGAAGCTGTCTGGCCCAAGGCTGACAAGGTGGAGTTAGCCGACCAGTCAGGTCCGAAAGCGGTGGCAGAACGGTCAGCCCCGGTGAACGGAGGAAGAGACGAACAATGCGCCTTGTTGATAACTGCTCTAGATTGCCCGCCACCTTCCCGCCGTATAGCTCTTTCCCCTCTTGCGCTCGCTCTTGTCTTTCGAACTGTTGCTTCTGATGGAGAGGCGGCAGCTGCTATCATTGGAAGTAGGCTTTGCCGCGTGGTGGTTCGTGGTCTTCTCGCCGTAAAGGTATTGTCCATCTCATCTCTTGCGATTGATATCCGCCGTGGCTATCAAAGAGAAGCAAAAGATGGAGACGATACTCTTATCAAAGGCTAATCGATGCGCAGTGCCTAGTAAATCAGCAAAACTTCCTGGGAGCCCACCAGTGAATGGTAGAGAGTCCACAAGACTCTCCAAGGCTTAAAGAAATCCAATCCCTCTCCACGAATTCATTCGCCTCAGAAATCGAAGCATACAGATTCAACCAATGCCTCGAAAGCAACCTAATTAGCCGTACAACCCTTCTAAACGATTCCTCCCACGATCCCCATCCAGAATAGACAGTACTTTCTGGCGACCTTTTGGAACAGTTTGGCCCCACCATCAACACACATAAACTTAATATACCTGTATACCCTCCCGATAAGTCAGCAGAGGCTCTCAAAGGTCTCCGCACATGGGGCGGGAGACCCTTAGATGACGTTTTCCCCTCACCTACACCAAATTCGCCAGACATTATACCAGCTAACCCGATCACTTCTGGTCTATCGGCCTTCCGTAAGCAATTAATGGCAACAACATACGGAAACTCTTCTGGTGACTCGCGTCGGGGAGTATCATCTCCCCGACCGAAAGGTCGTGGTATGCAGCATCTGATCCAACGGATCAAAATGTGGACACTGGGATCTTCTCATCTAATCACTGCCGTGTAGAAGCAAAGAACACATTTTGCCGTAATGTAACAATATACGGCCACTGCCGTTATGAGAACAGTGAGCTAATATTCTATGGAAGATGGCGTTTAAATGCTAATTTTAGTATCAACACAGCATGCCCGTATGTCCATGATCCAGCAAGACTAAATAATCCTCAGATACAAAATGAAAATATTAAGAAACGATTCAATGTGGATTCGCCTTCGTTTACGCCTCTTCAGCCAGCCACGAATGGAGCTTTGACCCCTGCGCCAAGGAGCGCGGCAATATCTCCGAAGGCCGCAAATGCCGCAGTCTTCACACCAAAGTCCCAGCGATCAAGTAGGGTCCCTTTTTCTTATGTTACCATGAATTTTCTTTGTGCCTGCAAGCACACGCAGGTGTGGATCGCTTTCGTTTCGTAAAGCTTGTTAGTGGGGCTAATATACGAAAAAGATACCAATACACCACCAATACACACCAAGGAACCATCCGTAGAATGGGCTCCTCAGGACTTTCCAGAATTTGTACCGCAGAGCTTCGATGGCCAGATGGTATGTTCAAAGCATCGGATTTTTTGTTATTCGGTGATAAAATTCTCTATCCATAATCACTTCGATTTTTGGGAGCCTACAATATCATAACACCGCAGTGTTGGACGGGCGTCATTATAGCTTCCTTCTTTCAATTCTTTTTTACTGCCCTTCTATTTAATAGGTTAGAGAGCGATCTCGAAAGTAATATCTGATATCACATAGGTCGATACAAGCGCTTCGGCACCAGTACTCAACTATGATCCGTTCAACACATCTGGAGCAATTCAAGCACTTCCTGGTTCTAGCCATACGGCCGCTACTCTCAACCCGTACGTTCAGGATCCCACAGCAGCCCTGACTGGAGCAGCATTCTATCAAAATGCAAATACATTCCAAACTTCTCCGTCATATCATCTTTACTGGCCGATAGGACCTCAACCATCCAACCTATTAGCATATCAGCGCACCGCACATGATTTTTTCATACCCGAATCATTGAGGGAGGATCTCCAGAGAAAGTCCGAGGTAACGCGACAAATCCTACCCAATTCATCATTACCACCTCTTGAACAATATCATTCCCTTGTTTGTCTAGATACTACTCAACAAAAGAATATGTCGCTGTTTGGATACCAGAGCTGGGTGTACAAAGCTGTATCAAGCAAAGACGGCCATACCTACGCACTTCGAAGGCTCGAGGGCTTTCGCCTTACTAACGAGAGCGCAATCCGCACGGTACAGCATTGGAAACGCGTCTACAATGGCAGCGTAGTCACCATCCACGATGCTTTCACCACCCGGGCATTTGGAGACAGTTCACTCATTATTGTAACAGATTATCATCCCTGCTCAAAGTCTCTAGCAGAGGAGCACTTTAAGGCTGCACCCATTACAAGATTCCACGGAAGTCGGCAGGCCGCTTCCTTGCACATTCCTGAGCAGGTTCTCTGGGGTTATATTGTGCAAATTGCATCTGCCCTCAAAACTATCCACAGTATAGGCCTCGCTGCCCGCCTCATTACGCCCTCTAAGATACTCATCACCTCCAAAAACCGCATCCGTCTCAACGCGTGCGCCGTCCTCGATGTCGTCCACTACGATGCGGCCCGCCCCGTCACCGAACTGCAATCAGACGATCTGACGCAGCTCGGCCGCTTGATTCTATGCATCGCTAACAATAACCCCAATGCACATCTTAACATGCAGAAATCTCTCGACCATATAGCACGCAGCTATACAGCACGCCTGAAAGACTGCATTCACTGGCTTTTAGCACACCCTCCCAGTACCCCCGGAAGCCCCACCTCTCCTACCATATCCGCCCCTATTCCTAAGGACATTGATGCCTTTCTAGGAGGCATAACGGACCAGTTGGCCACCGTACTTGACAACACCCTCCACGCCGAGGACACGCTCCTAAGCACGCTAGCACGCGAGCTCGAGTCCTCGCGCCTGGTGCGGCTCCTCATAAAACTCAACTTCATCAACGAGCGGCCCGAGCTCGACGCCTCCATTCCTAACGCCGCCCCCACCGCCAACGCCTGGTCAGATACGGGCGAGCGCTACTACCTCAAACTGTTCCGCGACTACGTCTTCCACCAGGTCGACGGGCAGGGCCACCCCGTCGTCGACCTGGCACACGTCCTTGCCTGCTTGAATAAGCTGGATGCGGGCAGCGAGGAGAGGATCAGTCTGGTCAGTAGAGATGAGCAGAATGTGCTTGTAGTCAGCTATCGCGAGCTGAAGCGTGGGGTTGAGGGCGCGTTTCAGGATCTTATTAAGGCAGGGAGGGCCGGCCGGTAGGGTGGATAGGTAAATTCATCATGTTCTTTAGGTAGATTGGGTGGATAGAACGTGTGCAGCAGTTGAATGAATGGGTACAGTGAGAAACGTTGATGCTAGGTGCAAAAGATGCAGATGACTACGGATTGGAGAGGGGATGGGAGCACAAGCATGGCTGTATCGAGCCTGGCTTAGTGTTATCGAATTCTTTTGGTTTTGGACACTTTTTATTTTTCTCGCAATCTTTGGTGAGAGGATGAGATTAGGGACGGGGGGCATGGGGGCAAAGTAGAATATGTGATAAAATTATGAATATGACGTTTTCAACCTTTAGGTTTGTACTTCCTGTTATAGTGAAATATCGTCGCTGGAGTAAGCTCAAAATTTCTTGACGTATGTATCGTTAAGGATCGGTGCGGGTAGCAGCAAAAAGATACATAGAGAGCGGAAATGAGAAGGTTCATCGCAGTGATCTGGTTCGCAAAACGTGACAATTGGAAATTTCAGGTGAATAATTTCCGTTGGAGCTAGCATGTTAGTGTTCCATTTAATTCCTGTTGCTAAGACACTTTTATCGAGTACGTAGGTTGACTGGCGAAGAATGTAGTGAAGTGACCGACCAGCGAAATAAGTAACAAACTGTGAATCGCTAGCTAACAGCACAACGAGAGACGAAGTAGAGAAAGCAATGCAATGTAATGCAAATTGAAAGGATGCGCCCATGCCAACGTTAGGGGCAAGAGGCTGCCATACGCGTAAATAAAATAGAATGTATGAAAAAAGTCGAAAGAAGAACTCCATCGCACTTCAACTCTCCCCCAGTAATTACTACTTCGACGCAAACAGAATAACAACAAATGAAACTGCAGATTTTACTCCACTCTCCTACTTACCTGCTCACGTAATTGTAGCAAGTTAGTCCCCTCTGACCCAACACCCTCTTTCCCCGTGTCCTCTGCAACGGCGAGTTTTTCGACGCTAGGAGACCAGTAATAGACGCGTTGAGCGCAACTGTCTTTCGACATCCAGAAAACCTTAAAACCTTGCGATGAGGTGCTGTGACAAGTCGACTTGATGGAATGGATCTTCAAGGACAGGATGCTTCCGTCATGGAGTTGTTGCTTCGTCATTGTGAGAATCCAGATCTCATGGAACAGATATCAATATTCGCTCACTAAGAGCAGAGAGATCATGGTGGTCATCCGCCTTGGCCATTGAGTGGTGTACGACCATAAGAACTCGTGCCTCTCTCAAGATCAGAGCTCCAGGTACTTTTGCTGTTACCAGACAGAAATGGACTCATCATACCCACATCAACATTACTCCGATTTGTCCCTTGGTTGTTGCCATACACAACGTGATTCGGAGTTCCCCACATGACGCCATTGCCGAATCCATTTGCGAAGGTCTGGGTAGAGTCATGGGACGGGCCAATCGGTGTAACTGTATGACCTGTCCAGCTGTCTGCAAAGGCGCTAGAGCTGCGGATACTGTTTGCGGAATTTCCGCGGGAGTGCCCGGACGTTTCGGCTCCATGGTATGGAGAACTTCGAGCGCCAAGCCCATTTCCAAGGAAGGGCGATGAAGGGCCTGGAGATCCGTAGTTACGATTCCATATGCCATTGTCATTGTACTGCTGAGCGGGCAAAGACGGCAGTGATGGAAGTTGTCTGATAGATGATGATGAGGAGACCCGGTTCATTGCAGTATATAGAGGAGTCTGGGGAGAGCACATCGGCTGGTGGACAACGTTTACGAAATCACTCGCTGTGAGTGGTCCAATACCATAAGACGTGTCATTCACGAGAGCCGTATCCTCAAAAGTCTGCTCAGGTGGAGTTGGTGGAATGTTTTCATCCTCCTCCGGAAGAGGATCCAATCCATCATTAGGGCCGACCAAATCATCTACCATACGGTTCATATCAGCGTCCTTGGCTAAGGTGGTGGAAGCAGACTCCGAAGGCGCCACGCTGTAGGACTTCTGGTCATCTGCAAGTAGTGCCCCCGGAGGAAACAACGGCATGTCAACATTCTCCACGGCCACGGTTGGTGACCCATCAGGTTTGTTGTAAGGGCTAGCGAGTAGCTCTGAAGGCAGACCAGCTTCGCGGTAAATAAACCTTAGCCCATCCAGATCCAAAGGTGCCTTCGGATCCTGGGTCAGCGTGAGGCCGTCGACCAAAAGATCGCGAATTCTCATAAGCATCTCGATGTTAGGGTGGTGCCTCTCAAGGCCGGTATCGGACCATCTTCGCTTAAGAGCACCATTGATGTACCAATTTTTCTTGGTCTCGTCGGAAAGGAGTGGTTGGAATCCAATAGTGTCGACGTCTTCTTCAAGCATATAGTCGTCCTGAGGTAAGCTCTCGGCCGGGAATGCAGAAGCCAGAAGAGTCAATGACTCTGCATAGGCTTTCCACAATTCTTGGACTTCCACTTCTGTCAGAGTGTCGGCGACGTTAGCGTTTAAAACATGCCAATATCGCATGAACCAGGTGCTATACAGCCGAAGTCCAGGAAGTATGCGACGTGCCACTGCAGTAATCTTATCGGAAAGTTGCTGGGGACGTTCCCCATTGCGAGCAGTAACGTCATCTCCCTCGGTAAGCCGCTCGAGCTCGGGTTGGAGGATTTGAAGAAGTGTGAAAAATGTCTTCACATTCAACCGGAGAAAATAGAAATACGACCTCAAGATATCCTGAGGTGGTTCGGGTTCTAGGAAGGCTTTGTGAGTTTTATGGAATATGTAAAACCAAGAGGCAGAGACAAACCTTGCATCTGGATTGTGGCAAAATATTCCGCAGTAAGATTTATAAGAATAATTTTGTAAAGCATGCCATCCAGAGACCGCTCCTTAAGCTCGATGGTTAATTGGCTAAGTACCTCATTCTCCAGTTCGTCGTGCTCAGCGAAATCCTCGCCTTTGTAGCATTTACTGTGGAGCCGAACAAACCATGCGATAAGCGCTCTACCCGCACTGTTACCGTCACGTGCGGATCTACTGTTGATTAACTCTCCCTTTTCCCATGCTGACACAATCTTTTTGAACTCAAGTTCCAAATTTTGTTTCGCGAGAGGATAGCGCTCCTTGGTAGAAAGTGATCTGTAAAGATGATATGTAGTACGGAAATGGTTTCCATCCTCACGTGCGATAACTGCTTGCTGATTGTGTGATACCCCAGAGTCAGGATATATCTCTGTTGCGAGGCCATAGTAACCTATGGCTGGTCCCCAATTACGCTCTTTTTCCCCGAGTTCGGTTTCGCGGTAGCGTGAAAGGTCCCCTAGTTGGATAAGTGTTTGGTGACAGGAAAGAAGTATCTGGTGTTTCAATTTGGCGGAAAGAGGTTGTTGGGAGGGCTCGCTTCTGGCTAAAGCGCATATCAATTTCTGTCGCAAGAGGTGTTGGAGTATTCATACCATCGTGCTTCCATGTCTGCGTCACTTGGCGAAGCTCCGGTATGCCTTCAAATCTTGCGTCAAGGTGGAGGATGTACTGGCGATAGAATCGTTGGCTGGATTTAATGAACTCAAGATAATGCTTGGCGAGCTTTCGAAGCTCAACAACTCGGTTCTTGCCATTGCGACGCAACTGTATTTTCCCAATAGTCAGATTATGTACTCCTACAGTTTCCGATGGGGTTCAACTAACATGGCTAAGTTGCTTGCGATAGTTATTGCTGATTTTTGTGTGCGCGGCCCACAACTGGGTTTCAACGCCGCGATTTGTGGCGTACTGAAAGTCGCTGAAGATGATCTTCTCACACGCAACGCGGTACCTAGGAACCGCTGTGAGCAATCGTCTGCATTATCCATGCTGTGATCTTACTCTTGGATGAGGCCCGCTATTTCAGCGCTGGGCGCATTGCGGTCAGCGAGCTTAGTGAGAAGCTCCTGCTCGACAGATCGTGCAAGCCTAGTGAGTCGATTAGCGCACAATCCAGGTCTAAGAGCAGCTCTATCTTCCACATACCTAACAGCCTGCTCAACGAGTGCGGCCATACCGTCGTCCTGAATGGCGATGCTCATAAGTGACCCCACGGTCAGCCGCCAGGTCAGACTTGCGAATGAAGCAGGCAGGCGAAGTGGCTGGTGCGATCCATGGATGGCAAGCCGTTGTCACCCTTAAAAGAGGACAAGCACCGACAGGTGGGGAAGGAGAGAGAGTCTCCAGCAAACAGCGCACGAGACACTGTCTTTGCAGCGGGTGGCTGGCTTGGAACTGGTGGAGTGAATGGAGGTGGATGAAGTGTTCTACGCCGCCCTCGCTCAGAGCTGAGTTAGCGCTACATGTAATGGAGGAAGTCGGCGAAGCGAAAAGCCTCACAGAACCACACAATCCCGATATTCACCAACACCCATACCCATAGATGTATTACTGGTGATGCACCTGTGCAGAGATTAGCCCTGCCAAAAAAGCAACCTCGCGTGCGCGCAGATTGACAAGGAACTGGAGCGGCTCTTTCAAGTAATCCTCTCTCACCACCGCTACGCAATATGGTCAAGCGCTCACGACCAGACTCCATCTCGTCTTCATCAGAGGCAGATTCGCCCTATATAGGCCCTGAAGGCTCGTCCCGTGCAGTATCCCCCATTTCTGCCAACGATTCCGCACACTCCTCCAAAATCGTCCATCTTGATGCAAGCAGTGCTTCAATAGAGAAACCAGAAGTGATGAAATGTCTTCTCCCGCCTCATCAACCGCTTTCTTTTTCCTCATATGAAGACTACGATGTACATTATCAAAAAAACCATGTCAATCGATGCTCCGAATGCCATAAGAACTTCCCTTCAGACCATTATCTGGGTTTGCATATAGCAGAAAATCATGATTCTCTGAATGAAGCTCGCAGAGCCCGAGGAGAGAAGACGGTAAGTAACATCAAGTGGCTTTTTAGTTTTCGTGCTATGCTCAGACGCTCCACTTTTGCTGGAATTTAATCTATCAAGCCCCAGGGGCTTACGTTATCGTTTCCTCTGCCTGTAATACGGACTTGCTCACGTCTTTCAGCTAAACTCGTCGTTGATATTTTCTAAGACAAAAATCCCCCTATGAAGCTCTCCCTAACTACTTTCTTCCCAGTACGCCTGCTTCGTATCAGACTGTGATCGGCTCTGCAGCACGCCGCAAAAACGCCGCCTCCACGTTATCGATAAACACCAATTCCCCAAATACTATGATTTCTTCATAGTCAATGACGGTCTTGGCAAACGCAACTCGATGCTCAGGCCAGGGCCTGGTCACCGACGGCGCAGCTCCGCCGCTACTGTTGCTACGGCGCGACAGCGTGCTTCATCGAGTGCAAATGCCACCAGGAATAGCGATGTGGATCCAAGGAATGACACTAATGCTGATATGGAAGTTGACAAGCCTACCATAAAATCGGTAGAGGAGGGGGTGGAGGCTGTAGCAAGCAGAGGGAGCACCTTAGCTGGAATCGATGAGAAGGGGAAAGCCAAGGTAGTACCACCTGCGGTGCCGGATGCAGCCATGGAGGATATTACATCTTCGTTATCAGCAATGAAGTTCGTTCCTCCAAGCATCAAGTTTGGGAGAGGAAGAGGAAGAGGGGGGTTGGCGCGGTCGTAGCAAGACCTTTTTTAATATTTGGACTAAGATTGAGCAAGGGTCATTGAGAGCGTTTTCTCATAGCATTTTTTGGGAGGAATGGAGTTTTTACTAGTTTGGGATAGCATAAATCACGACATCACGACATTCTGGAATCATACTTCTCAATTATTCGTGGCCGTTGGGGCCCTCGACTCCTTTGCGGAGGAATTTTACCATTGCGGTAGACTGATACGCCTGTTGAAGATGCCCTTCCCGTACCTTACCCATTCCACTCCATAACACCTGTCCAGATGCATCGTTGAGATCGTAGACGGTCTGTCAACAATCAGATTTTGATCATTGGCATTATGGTCTCGTAGATTGTTGAAATGCACGAGCGCCTGCGCTCCGCGGCGGCCGAAGGGCCCTACGTGTGGGTGTAGGTCTGCTTGGGGAAGGGATAGCTAATAGTGTGTGAGTAAGAAATCCATAGCCCATAGTAAAGCTGCAGTAGCAGCGATACTTACGAAGGACCGAGTTCCTGGATGCTAAGACCGGCAAGCCATTGGCCCATATCAATGCTCGTTTCGAGTGGTTTGCCTTGCACTATGCCTGCCACGAAACCGCCAGCGAAGGCATCACTATTGTGCCAAAAGTTAATGGTGCATTTGAATCATGTGCATAGGATTGCTAACCCTGCACCATTCGTATCGCAAATTTGCGAGCTCTCAATCGCGTGCACCGGAAACTCTACAAATTCTACTTCTCCGTTCTCCTTAGCAACAGCCGCGATGCTTGGATTTATGCCCTGTGTGATGATGACGGTTCTTGGCCGGTTCGTGTTCTTCTTTGGCAGATCTGCTATCGACTTCGCAATAGCCTTAATGTCTGTCGTCTCGAGAGAATGCGACTCGGCATAAGCGAGAGCTTCGGTCTCGTTGCCAATTAAATAATCCCAGTATGGTGCGGTCTGGTCGAGCTGATCCTTGAAGAATTGTGGGATGAAAGGTGCAGAAAGGTTCATAATAAAGATCTAAGCAATGCGATATTAGGAAACTCTTCCAAATTCCAGACTTTGTGCTAATATTTACCTTGTCCTTAGCTGCAGCTTCCTCTCCCAAGGCTAGGACAGCTGGCACACAGACCGTAAGATGATATCCGCCGACATAGTATACCTTCGCCTGTTCCACTAGGTTCCAAATCTCTGGGCTCTTCAAATGATCAAGTTTGTAGCAGTTTGCAGCAGCAAGATCCGTGCACAAGCTTCGATTGTGCCCTGTGATAACCACACCGCATCGCCCCGTCGGCTGCTCCTCATCGTAACGGTATTCCACTCGGAGGCCAGCTTGTTTGCAGATATCTTCCAGGAGCTTGCCGTATTTGTCTTTGCCTATGCAGCCAATATAGACTGCAGAGTCTGCGGGGAGGATATACTATGGAATAATAGTTGTCAGCATTCCGATCTAACACAACTGTCCGGGCATGAAATTATGGTAGCAATCGTACCTGAGCACCACGGGCAGTATTCTGTGCTGCTCCACCGGCAATGAGCTTGGCATTGTGGTTCTGCAATAAATCCTCATAAAGTCCCATGTGCTTCTCGTCTGCAAGAATGGCATCGTCGGCTTTCAAGCCGTATTTTTCTAAGAGTTTCTCGTCGCTACACCAGAATTAGCAATTGAAGCTTTTAAAATGGAAGCATTCGGTCAACCCTTGTCCTTGGATGTCAAGTAATGGGTTCTCCAAGCAAAGAAGCTCGAATTTTCCTGTAGACGCCATTGTGTATATTTTTCGTTGCAATGGATGCAGTGTGAGGAGGGGTGGACACAAAGAAAATATCGGTCAACAGCCGAAATCCGACTCAGTCTTACCTCACCCAACCCCGAAGGAATTAATCGCCTTAATCGCGTCTAAGGTGGACGTAGAGCTGCCATTTTTTAGCTGTATTTGCAGCTGTGGATGAAGTGATGGTTTTCCCAGGTAGTAAGAGGACAAACTTTCATCTCCAACCTTAAATAACTCCCCCTCCCATGCTAACCTGAGCATTATGAGATCGGCGTTTGGACTTTACAAAGGAACCGCTAACATGAAAAGAACCACGGGTCGAAATAACTAGGCTACCACCACTAGCATTGCAGCCCCGTGCATCAGCTTAGTCTCAGTTCAAGAGCAAGGGCTTCTATCGGAGCACATAGGACCAGCACGATTAAATCGCTCAATAACGGTTGACCATATAGACGCTTTCGTGTACAAACTCAAAACAGCTTTTCCCATCTTATGGTATACCACCTGTCACCTCGGAAGGTCCTCAGTCATGGCCCGTGCGCACCAATCAATGAGGTGTATACACGGGCGGTAAGTTATTCTGCCGCATTACCAGAGCTCTTAAGTAAAGCCATGAATATATTAATATTTTGGTGTATGTGATATATGGAGGTTTCTTTTTTAGAGCTAAGTAGGCTGCACAATATCTATATTATTGGACATAATTGTGCACTATTTTGGCGGTGTATTTAATTGATGAAGTTATCTATTTACTACTTGGCGCGAGGAAATTGAGACCAATCACAACTTTCTTGACTAGCGGCAATGATATTATAAGTGTGAGCGGAGAGCTGCTGGTTTAATGGAAAGAATTAAACGGGGTAGAGCTTGGAATCGAAGATGAAGTATCAGATAACGGAATTGGTTAAAGACTACATATCCCTCACAGTAGCGATAAGTTCGGAGTTCGGAGTTTTAGACTCAATCGATTTATTAGTTAGGAAGAGACTTTTTCGCTGTTCGCGAAGAAGAATGAACGGATCAACCCGACATAATCTAGTTAAATAAACAGTGTATTCGGATATCTACGCTTGCAATCTACCAGTCATCAATCATCTCATTCCCAGGCTCACTCTCTTCGTCTACAACCTTCTGCGCAGCTTCAGCCCCCGCCACTGGTAGAATTTCCACTCTTTGATCCTTTAGAGTTCCAGGCACCTCCTTAGGATCTAGTAACCCTGTTTGGAATAACACAGATGCCTGGTCCCAGTATAGTCTTTCGTGGTAAAGCTTACCACCACGTAAACATACTATACTCACGATAACGATCTCGACCTTCTTATTTGTAGGCGGAATTCCAGGGAGTATCCAGGGCATTTCCTTTGTATGTTTGAAGGCAACGTGCAATTCGTCAACAATTTGATCTACTCCAATCGTTCGAGATATTAGGCGCATGACAAAGGAAGGAGGGTTATGGGGTATGAAGAACTCTCCATAGAAGCGGGCTAACTCGTCTCTTCCGATACCCCCCATCATAGTTGGCGTATAGTTAACGTACGGCTTCGGCTTTTCGGTGAAAGTGTCCAAAATTTTCTTGACGTCCGGGGTGTGGAATTTAGCTTTGATCCCGAGTTAATCACATACCTTTGCCTTTTTTTTTTAAAACTAAGGGCCAGGTTTGAAATGACCTACACTCTACGTTCTCTTCCCAGACTCTCTCTAATTCCACCTCTGCCCCAAAACCTCTCCTCACTACACTTAGGCTCCGACTCCATGCAACAGCATCGGCTACTGGGTCATATTCGTCTAGATCATGCTCTGCAAAACCTGGATCGACGCCCTCGTACGTATAGCTAGGGTATTGAATCTTGGTCTGTAAGCCTCCAGCGCCTACACCTGGTGTGATTCGCTTTTGGACCGTTCGTCGCTTGCCCTGGATACCGAGCACTTCCGGCCTATGGCTCACGCCCACGGTTCCTCCAGCAAGATGGACAAGGATGCGAAAAGATGAAGAGAATCGTGTGCGGGGATCTGGGATTGAGGTTGGGTAGTAGGCAACTAGGGAGCAGAGCCTCGAGGTAGAAGTGGAAGGCTCGGCATAAGTCTCGAGGCAGACGGATGCAGCGTCTCCAAAAGCTGTATAGAGAAAATAGCATTAGTATCACGTGAGAAACCAGAGCTTGTATTGATCTACCATCAGCCGCGGTAATAACGAGACGTATCACGAAGGGGAAGGGCTTGATACCTACGATGGCATATCGCTCCCCTATGCTCATGCCACCACCGAGATGGTGAAGTGTCTGAACATACGACTTTCCACCTTTCCCAAAAGGAATATATTTCACTTTAAACCCTTCTTCTTCCCATGCTTTAAGAGTGAAGCTATCGAAATCGTCCGTTTCAGCGGTAATAAACAGGCTTGGGGTCGCAGCATTGAAGCTTAACCAACCGTTACTGTTTGCGATGAACTGTAAGGCCATGGCGATTTCCCCAAATTCAATGGTGTAGCATTCAAGACTCTGCAGAGTCTCACGGAGCGTTCCATGGTGGAGTATATGTGGGAGTTCAGTAAGATAGAAACCTGGAAATGACGTAGAGCTTATTTAGTCTAGCCAAATTGTGCTAGCTGGTTAACGAATTTGCCAAGGATTTGTGCCAAGCGCGGAGGTTAAGCATCTCCCCTGCTGCGAAGAAAGCATTAAATATGTCAGAAAATGATTTTTTTTCCAGGACTACTCCGCTTGCGCCGCCCGATGCAAACCAAATACCATGCGCGTAAGTCACACGCCCACAGCAAGCCCACAGACACCGTTAACATAGCGTGGAAAATCCAGGGTATCACAACTTCCATCACAACTTATCCAATACCAACAACGCCTAAGCAAACTTACACACCACTCCAATCACCCATTCCCTCATTCCCTCTCCTCTGCTGCCCTGCCTGCTGCCTCTGCATCGCAGCCATCTGCATTTGTATATTCTGCATGTTCTGCATATTCATCCCTCCCATCCCTCCCATGCCCTGCATGCCTTGCATGCCTTGCATATTCCCCATATTCATACCACCCTGCATGAGCTGGTTCTGCTGGATATTTCCCATGCCATTCATACCCATGCCCTGCATGCCCGGCTGTTGGCCTCGCATCTGCGCCATGAGCTGCTGCTGCTGCTGCTGCTGCGCTGTCTGGACTCGTTGCTGCTGATGAAGCATACGCTGGTACTGAAGCGCCGCTTGTTGCGCGCTGGGCTGCTGCCCGCCCATATTCATACCGTTTATGCCTGGTTGACCCATGCTGCCTGGTTGTCCGCCGGCATGTTCGCGGGCATCCGCAAGGCGAATTGCGTTCTCCAGCTGGCGCATCCCCTGTGCCATGTTTTGAGGAACATTGACTAGGCCGGGATACCGTTGCATAAGGGTTTGTCTGTGAGCATTGTAGGTCGCGCGAAGAGTGGCAGCGTCCGCATTTGCCAAGCTACCCTGGCCTGGTACAGGGAAACTTTGTTGCGAAGCCGTAGGGCGCATCTGGCCAGCGTTCTGTGGGGACGTGGAAGTTATAGGGGAGTTGGAGTTCGCCATCTGTTGTTGTATTTGTCGTGCCAGAGCTTGTTGATAAACTTGAGGATTTTGATTCGGTGGAACGCCATGCTGGCTGATTTGCTGCTGTGCACGGAGCATGGCAATTTGTTCAGGAGACTTCTGCATGGCCGGTGAGCCGTGCATGCCGGCTTGCTGTGCAGCCTGGATTCGTGCAAATTGTTGCTGCCGTAGTATAAGTTGCATTTCGGGTGTAAGGTTGGCCTGAGGAGTCTGCATCATGCCTGGTGTGCCTTGTATGCCAACACTCGGGCTACCTTGCTGGTTGATCCGAGGTTGAGGAGTCATATTTCGTGCAGGTACAGCTTGATTCATGATAGGGGTTCCCTGGACCACCTGCGGGGTGCCGTGATGACTAGCGCTCTGCCCGCTTTGTTGCTGGCTCATCTGGCGAGTCATTGACACGCTCGGATGATGTGATACGGCAGATGTTGGGCGAGGAGGACTTCCAGCGCCATGGCTTGAGGAAGTTGCAGCCATGGGAGCACCAGCCATTGGATGAGATGCCATGGAGTGTGTGTTAATTGAGGGCGAAGATGCAAGCGGGGTTTGTTGTCTTATGACTGGTGACGAATGCTGTGGTTGTGAGTGTATAGGCTGAGGGAATTGTGCGGGTTGAGCGCTTGACATCTGTTGCGCCTGTGACGCAGCCCTAAGAGCCTCCTGCTGCTGGAGATGCTGCTGCTGCTGCTGCTGCTGTTGCTGTTGGTGCAACAGCTGTTCTTGTCTATGCTGCTGCATGGCTCTGTGTTGCTCAGCTTGTCGAGACACTTCCATCTCCCTTCTCTTTTGAGCCTCTGCCTCAGCCTGTTGCTGTCTCTTCGCTTGCGCCTGGCGTGCTTCCTCCTCTTTCTTACGCCTCTCGCTTTCTTCATGGCGCATCTTGATGGTTTCTAAAGTCTTGAATCTTGAGAATCGAGGTTCAAATGCAGGACCACCACCACGTCCTGTTTGATTTTCATCATTAGCAGACACATTGGTAGTGGCGGATTTTCTCTCGTCACCAGCAAGAATAAAGCGTTGCGTCTCAGCCGCTTCGGCCTCATCTGCCGCTAACTCAGCTGTGGTGCGCTTCCTTGTCTTGGGGGCGGGGGGTGGGTTCTTGTAGTTCGGGTGAGTCATGGTATCAATGAGAGCAACAGATTCCTCGAGGTTGTTCGTCGGTTCAAGATATAGCCGGGGCGCGGTTGAGTTGATGATTTCTGCTTCAAATTCATGCACATTGGTCTCGTCGAGGACCATCTTCTGTTTTTTAGGACTCCGCGCGTTGGTAATCGATGGGGTTGGGGGAACTGATGTCAATGGAGTTGGAGGATGGGCCATCGTCGGGGTTGCACCGCCCCTGCTGCTGGATGCCATTGACTGATGCCTCCTATATGTCTGGATATCAGGGAATGGAGTGTTGGCAAGTAATTTAATATCTACATCGTGTGATAGCGGCGTCGGAAAAAGTACAATTGTGTAGACTCTCGGTGCCTTGAAAACCTGCGTTTGCGTTGCACTTGCGGGATGGCCTGGAGCTGGCATGTTTTCCTTGTCTGTCTCCTGATCATCGTTAGTAGCGTCTGAGCTAGCTGCTAGTGCAGCTTTGCCTTGTCCATCTGTTTGGCCTTGTTGGGTAGACTTGGGCTTCGTAGGATAAGGGACGAATGGCGAGGGAGTGATGAAGCTGTTGTAGTTATGAATGGAGAATGGCTCAGCCTTATTGCCTGCGGAAGTATTGGTTGAAGCGCTTTGTGGTGCAGCTCCGCTGGACTTATTATCGTGAACCTCGACAATGAGACAGTCTATTGATATCAAATTAGCCACTGATGCCAGGTCCGAGGGCATTAAAGCATACTGTCATAGAAAGGTACCCCGGATCCATACAGCTCCTCTAGGATTTCGTGTGGTACTGTATTGCGGCGGAGATGCTCTATCAAGACTCTCATCGGAGAGCTATATCCAAACACATCTTGAGAATGGTTTAATCGAAAATTGTTAGGATGAAGGTGAATGACAAGAGAAGGAGGTTTGCCGTTAAATTTTCGTAGGATATCCTGGGTTCTAATAACTGGATGGAGGTAGGGGTTAGCACGTTTCTTAGGGAGCTCTGTAAAGCATCGAAAGTATACCATAGGGCTTCGGCTCCTCCTTTGCTGGAGTACCATTTTCCATGGCATTGGTTTTGCCAGTATTGGTTCTTGTAAGGGTTGGTCGCTGCGATTCGCGGCGCTGGCGCAAGGCCTGCGATGGCCTAGTAGTGACCGCTGCGGCTGACATGGTGGGAGTAATGTGGGAGGAAGAGGTATGGAAGATGTAAAGAAAGCCCCGCTGCTTGGAAGTTATGCGCCGGAGGGGATTCGCAGGGTCGGGGGAGGCGAACACGGCGCGCGCCGTGCGCCTAGGTATCTGGAGTGCAAGCGCAGCGCTGAGGCGAAGGGTAAACTGGAGAACGATTGTGTAGATTTTCAGAGATGGAACCGTTCGCTGTGGATAGATTTGACGATTCGCGAGATGAGAATCTCGGGTGGTGGTTGTGAAGTGCGGGTTTGGTTTTGAGGCTGAAGCCTCGCGTGGCACCAAATTTTTGAGGCTGATCAAAGCGAAACACCAAAAACTCTATCTCCATATTGAAAACGACCTCTACAAAATCCAGAGAATATATCTGTATTGTTCTAGATGCATGGTTATACAATGCTATACTTGCAGAAATTCCTCTCTCAAATAGTGGCCTTATTAAGTTCTTTCGAGACACCCCCTTTGCAGTCCTCATTAGAAGTTACTACTCTGCTTACTCTAATCGATTCGAAGTTTGTTGAAATTTAATCTAGTCCATCCTTATCCAAATCCCCACTTCTCTACGCCGTTACAAACCCTATACCTGGTTCCCTGTCCCCACACCAGCAACGGCAACGGAGGTGTCGTGTCCATTGATTGGTCATATTAGGTGTAATGAACACCGCCAATGAACCTTGTCCTCTCTCAAGCCCTTCTGGAATATGCCAACGTTATTGATGCATACTAGGCGGCTGGAGATTTTAGTGACGGAATTGTAGAGAACGGCGTGGTAGCGCAGGTTTGCAGAGTCATAGTGGTAATGGCCATGAAATGTCCGCATTGATAGCAAGGAGAGTGATCGCAATCGAGACATTGAACGCGGCCCCCACCAGAATTCGAGGTCCCACAGGTGCAGCAGATCCAAAACATTGTTGATGCAAGCTTTAAGTACGAAGGGTGATTGGTCTCTAGCGTTTCCCCTGTGTTGCCGTGGGTTTTTGGTCGTCGGTTTTTGTCCTAGTAAAAGAGTGCGGGGCCCCTTGGGATGTCCTAAGGGAGCTTATGTATAGTCAGAGCTTGAAGGGGCGCATACTTCTTTCATGCTAATTTTGTTGCGGGGTGACGCTTCGTAGGACAAAGGCCTTCCTTAGATAAAGAAGTAGTTCCGCACATAAATACCATCCATTGTATGCGAAGTGTTTCGGATTGGTTCAACTTGACCCTTTGTTGGAAAACTGTGGCGAGGCGCAAAGTAGAGTGCAGATCGTAGCGGAGAATCAGCATCCGAAGCACTCTTCCGGGTTATTGTTAGTGATATCTGCCGCCCGTGTCTGGAGTCAGGCTCCCGTCTACATGTAGTCCACTGAAATCGCTTAGCTCTAAAGCAGTTTCGATGTCTGTCCAGCGTCGCTGGTGAGTTCTTTGGCTTCGCTTATACCACCACAGCCATGTGAGGAGGATGAGCAACGTTAACGGAATTGTGATGACAAAATAAACCCAGATATATTTCGATGCGATAGGTTGCCCTTGTGATGCATTCCAATTAAACATTGTCATGCTGAAGATGGACTAACACCAACTCAGCAAAATTCTTCGGATAGGAAGTTGTTATTGACCACTTACTGCAATAGACGTCCCAGGGAGAAATACCAGCGTCAGAACTGCAATGGTCTTCATGCTCGCGCTATCCCTTCGACTCTCCTCGGCAATTCTTGCAGAGCTCTTGGCAATCTGGATATTTAGTTGATTATCTCTTCGGCTCTCCTCTGCAATCTTCCGCGAGCTTTTCGAAATCTCTATGCTAAGCTGATTGTCTCTCTGCGCAATGATGCTGAAAATCTATGTAAATCAGAAATGTCAGGTCGCTAGATCACTCCGGATCTTAATATTCATAACCGCAATGTCGTCTGTATTCGATGTGAGACTATTGCACTTACGGCCTTTGACTGATTTCTGATTCTGCGAGGGAGGTTCTCGAAGTCGTATCGGGCTTGTTCTGAGTACCGGATCTGCCTCTCAACCTCCTCTCGCATGATCCTCGAATACTCAAAGCCAGGGGAGAGACTCCGATTTGCGATAGCATCGAAGTATCTCAACATATTGCCTCCAAGTTCTAGCGCAAAGTTCCATCTTTGATGCAGACTCAGGTGTTCCAGGCTAAGTTTATTAAGAATTCGATTATCAGTTTCAGCGTTAGGGGGAACATTTCCAGTCGCTATTCTGGTTTCAACTTCATTGACCTTTTTTATGAGTTTAAATAGTTCGTCTCTATTGTAGATGACCTGTTCCTGAAGAATCCTAACGGGCAGAATCATGAAGTCTCTTCGCGACACGTAGTCTTTAGCATAAGCTTGACCGGATAGGAGATGTTTGATATCGAACATTGGATCCGCAACGTAGAGACCTCGCGAACCGGGTTCTGCTGGATATCCAGTCGTGGAGGCTTTCTGAAGGAGAGAGAGAGAACAAAACGGCCCGCCGTCACGCGGTGTTTGTAGAATAAAACCTCCTTATAATTAGCCCAGGAACTTTTCAAATAATTCCCCCTCAGCCAGTATAAACCCACCGATACGCTCTCCTGCAGTCAAATATGCCGAGCCCCCACTGCCATTCTGCCACAAGTTCGCATGCTCATTTGTAATCCAGTCCTCTTGTCTTTCGCGCGCAGAAGTCGTCCGAGGCCAAGGGAAGGGTAGGCGAACAAAATAAGGGGTCCTGGAGGACACTGGCTCCCAAGGTACATACCTAAGACGAGTTAACTCATGTACAGTAATTATGTAAAAATATATGGGAACTTACAATAGCTTGAATATAGCTCCCCTAGACTCCTATAGATCTTGTGAGCGACGGATTCAAAAAGAGCGAAGTATCTTACTTGGTCTTCTGAGAGAAACTTTGCGAAATTCTCTTCGCTGAGCGAGCTCAGTTTGATCTTCTTAGGAAAAGTCCAGGAGGTTCTCTACTTTTTCCATCAGCAACGGAAGATTCTTGCTAGAAGTATTCTTGCCTCGAGTTCCGCGATACTTGTTTCGAACCCAAACAGGTTAGAAAAGTCCCATTGATCACTCTTTGCTACTTCAGCCTCTTCTTCTGAATCACCACCCTCGAAGCCCTGGTGTTGAGCTTGTCCACACGTGGAGTCAGTCATGGTCGGCGAATATGTTCTGTAATGAACGAAAATCACCGCGACTGGCATGCATCATATATATAAGGATGGGTAAAAGGACGGTGTTCAAACGCTGGAGAAGCTCGCGCCATAATACTGACCGGGCAGTGAGCGAACACCTGCATCCCGCAGACCTAACTTGACGGTGAACAGCCTTGCTCGTATGAGGTGTGCCTGCATCACTAAAGCTGAGTACACAGCCTCGGCATTAGCCGAATTGCACGCCCACTTAGGGTCGGGATAATGTCATGCCTCCTGGAGGATGACGGCCAGAGCCAATCAAAGTAAACATAATTTGTGGATCAAGATTTAGCCGCTTCGCCTGATTAGTATTAGTAAAAGCCATCTTAAATCGACCCCGTTTGCGAGGACCTTCTGAAGCCTCATTATTTTCCTGCAACAGCTGCGCCCCAGGGTGTGCAAGGCAACCAGAACACACCCTTTTAACTTCCCACTTCAAGCAAAGGGGCGCGTGGTCATGTCGTTTTCCAATTATCTAGGCATGCGCTCAAATTCGAAGGGTAGCCTACGTGTACCCCGGTCCTGCGTAAACATCAATGTAGATCATCTGGTGCTCACATCATTCCACTGGACCTCCCTCTTTGTCTACTGAGGCAGTTCGGCTTCAAAATATCAGTTCGAATTTTAGCCATGTCCCGCAGAAAGATAGTTATCGCAGGTGCTGTAACGAACGACTGGCTTACCTTCCCTCAACCCAGCGGTCATGACCTCGACTCCGAACCTTGGCGCGATCGTAATACTAGTATCATCGTTAGAAGGGGGGGAGTGGGTTTAATCACGGCACTCCTTAACTGCAGCTCTTTACATCATGGCCACGAAATCTTCAGCGTAGACTCGGGGCAGTTGGTGAACCATCAGTCCGCCAAGTTTGTCCATTCGATCCTGGATATGGCGCCTGTAGATGAGGAATCGGACGAGCCGTCGATTTTCAAAGTTGAATGCCTGCGAAGGATTAGGAATCAGTCGTCATATTGGCACTGGCCGCCTGTGCGACTTCAGAAAATTGAAGATCCAGCCCTCCTTCTTATCGTTGACTCCAGCAATGGATTTAAAGACATGGACGCTGGACTGGACCTTTTCCGGCACGTTCGCCCACGATATCTTGTCTACAAGATGGCGCGACCGCTTGGTACTGGGGTGCTCTGGGATGAAGTCCGCCAAGGCCCCTTTGATGAAGAAGATATACGCGATCCTAATAGGTTGGTAGTCGTCGTCAATGCAGACGACCTCCGCGCTGAAGGTATCGAGTTGAGCCGACACCTGTCTTGGGAAAGGGCTGCAGAAGATTTTGTCCGCCAAATAGGATCGAATGGACGTCTCGACTCTCTGGTAACCTGCGCAAATTTGATTGTCCGCTTCGGGTGCGACGGTGTTATACATCATCGTGGACGTGATGGATCGCCTCCAACATTGTATTTCGACCCAATGCGAGCTGAAGGCGAGTTTATCCAATCAAATCTTGGTTACATGATTGGCCTCACTACGGTTTTTACTTCTGCGCTTGCTATTGGAATTCTGGACGAGAAAGAAGGGAGTATTGAACACGGTATCCGTCTCGGTTTCGCTGCTGCCCGTCGCTTGGCACAGATAGGCTTTCGAATCAATCCTGCGGACGGTGCTCCAGACTATCCGCTTCACGACATCGTTCATAACCTAAGATCCGATACAAGGCTTGCCTCCGTTCGTATACCCTCAGCGGATATCACTGCCGGCTCGTCTTGGTCAATCCTAGAAGATACTATGGGAGACCCAGCCGAGATAGCTCGACATATTGTCCAAATCGGTCCCAGCGCTGCCCTCGGGCGCGTGCCCACTGCCCACTTCGGTCGTTTGATGACTGCCGATAGACAGGAAATCGAAAGCTTCCGCTCTATCATCAACCTCTTAAACGAGTACCTTGCCGGACCCCAAACCCACCCCCTCTGCATCGGCGTCTTCGGCCCGCATGGCTCCGGGAAGGCCTTTGCCGCAGTGCAAGTAGCCAAAAGCGCAGCCGAAGGACGAAAAGTAGGGAGGCTCGAGTATAATGTATCCCAATTCGCCACCCTCGACGACCTTGCGTCCGCCTTCCAACAAATCCGGGATCATACCCTTGCCGGCTCCCTCCCTCTAGTCTTTTTTGATACCTTCGACGCCGCCTTCGGCATTAACCTAGGATGGCTTCGACAATTCCTCGTCCCCATGCAGAGCGGACGCTTCTCTCAGCGCGGTCAGATCCATCACCTCGGATCCGCAGTGTTCTTCTTCATCAGCAGCTCCTTCCCCACCTTCACCCGCTTCGCTGCCCCTATCGATTATCCGGAAGGTCACGCTGAGCGCACCGCATTTTATGCAGCGAAAGGACCAGATTTCATTAGCTGTCTGCGAGGTTATGTGGACGTCCTGGGCCCTGATTGTACCGATGCCCGGACCGACCGCATGTATCCGATCCGCCGCGCTCTACTACTCCGCGCGTTGATTGAAAGACGTGCACCGAGTCTCAAGGTTGGAGAGCGACTGACCATTGACGACGCCGTGCTCAATGGTCTTTTAATGGTGCCGAACTACCGCCATGGAGCCCGCTCGCTGGAGCAGGTTTTAGCCATGAGCACCATATCCGGGAAGAAGGAATTCGAGCGCGCCGCTCTTCCATCAGAAGCACAGCTAAATCTGCACGTTGACGGGAAAGCGTTTATGGACTTGGTTCGCTATCCTCGCTTGCCCGCTGCCCTGCGGGAGACCATCGCCAAGAGTCTCTATTCCGCGTATCGCCAGCAGCGTAGAAAACTCGCGCACACCGAGCGCGAGCGAGAAGCACTAAACGCTGACCCTGCGATGGGCGAATGGGACGACCTAGCCGAAGAGCTCCGCGAGCCGACGCGCAATCAGGCGGACGATATCCCGCACAAGCTCCGCATGGCGAACTGCTACATGTCCCGCGAAGTCAAAGGACGGGCGCCAGTCGTCGCGTTCACAAAGTCTGAGCTGGAATTGCTGGCGGAGCGCGAGCACGAGCGGTGGAATATGGAGCGGCTCCAGAAGCATTGGCGTATCGGGCCGAGAGAGAGCGAAGAGCATACAGAGCCTTTCTTGACTCCATGGCGCGATTTGGAGCAGCAGTGGAAAGATATTGATCGTGCTACGGTCGAGTGTGTGCCACGGATTCTTTTGCATCTTGGTTACCACATATATAAACTCGGCACAGGTGGGGGTTGAGTAATATAGGTGCCTTAAATTCAATATATTTGCTGCACCAGCTGTGTTCAACATGAGTGAGAAACCTTCCGGCCCCATCTTGGTTTAGTAAGCCACGTCATCATCGGCAATTGGAATCAGGAAACATTGAAATTCAATGTGCCAATATCTAAAACTATTGCTTAGACGCAGAGAAATGTTCCCAGACCCCCATAGAACCTCCAAGGCTAGAAGATAACGCAGAAACATTGGAGTACCTTTAGGTTGTAGCCGTGCCAGAGCTTCAAGAAGTTTCTCAAATGTTCCAAAGATATACTCAGTAACCGCCATATCATTACTGGCTCTCTCATGCAGACATGAGGAGTCTTAATTACAAGTAACCTTTTCCAAGCATGAAACTTTCAAGCAGATGTTATGTTGGGTTTAAAAGGAAATTTTTCAAAAGGAATGGGAAGAAAACTAGCGGACCTATGACTGTAGGAGGGGTCCTTTGAACGCTTCCGGACCTAGGAATGAATTGGTACCAGTGTAAAGCAGGGTGGTTTTGGATAATGCGAATAAGCGAGCATAAAATATCCTTTATCCAATAGAATATGCATAAATATCGCAATCGATAAGGATAAAAGTGCCCTATGCGGAGCTTCCCCACCCCAACCAGGCAGAATTTGGTAGATATTGCGGATA
>Ga0307515_10004169_pt1 | contig 30084 bp, 24 predicted proteins | sample 17_EM_MG_FD_194513 | JGI IMG/M metagenome (GOLD analysis project Ga0307515, IMG submission 194513) | Populus trichocarpa ectomycorrhiza microbial communities from riparian zone in the Pacific Northwest, United States - 17_EM | ecosystem: Host-associated > Plants > Roots > Unclassified | place... | reverse complement strand
AGCATTTACAATAGCGTTTACAGGTTTCCTATATATAGAAGAGATTACGTACCCAAATAGAAAAGCTAAGGACTTTAACACTACAAGGGCCCTCCATAGCAACGTTAGGATCGCCCCTAACGGCCATTTAATAGTTTTCTACCTTAAATAGAGCAAGACAGACAAAACCTATAGTGGCGTTAATATCCAAATCGTTGCTATACCGGGAGATCGTCTATACCCTATAGCCGCAATAATACGGTTATTTAACCGTAACCCCCAGCCTCTATTAGATCCATTATTTAGCGTTAATAATAGAGCATTTTCGGCGCTAGTAGTGCGTAAGATTTTATTAACCCGCCTAGCCGGTGGTGGTATTCTACCTAACGGTTACTCCAACTACTTCTTCCGTAGGGGTGCAGCACAGTATATATATAATTATGGCTTCGCAGAGTTATAAACGGCGCAGTTAGGTTAATAGACATTAAATGCGGTTAAACTTTACTATAACACCTCGGAAACCAAACAACTTTAATTAAACTTAAATTTCTAGCGGAGTGTGCCTATACTGGCTATATAACGGTGCTAGAGGCGCGTCACCTACTACGTTCTGCCATATCTACAATATCTGCAATTATTATTAGATTCTTAAGGTTCTATATATACGTCTACCTATTTCTACTACAAAGATATTAGTTCCGCTTACCGCCCTCAGCCAAGCTAATAGCGATTTTCCATCCCGGGGATAAAAAATCCTAATTAGTCCGTTTAACAATAGAGCCAGCAGAATTCTATACCGCTACACTATTCTACCTACCCGTCTCCCTACAGCAATATACCATACATTACCGTCTGCCGTTCTACTATATTGCTAAGCCTAATATAGAGTAGAGACTTTATACTTCGGACTACAGAAATCGCTCTCGTTTTAACTAAATTCTTTATAGGTAGCAGGCGCTTCACTAGTGGGCACCGGGTAGGATTCAGGCTAGATCTCCAAAGTTTAGGCCTAAAAAGCCTTATAAACGCTAGGATATTGCCTAAATCCCGCCCTATAAGCCTACACCCTCCATAATCAATATACTTAAAATGGACTATAACCTATTCGTGCCGTGCAAGAGATAGATATCACGTGTCTATACATTACTTAGCTGAAAACCCTACAACTTAAGTATTCAACTAGATGTTTAACACGGTCAACAACATTATCGCTTATAACTGCACTCAATAGGTCATTCTTTTTACCTACCCACCCCCCTTACAATATATATTAGATTAGATACTTACAGTCCTATTTAGGTCTAGCGGCGGGCTACCCTATTAGGGGCACCGGGTAGGATTCAGGCTAGATCTCCGAAGTTTAGGCCTAAAAAGCCTTATAAACGCTAGGATATCGCCTGGATCCCGCCCTATGAGCCTGCACCCTCCACAATCAATATACTTAAAATGGACTATGACCTATTCGTGCCGTGCGAGAGATAGATAATAGCATAACAATGTACAAACCTACTGACACCGTGAAATAGTCCCTCACGCCTATCAGGGAAAGGAAGTAAGTGGCATAGCTGAGAACGAAAGGTGCTCCGATAAGTTGCTGTCCAGCTACAGGTATGAGCGCGATTAAGGTCCGTTTCTTTCGTGTGTCAATGTTGCAGAGGAGCCTGAAACAAGAACGTTATCATACCAGGTTCGTTCCTTGAAAACATTGAACCAGCAAGGGTCCTTTCCGTGAGGCGGCTACTCGAACCTCTTCACTGAAGGCCACATTACTTGTTATGCGCTTTATCTCAGCATCTATCAGAGTCTGGTCTTTCGAGCCGTGTATTCGGTTTAGGGCTTTGCGCGCTTTCTCAGTGTGCCCCTTTTTCAAGAGATAGTAGGGGGATTCAGGATACACCGGATAGCCTCCGACAAGGACCACTACACACGCTTAGTCACTATATGGCAGTAAAGGACACGTATTGGACCATCAGCTTACCCACGAAGATGAGTTGGAGGATTATCAATGTTCGGTACGACCATTTTCCTTCAATGGTCGAAGTTCCTCTCGAAATACACCTTGCTACGTCAGTGGAGAACCTAAAGACGCCGCCAAATCGCTTACGCTAGCATAAACTGCCCTAGCACGATTGACCCATTTGTGAGGCACAAGAAGAAACCTCGAAGCTCCTGTCGGGTGTTCTCGCCGATCCAGACCGGAAATTCCACCAGTGCAATGCCGAAGCCGATAGCTTGGAGGGCCATTAATTAAACCATCGCTAGAGTCACGGATATAGAGCATACTGCACCACTTATCAAACGACCAGCCAGGAATAATTTCCACTCGTGGCTGGCTACTTGCATCGCAATGCCGACAGCCGTAACAAGGGATCCAAAAGCAAGGGAGTGTTTGCGTCCTATCATCTCCAGTATCTGCCCACCAGCCATCACACCCACAACCAGCCCGCCCATTGATGCACCAGCCCACCCGGACTGGTAATTCGCAGGCACCAGGTAGCCGGATGGCTGGCTTGTAAATGGCCGGCCGTATTGCTTCTGGAATGCTGGGAATGCTGTGGCAGTACCTGCGAGTCCAGAGTCGAAACCTTCGCCATGTTAGATTTTGGGTTGTTTTTGGGTTGTTGGAGGTAATGAGAGTTTTTGTTACCATACATCACGCCGCCAACGGAGCTATAAAGCGCCCAGAAAATGAATCCCTTCTGCTTCCGCAGGATCTTCCATTTGTGCTCTGGGTGCACGCGATCCCAGTCTGGATAGAAGGTCATAATTGAGGAATTGATCACAGCAATTAGATAGATATAGCGAGTATCTCCAATAAAGGGTTTCTTTGGTTAAGACGAAGCGGAGTAGGACAGAGGATTCATCAGATGGACAGCAAGTACTTTAGCAACTAGTTAATATCATTTTAATTTCATAGAGACATACATCCAGTTGCGGGGTAGTATTGCATGGTTGTTATGCAGTTGTATCTAAGCAAATATATTTTCTATTCGGGCAACTTTCTGAATTCGCCGCTTAGAGAAAGTTGCTTTTTGGAGAATGCCGTGCTCCTCAGCGCCCGGTGCGCCGCTAGTTTGTGTTCCGAAATCCGGGTTTTAGTTGACTTGCAGAGTGACGCATCCGGCATCGGCAACCTATTCCTACTGGCTAACAATGCGGGTTGGGCTGCAACGCACTGGCCCACGGGCATACGAAAGATCATTCACGAAGCGTGCGCAATGCAAAGGAAACGTCACAGCCTCCAGCCAAGGCGGCCTCGAGACTTGCAATGGCTCCAGAGTGCCTCGTGCCAGTAGACCTTAATGCAAGTGCGGCTTACGAATGTGACCGAGTTGTTCCCCAATGCATTTTCGAAAACACCCTACTGACAACGACTGCTTTTATCCGCATCCGTCCACCTCCGCATTGCTCTCACGAAACCCGGGAGGACCTCACAGCCACTCAGTACAAAGATGGTCTGTCTGCAGTCGTCGTCCTATCACATTTCCCAATCCGCTAGAAACTTAGGCTTTACCCCTCTCCCTCTCAGCCCCTTAACCCCCACACTCATCTGTTCTCCAGGCATTAGGTCGAGCATATTATCCTCCCACACTGGCTCCGGCTCATTCTCCTCCTCGCTCCCGTCATAATCGGGGTATAAAAACAAACCTTTAATTGGTTGGTTCGCCTTGATCGTGACTATGTCCTCCCATGCAGCGCCTTCATCCGCTTTGCTGGTTCCGAGATCGACTCGCGTGTCCTTTGGCCAATGCAAATAGCGGAACGGCTCGGGCCAGTTGACGATGCGGGCCAAGATAGTCCCTGCGTCGTCAACTAAACTCGCCGATAGGACGATGAGCGAGTTATCCGTCAGCGTTTTCGGATTCTCCACTTCACCGAGCTCGGTGTTCTGGCCTGGCAGAAGCGTAACCGCTTTCTTCTCCGAAGGAAACCCGACACGTTCACCAGCAGCAAAATCGTAGGCGGCAAGAACGAGGGTACAGCTAAGTTCTGCAGTGGTTGTGTTGTGTGCGAAAATGGAGAATTGCGGGATCTCAGTCTTGCGGGGATGGTCTTCGTCAATCCAGCGTGAGAGTGGTGTGCGTTCTATGCCGACAGAGATAGGGGCGAAGACACGACGAATACTGTAGAAGGAAGGCTTAACGCGAAGATAGTAATCTATAAAGCTCCAGGACGTGACTGGGTAACAGTCATTGAGCTGCACGAACTTGTAAGCGTTGTGTTACATTGGGTTGTTTGGGGTTTCCAGGTTAGCTCACCTGCCAAATGATAGCACCCGCGCAGGCCTCCTTCCCTTTACCATTGAACTTACGCTTCCAATCTCGCAGAGCATAGCCGTATGCCTCACTCTGCATTAATTGGCTACAGTAAGCGAAGTCTTCCAGACTCTGGTTGTTATACCGGAAATTCTCCGCGAGATAGCGCGCAATGCGAGTTTCGGCGCCGTGGCCTTTGTTATGGCAATCAATAGCCTTCGATTGGGGGTATCGATCCCGCACATCCGGGACGAAGACATCAACGGTACGCATTATGGGAAAACCATGCATACCGAACTCTGAGACGAAGCGCCCAGAAAGGTTCTTGTACTGTTGATAGGAGAGTTGCTCCTGATGCCATACTACGAGCTATGTTAGTGATAATGCATTGAATTCCTTAACCTCACCTGAAAGTCACCAGTAACCTATTTCAAGGAGATATTTCATTGTTGGAGACGTGTGACATACCTGACCACTGATGGATATCGCCCACAGTCGGGTCACTTGCACTATCACCTCCCCATGGAGAGTTGGGCCAGTACTTCACCTCTGGACATAATTCTTTGGTGATGTCTGGTAGAAGCTGGAGATAAATCTTGCGTTGTGGAAAATCGGTATCTTCAAAAGGTCCAGCTACATCGCGAGCATCGAACTCTACTCGTGCATCCCTACTGCCAAATCTTAGCTTTAATCGATAATAGCAATAGTATCGAGCTTACCCCACGCCCATCTCTGCAAGCATAAAATCTTCATTGCCCCCACAGAGCAATGCAAGACATGCTCGGTTCCTGATTCTAGTGACCTGTGCTTCGACCTCCTTTGTCACGTTCTCGAGAAAAGCGTCATGGGTAGGGTAATCGCCGCAGGCAAAAGCCAAGTCATGCCAGACCAGGATTCCGTTTTCATCGCAAGCGTCGAAGAAGTCCTCGGTTTCGTAAATCCCACCTCCCCACACTCGGATCATATTTAAGTGACTTTTTTTAGCCATCCCTATCCACGCAAAGTATTTCTCTCGGGTAATTCGTGGAAGCAAATTATCCGCCGGAATCCAATTGCCACCTTGGATAAAGATGTCGCGACCGTTAACATTGAACATGAAAGTTGTTCCCGGTTCATCATCAAGGGGTCTTTGAATCAGAGATATGGACCGTAGAGCGAAGCGGGTAGTCGTTTCATCGAGCAAAACTTTCTCTGCGCCGAGCAGTGTCGTTTTTAAAGTGTACAAGTATTGGTCTCCTTCGCCGTTGGGCCACCATAACTTTGGTGAAGGAAACACCTTAGTAGCGGTAGCTTTGCCATCCTTGACTTCCAGATCGCTCTGTATAACCTCTTCGCCATCTGCATCGAGCACGGTAATGAGAACAGTGTTAACACCCTCCGAGGATGCTACTGTGTTGACATTGATATAAACCATCGCCCAGCTAACGTCCGGGAACAGGTTTGAAGTCACATGAACTGTATCGATTCGAGAGTTGTACGTTTCAATATGAATTGGAAGATACGGCCCACAAGTTACGATGGTTGGACCCCAATCCCAGCCCCAATGGTACTAATCACCGGGATTAGTTTAGTCTGAAGTACGCATTGTGGCTGTACTAACCTGAGCCTTACGAATATGCATACGCTTCGGATCCCGCATAATACTTATTCTCTTGCCATATGTCTTCTCCAGCTCTTGCCCTTTTTTGAACGCGCTTTCGAACAAAATTAAAATCTCGTTGTCAGTTCCTGAGGGCTGCAGATGATCTTTGATATCCACACGGTGAGGGATAAACATATTATCGCTTTGTAATATTTGCTTTCCATTGAGTTGTACTGTAGCAAAGGTATCTAATCCTTCAAAAAGAAGCTCAATTTTGTCTCTCGAGGCTGCAGAGTCTGGAGTTGGAAAGGCACAAAAATACTCCCAATCCGCTTCGCCGACCCACTGAATGAGACGTTCGTTCTCCCCAACATTTGGGTCTGGGAGAAGTTTTGCGTGCAATAACTCAAGTTGGATCACCGAAGGGAACGCAGATGCTGGGATCCATTTCTTTATTTCCGGGATAGAATCGGCTTTCGAAGAACTGTTGGAATTTGCAAGCCTCCATTGCCATCCTGAAGAGAGAGTCAGTCTTTCTCTAGGCATTCTGCTCTTATTCTCGTAGAGCTAGCGCCGCACTTAGTATCGGCAGATGTTAAGTAGAGTTGGACAGTAAACGTTCGAGGGAAATAATATGACCCAAACCCTCGTTTTTAACCGAGTTTACCTAGATGAATATGCAAAAATGGGGAGTTTCGTGTTACAAAAGGTTTACCAGGTACCGATGGGAGCGAGTCGTGGAGAGGTTTGGTTGCTTGACTCAAGCCCCACGCTTTGCCCCTCACCTCCCACCCGCATAACCTGCTGCATTAGCATTATTCCGTGGGTCCATGACCCATTGGTATTTCCGAGTTCCTAGTGCACTGCTAAATCGTGGTTTGGAGAATGACAGGTAAGGACATATATTTGAAGTTCTTCAGCAGATCTCATTATGTGAGCATCGATCTACAGGGCATTTGAACAATGCGCTACTTTTCTTGGTGTTTTCGGTACATTCTGTAGCATTCGTTTTGCTAGGATACATTTCAGAATTGTCTAAAAGTATTGTGTGTTTCAAAGGCGACAGACTCCATTAGTAAGTACGAGAGGTTCCGGCTTAAGCAAGTTTTGAATGCGAAATAGAGATAGTCGAGCACTGTACTTGATTTTAGCTGTAAAATTATCTCGCAGAATTAGCTTTCATAGTAAGATACTTGGATAGCGCTAAATGATAGAAACGTCAAAGAGGTGCCAGGACGAGTTTCAGGAACTACTAATGAAATCCAGTAACCCAAAGAGCAATTTATTATCAACCCTACACCCCTCATTCTCATTCCTTGCCTGGCGAAATCCTTCGTATAGCCAACTCTTTATTGTGTACGCATCAATCTCTCGAAAGTTTTGTTGCGATATGAGAACAAACGCCTGGCTGCAAAGAGTGGTAGATTCGGTGTCCGAAGGTGGGTATATGTTGCAAAAAGACGGCATTGGAGGGGATAGGATTTTGCGCAATTCGGGGTCGGATTCCGGCCGGGCATTGTCTTCTGATATTAACGGTACTGATGAGTCTTCTACTAATTCGCAGTAACTTGGTGGACAGCATGACGGGGTGTGATCGAGCGGATCCTGGGGTTGGGGAAGCATCCAAGCTGACGGATGGCTAAGGGCGCTTGGGAGAATGTTGGTAAATAGTGGTAACTCTGGAGTTGAAGGTGTACTCAGGGACGTTGTAGAATAATCCAGGAGTACAGTATCAGACAACTTTTCTTGGGCACTTATGGGTTTATCAACCATGCCCAAATCTGCGTTAGCGGTGATATCTCCAACCGTAGAGAGAGCATCTTCTGGGACGATATCGTGGGACGGCTCTTGGTTCTCATGCGGCTGCTGCTTAATAACTCCATTCCTCCATCTCTCCAGCTCTAACTTCGATGCAGCAAGTTCAGTCGTGGCTTGAGCTAGTAATCGCTCTGTTTCCTGGAGCTTCTGCTCAAGAGAGGCGATGTATTCGCGCCGACGCTCACGGTGCCGACGTTGGTTGTTCCTTACACGAACTAGCGTATGTGCAGGCGTTTTCAGTTGGCTTCGCGGAGGACTAGTTGTGAGATTTGGAGACTGAGACAAAGTATTGGTAGCTTGAGCCATGAATTACTCTATCCTGGAGAGGAGATTCTTTTGAGTCGGCTTGGGGGAGAGCATTGACGAAGGAGATGCCTCGCCAAGGCAGTGACATTCCATTGCGTTTAATGGAGGGGTGTCATTATCTCCCGATAATCGGATAATCGGGACGAGACCGAGGCCCGGTTCATTAATCGATGCCGCAACGTACGCTACATATTTAGGTTGAATTGTTAAAGAATTATAAAATTATACAATCAAATATAGAGTGTAAGTTTGTGTGGTTTTCTTAACACAGTTTTTACTTGCATTATTGTACTATAATTTTACTTTTTTAAGCGTATGGAAGCCCGTAGCCAGGGATTCACAAAGTGTATGGAGGAGTTTTTTTGTCAACGATTTTAACGGCCTAGAGTCGTTCTGAAAATATCGGTAAAAAATCATACAGTAAAAAATCATACAGTAATAGAAAATGCACTACACTCCCCCCTACCTCCTTATTACCTATAACAAAGCAGCTATATAGTATAATAAAGTCTAAAATAAACCTTTTTATATAGAAAGGTATTTTAGCTATTAATTATAGTACCTAGGACTGTACGTTAGCATAGAGGGAATAGATTTCTATGGTTATAAGATTAAGTAAGAGCCGCATGTCTTGGTATTTATCCTAATTTTATCTTTTTTATAAATACCACCTATATACGCCCATATAAGGCTTTAGATATTATAATTAATGCTAAAAGCCTTTTCTATACTTAAAGATATTCTTCTAAAGCTTCTTATTTTATTGACCGTGACGGGTACTGTCAGATATAAGCTTTAGATTTGTCTCGACCTGGTTTTAATCTAGTTTTACCGTTCTCTAGGGACCCCTGTGGGGGGGTACTACCTTATGTATAAATAGTCTCTTTTCTTCATAGATCAATCTACACACGAGTTCTTCTTTTCTTATAATCGGTGCACGGACCACCGATCGACATATTTATATATCTAGCTATACTTATGGTGTTGTATATAGTTGGAGGGTTTTGGGGGGGCGTCTTCTGCCGCTGCGGGATTTTACCGATATTTTCGGAACAACTGCGGGACTCGAGCACTTTCATTCGCTGTGACATATCGTTGCGGCGCGGCATGGGATAATGCTCCTTCGGCTGACCACTAGCATACGCCCCCAAAAAGATATATAGGAAGATGTAGTCAGTTCGAGGGGGTTGTGACCATCAAGTTCCTCCCTTTCTTTTCCAAACCAAAGTTTCCATATTATATTATTTTAACCAGTTTGGAGTGATCAATCTCCACCTCCAGAAATGAACGTCCGGCAGATCTACGAAAAGGTGCAGGAATGCTACGGCTCAGCTGCCAAAGAATCTAGCGGGGAGTATGGGCGCGCAGTTGCCAAAGCCTTTGGTTATAGCGAAGAAGAGTTGACCATTATCCCTAAGGACGCTAATTTGGGATTGAGCTGTGGCAATCCGTTGGCTCTCGCAAAGCTAAGAGAGGTTTTTCTACCACCAATTATTATCTAAGCTTGACAAAACAGGAGACTGAAAATTATTTAACCTACAGGGAGAAACTGTCATCGATTTGGGTAGTGGCGCGGGCTTTGATGTTTTCTTAGCAGCTAACAGGGTTGGCGTGCAGGGAAGAGCCATAGGGGTGGACATGAACAAAGTCATAATGCCCTAGACTTAACTCCAGACTTGGCTAATGATACTAGGGCATGCTAGAGAGGGCCAATCGAAACAGGGAGGCCGCTATGGCTAATAATGTTTCCTTCATTGAATCTGCAATCACAGCGATCTCACTTCCTGATGAGACCGCCGACTGCATCATCAGCAACTGTGTGGTCAATCTTGTACCTGAGCAGGAAAAGCAACTAGCTTTCAGTGAGATGTTCCGTCTTCTCAAGTCAGGCGGCCGCGTAGCTATCAGCGATATATTGATTAGGAAAGATCTTCCAAAGGAATTGAAAGAGAGCATGGCCTTATACGTCGGTTGCGTTGCGGGTGCTAGCCACATTAAGGACTATGAGAAGTATCTTCAAGAAGCTGGGTTTCGAGGTAAATTTATATGCATGTTCAAAAACGAACGCGGAAGAATACTGATGACAGCAATCCTGATAGATATTCTCATCGTTGACAGCAAGCATGACTTAAACGTCTACACTGACGTTAACAAAGACGGGAGTAGGGACTGCTGCTGTGCAGGAGATCCAGCAGATAATCATCTCGAAAACCTCGTGGAGCAATACAAAGATTTGGATTTCAACAAGTGGGCTGGTACGTATCTAACAAAGCACGTTCTATTCTGAGTATCGCTGATAGCGCGGCTTGCTCGATAGGTTCATTCCAGATTTATGCCGTCAAGCCGTAAGACAGGATGGAAGTTGGCGCTGGTTAGACTCCCATGGGGAGTGATGATTGAATTTCGGAATCGCTTGATAAAATGCCAAGTTCCTCAGAGAACCTCAAGGCGCGATCCGTTTCATCACAACGCACATATTTAAATCAAGACATTAAAGTACTTCAAGATGAAGTATGCCGAATGGCTTTTATAGCTTTTTTAATTAAGTCTTTATTTCCTCAAGGCTCTACTATCCCTTGCACAGATATACGTCCTATAGAATGTGCGCCGTGCGCACCAATCAATAAGCTGCACGCGCAGACGTAAGTCGCTTTGCCAGGTATCCAGAGGTTTTGAATGAAACCACGAATATATTGTATTTCTAGTGTAGATTATACATAGAGCCTCAATAAAGGGTGTTAAGTCGATCAATGTGTTCCTGCTAACACGGGCCGCCCTTGCACGGTGGTATTCGACGGTCCTTGTTGTCGATATGGGGTGGAAGATTTGGCTGCCCATACTCGTTTGTATTGTACTGCACATCGGGAGAGGCTCGAAAGGAGGCAGTGGTTCAGGCTTTGGAGGAGGCCTTTTCGCAATCTGACCTTTAGAAATAGGATATTTGGTAGGCTGCACAAGATCTATGTTATTGGGTGGGTAGTTACGCACTATGTTGGTGGGTAATTTAATTATCTATTCCCATTTCTATGATGTTTTTAATGTAGTGCACGGACCACAAGATATAGTACCTTATCTGTGCAAGGGATAGTTCTCTTTGACCTTTGGTAAACAGCTTGAAGCCCTTCACGAGTGCGTGGCTACCTGGGAAAGTGAAATCTGGGGTGTCTGGCTGGCAACAATAATTTACGTAGGGCTCGCCCTTTTCTTGCCGAGGCACTAGGAGATGTCATGTTGATAATTTGATAATTGTTGTTTTGGTCTAGACAACAAAACTATAATTTCTTTGATTTAACAAATATCATTGGATTTCTTATTCGATTGATGCTAAATATTTCTAAATTAGATAGTGGAATTCGGTTCTAGTTGCGTAGCCACTAGGTTGATCGAAGAATTAGTTGTCAGGGCCCTCAAAATTTGTATCACTGCTGTACGTCAAAATACTGAAAATAAACGTATGTATCGAAACGTTTGCTCGTGGAACATAATAGCTTAGACGGTTTAAAGGACTACACAAACCGGGAAAACCAGAGTACAAGATGAACCAGTGTAATGGGAAAGAAAGAGTGCTCGCTCCACCCATGATCGCCATGGCCTGAGAGGATCGTGATGACGTCTTGCAATTCGACCTGGTCTTTACCCTTTCAAATTGCGGAAGCCATAGTTTAGAGGTGCCGAAAACCGCAGGAATCCAACTCAAAACGATATCCACCATCTAGCCATGCAAAGAACACTGAAGAATGGATGGTGGATCATAGAAAACCATCAGCATTAGGTACCCCGCCAAAGCAAACACCCACGCCTGAACAGTATATCATCCGCGTCATGACCACCTAACAACAGCCACCAGCCGATCCGCTTTGAACACCTTGTCCCTGTCCAATAGGGACCGTAGGTTTATTATTGACAGTAGTAGTTCCCATACGCTCCTTAATTTGTCTAGCCATGGTCAAAAAAGCCTGTTCGACGTTCGTTGCACTCTTCGCTGAGGTCTCGAGGAACGGGATACCAAGGCTGTCGGCAAACTCCTAGATGAATATACAGATCAGCCACCTAGGTACTAAATTTAAACGAGGAATAAGTTTCAAACGCACCTTAGCTACAGTGTACTCTACAACCTTCTTGTCCGCCATATCGGATTTGTTGCCCACGAGAAGCTTGTTGACACCCTCCGTCGCATAACGGTCGATTTCCTGCAGCCACTGCTTCACGTTGTTGAATGAGTCCATATCCGTAACATCATATACGACGCAAATGCCGTGGGCGCCCCGGTAGTAGGATGAGGTGATAGTTCGGAATCGTTCTTGGCCAGCCGTATCCCACTATAACTTCCAGTAAGCGGAAAGGTATTATGAAATAATGCTGAAGTATGACTCACGATTTGGAGCTTCACGGTCTTTCCATCGAGCTCGATTGTTCGGATTTTCTGTGTTCATGTAAGTATGCTGTTAGGGTGGTAGATGTTGTGGTACTGAAGAGCTTGAACGTACGAAATCAACGCCGATAGTGGAGATGTAGCTCTCAGTGTAAGTATCGTCGGCAAATCGCAATAGCAGACAAGACTTTCCAACACCGGAATCGCCGATGAGAAGGAGCTTAAAGAGGTAGTCGTATCTAATAGATGGGGAGGATCAGTACTTGGTGTTCGTCATAGACTAAGCTGTTACACTTGCAAGACCTAGAAGTATTTATTGTTACACTCTGCAAGCTAAGATGTCAGTATACGTGCATTTCCCTTCAGTTCCCACAATAAGAGCAGTGGGTAGGAGTGGGTTTGGAGGGTTACGTACTACTCCGGATTCATTTTTGAAGATTCGAGCGTGAAAGACAGACCGGGTTGAAGTTGGTCTTAAAGATTAGAGGATATGAAGGTATTGAGGAAAGGTTGTAGGCTGCCTGTGATGAGGGTGGAAGTTGGAGTGTTCGAAGTTAAGGTGGCTGTAGTTCCAGGTGAGCGTTCAGGTGTAATTTATGTTGGCTTGGCAGACTTAGTAAGTATACGAAACGCCCTGCACGGTCTTGGCAGCAAGTCACGCCGTCAACTTGTCTCGAAAAGATTCCCTATTCGTTTGGTGCCTACTGTGGCTTAGTCCTTGGGACGTTCACAAGACACCGCATCTGTGACGAAGTATGTTTCCGCCGTTAGCATGATTCCATTATCAGCATTCACCTAGAGTTTGCCCTCACATCACGGGACCAGGAGCACGACAGAGAAGAGTTTGGTTGTACCTAGCGTCAGAGGCCTACTGTCAAGTCACTAGGCTTGCCAGTTGTAGCTTTAATTAATACAGTGAATGAAAAATACTCGTAAAGACAATACCCGCTAGGAATTATGAACCAGGAATCTAGGCCCAGCAGTATTTTACCGCTAACCTAAACGCAAAAACCATTTTTATACTCCACAACTCCGTCCTTAGCCAAGACCTCTACATCACTTTATTAAAGGCCGGAATGAGCGTCTGGGCTAACCAGAAAGAAAAGACTAGTTTGGGCCCAGTCATAAGAAGTTTTGGCGTCAGCCCTTTGAAAAAGCTGGTAAAGCCCTCATTCTTGATCATATTCGATACAATCCTGAATCCACTCTCGGGGTTGTCGAAGTTCCTGTTCTGGATTCTGGTCTTGATGACATCAAGGGGAGCGGATACAATTAAAGATGCACTCGCACCAGCGATCGAAGCGACGAAATTCTGCGTCCAACTTGCAGCGTTGTAGTCGTTCAACTTATACAGGTATTCTTTGGCAGCAGCCGAGCCACCAAAAAGCTATAGAAATATTAGACTTTTTCGAGTTCCAGAAGGTTTGGAATAAACTTACAGCGAATGAGCCGGGTGCATTACGAGCAGCTGTCCAGCCCCAACCTCGGTAGAGACCAAAACCCTCGTCGGCGATAATCCGGAATACACCTCGGCCCCTGAATGCCTCTGGGTTCGTTTGTCGTTTAATTTTTAGAACATCGAGAGGTAGAATGACAATCTCGCCTATTCCGATTAGACTGCACGGTGTGGGTAAGCAGTGTCCCTTGGTTCAAATACAAGCATCAATTACCTTCCGGCAGTAGCATGCATGATAGCCTTGCCATTGCCCCTTCCAAATGTCCGGTCGAAACTGTCCCCGTGATTTTTGGCAAGATAATCTCGTACAAAAGGCTGTCCCCCATATTTGTAGACTCGTTGAAGTACCTAACCCATGTCAACCTCCTGCGAAGTATTTTGTCCATCTGCGCGGAATTCTTGTACTTTATACGTAGCTGCATAACCTAGGCCTGGAAAGAGTGATAGAAAGCGTTTCGGAATAGAAGCGTGGGCCTGGTCTTTGAAGATAACTGAATTGAGTTGAGCGGCGGAGGCGACCTTTTTGATAGAGTGATTAGATCTTGAAATATACTAGAATATATAACTTCTGGTGCACTCGCCTTGCCATAATTGCTCATTAACCGCTTCGCAGTAGTGTCCACCTGATTAGCACCTATCAGCAAATTCGCAGCATCACAACTACACGATTCCAAGGACAGTACCGGATGGAAGACCATCAATTCGGCAATGCCGGCGCATCCTGCGATCGTCAATGAAGCCCAATAGGAATCATGGAGGTGAAGCTACCTGCGCCTAGTAGCCGGGCAGCTGTAGACTCTTTCTTGAACTCTTTCGCTGATGAGCTAGCAAGTACCGGAGGTGGACTCATTGCGCTTATGAAGTCAGGGAAGTCGGAGAAAAGCGATACAAGACAACACAAGACAATAGTGGGGGGGCTGTTGATTAATGGTAGAATGAAGGTAGTGGAGATGCTCAATGGCTAGGATTATAGTGGAGACGAATTTAAGACTGTCGCGCGTGGACAACCACTTTTTTCGAGTTCTGCAGAACTGACGCCTTTGTCGGAGCGCACGGGCCTGCGGGGATTCTCGGATTTTAGGATTTTCAAACAACCTCGACAACCCTTTTCATCAATATATGCTGCAACCCAATGGTCGACACCCGGCAAGAACCAAAAACGAGATTCATTGTCACTGAAAGCACTGCAGATCATTCATTGAAGGCGAATACTAACAGCTCAAAAGTATCGCTGGGGAATCACAGCAACCCTCCCCAACTAATTCAGGTCTCAATTTTTCAACCCTTTTTTCTAATCCATACTAACATGCAGAGTAACACCCAAGTAGACGTAATTTCTGGCTCACTTTAGGCCAGGAAAATTTGGCTCCATAGCATCAAGAGTGAGCAATTCAAATCGAATATCTCTGCAGAGCTATGAGATGATCTGCGACTCATTCTGGCCTCTAATCGACACGCTACCGAAATCTGATCAACATGTCTACATCACTTCTGCTTTTTGCCAATTCCTTCTCCTGTTTAAGGCTTGTAATACATCCACCAATTGTGTTCTTCCTTGAACCCCAATACATATCTGATTTTTCGATTGCTTAAGGGGGCTTGCCATTCATCCATTCTTCTCTCGTGATTGATGTATTCGGACAAATCTTTGCCAGAAATTCCTTCGTCGGAATCTTTGTCGTGATGGTATCGTTCGTAGCATTGAAGACTTGAAGTCCGAGATCATTTTTCTGAACGCACAGTTCACAAATCTGGCCTAAATCTCCAGTATCGATGTACGGCCAAGCATTCCGTTTCCTACAAGTAGGCTCATTGACATATTTAGGGAAGTCTCTTCGTACTCGTGTAGCTCAATAACATTCCTAATTCGAGGGGCATAGATGTCGACACCGAATCTACAAGCAAATCCTCGAGCTGTTCGTTCTCCGCAAAGTTTGGAGATAGCATAGGTATCCATGGGATTGACGTCGTGGTCCTCGAGCGGAAAAGAATGGTAATCAAGGTCTCCTTGACCAAAGCAAACCTCGTAAGTCGTTTCACCGCTAGCTACGATGATCTTCTTTGCACTCAACCTGTACGCTACCTCCATGACGTTATATGCCGATACAACATTCCCCTTGAAGCATTCGTTGTCAGGAACCAGAATGTTGCGCGCATAAGCAGTAAAGTGGATGATTGCATCTGGAGGTCCTGGTATCAAAGGCCCATCGTAGCCAGCGAAGTTGAAGTATGTGGTGGGGGCGCCGAAAACTTGACCGCTGTCGGTAAGGCCAGTCTTTAGAGTGAAGACATTTGGGTTGTCCAATGGAACGAAATCCAGGTTAAGGATTTCGTATCCTTTCCTGAGCAGCTCAGGAATAACGTGTCTCCCCGCTTTTCCAGAACCCCCTGTGAACACAATGCGCTTGCTTGGACATAATAAAATGTCAGGTCAAGCAGCTTCTTTTACACAAAAGTCAGGACTGAACAATTAGATACTGAATTTTAAATAAATAGAAATATAATGGTTCACTAATTAGACAAGCTTTGGTCCGGCAATCTAGCCGCTTGAGTGAACGTGATTCGGCCTCCGCAATTGAAGATTTTCTAAACGGAACGTCATCGATTAGATTCGTATCGATACTGCACCTCTATTCATCCACTCAACTCCCTCACTATATTTTAATCACAGATTCTCCGAAACAATTCTTCCGATCCGCCTCTTTACCCCTCTATGACTGCAGAAAGTTACAGATGACCGCCGGGCTGATGCGGAGGCTCTCATCGTCTAGTCGAACACACGCACAGAGGATAACATTGAAGAATCTTGCTTCCTCGACACCTGTAGCACTGCGACAGCCTCAGCGAACGCTTGCAAATATACGCGAAAGAGATATCTCATTATTCAAGACATGGTTTACCAGCACCGTACCACGCATCTCTCCCCCGGAACTCCGTGATCAGGATCATAGCCCACCAGACGAACGAACATTGAAGCTCGGAAAGAGTAAGTATCCCCGCCTAGGCAGCTATTTCATGTACTGAAGGTCTACAAACAGCTATCCGTACCCTGCACGATCGCCTCCCGACCCTTCTAGCATCACCGCTTCCTCAGGAAATCCTATCGCCACAAATTACCCTTCATCTCTTCCCATCGACACATCCACGCCTACCAACTGTTAGTGGTAAGATTGCGTATACAGCAGCATTATGGACTGCGCCAGTGGCATGGGGCCGAGTACCCGTAGTGGGGAATGTCAGATTGATCGTGCTTTCCGAGCGCATGGTCCAGAACGGGGGGAATTCTACGCCATCCAACCACCGTCATGAAAAGCTAATAGTTCGGTGGAAGACGTGTGGCAAGAGTAAGGGCAAGCAGATCAGTGGCTTGTATCGTGGAATATCAGCTGGGGAACAAGTAGACAAGATTACAGAATTCCTAGGCGGTGCTGCACGGGACGATGAAGAATTTTGTGGGCTGTTCATATTTGAGTTTGACGAGGAGGGCCGGATTCTTAGCCATACTATTGAACATGCTGAGGAGGGTGGCAGCTGGGACAGGACTACAAGGGTGATTAGTGTCACAGACTGGTTGCTAGGTAGAGCGTGGGGAAAGAAGTCCGAAGATGGCTCCCCAGGACTGGCTTTGGCTGAGACCCAAAGAAACGAAAGCGACCAACATCTGAAGAAAAGAAGGTGATGTGATTGGAGCCGAAAAGATTGGTGTTTCCTAATCCCCCCTCTCGTAGGCGTTGAGGCCTGGCGCTGGCTGGATACGGCCGGAATGCAGAGCAGGGACGTGCTGCTTGGGCAGATGTACATGCTATTAATATTCCTTCTCATTGTACCATTGCTTTTAGTTAGTGTGAACTGCGGGGAGAGAACCCTTGTAAGATAATGAGGAATTTTGCACATCTACTCCACTGCCTGCACGAAATGTCCCCTATCCAGCCCGTGTCGGTCCACTGCCATAAACTAGCTGAAGCAAGGCCTCCCAGAGATACAAACCAGGCCAAGGACCCTGCATGCCGTCTCCATTAATCGCAGGCTCTCTAGACGGCGGCGGGGCGCATCAGAAACGTGAAATGCTGCATGCTTAGCTGCAAGCATCTCTGAGACAAGGATCGCAGTAGAGGCAGTAGAGGCAATAGAGGCAATTGGACTTTTCGGTGACCCCCACACCAGCCATGGTGGTTCCGTCTCCGCATTCGACGCTGTGGTCTTCCCGCGCTGCATGGCGATGGCGTTGACAGACGCAGTTTCGGCGATCATTGGAGGCAAGTAACCGTTGCGAACTCCCCATTTGTGTTCTATCGCGATTGGACCGCAGGCTGGCTGCGTGATGAGAGCACGGGCCTCCCAGCTCTTCACCCAGCGACGATTTGGTGCTCTTCTGTTCTCATGTGCCTCCTGCTGCCTCATCGCTCTTCATTGCTTGAACTCCAGCTCCGACGCTGCTTCAGCATACTTAATACACACGCGGCTTCTCTACGTGTTACCAGCCTTCTCCTGGCCTTGCACCGCCGCTCTTACCACCTCTCCACCGTCCATTACACAGCATTGGCCCAGCTCCAGCCCCATTGCATGCTTCCACTACCCGCCGCGAGTACTGCAGCCTGGCAACAACCATCATGTCCGACACCACGACGAGTGCAGACTTAAGTGCGTTGCCTATGTTCATCACTTCAATTAACGCATATCCTGCTAACTACCGATGCGTCTTCTTCCAGACCATCCGATACTGAACCTCACGCCCGACGAGAAGCGTATCTTCAGCCAGTTGTTTGCGCAAGCTGACACTGAGAAGCTCGGAGTTGTCACAGGCGAAGTCGCTGTCAAGTTCTTCGAGCGAACAAAATTAGCGCCGGCCATTCTTGGGGAGATATGGCAGATAGCGGATACAGAAAATCGAGGCTTATTGACATCCTCAGGATTCTGTATGGTGCTTCGTTTGATCGGTCATTATCAGGCTGGAAGAGAACCAACGACGGAACTGGCCTTTAGACGTACTTAATTTTTCTTAACATTTGCTACTTGGATTCGGCGCTAACTGCTCTTTAGCTGGCCCTCTCCCTAAATTTGAGGGTCTTGCACTTCCATCCGCACCTCCTGCACCATCGCCAATGCCTGCACCTCCTGCTGGCCTACAACCACAGATGAGTGGTGGGCCGATACGCGTACCGCCTCTTTTCCCAGCAAAGGCTGCCGAGTACGCATCGATATTTGAGCAATCAGGCGCCCAGAACGGCATACTATCCGGTAAATACTATAAACATTTGGTTTTACGGCTTCCATAAACTGACTGCACCGTTTTCAGGCGAAAATGCCAAAAAGATATTTGAAAAGGCTAAGTTACCAAACGAGACCCTTGGCCGGATATGGAACCTAGCGGACACAGAGCAGCGCGGAGTGCTTGGTGTGACGGAGTTCATCATCGCCATGCATTTGCTCGCTTCATATAAATCCGGAGCTCTCAAAGCTCTCCCGACCAATCTGCCTGCTGGTCTGGTCGAAGCGGCTTCTCGAAGAGGTCCCCTTCCTGGCCCTCCGGGCCGCCCAAGGCCAGATGAGCCGGCCGCTGCAATTCCTCGACAATTTAGTGGTGCTGGTGCTCAGCGAAACCAAAGTCCCATGGGTCGGCCACCATATGGAACGCCACCTCAATCTGCTCAGCCTACGGGTAACGACTGGTTGATTAGTCCGCAAGAATATGACAGTCTCTTCAACAAAGTCGACACTCTCGGTCGTGGATACATTACCGGCGAACAAGCAGTGCAGTTTTTCAGCGACTCTGGTTTACCCGAAGATACCCTTGCAGCAATTTGGGACTTGGCCGATATAAATTCCGAAGGCCAACTGAGCAGAGATGAGTTCGCAGTAGCAATGTACTTGATACGGCAGCAGCGGAAGCCAGGCATCATTCTTCCAGCAACACTCCCTCCCAATCTAGTTCCACCAAGCATGCGCAATCAAGCACGAGCTCCACCACAACCAACAGCCCCAGCCTTTGATAACGCTTCTTATGCTTCCCAAATGTCAAAATCTGCAACGGAAGATCTTTTTGGTTTGGACGCGTTCACAACTCCAGCGCCAACACAAACACAGCAGTCGACAGGGGGCTCAGGGTCATTCAACAAGCCGTTTGAAACTGATCCGTTTGGGAGTAAAGCTACTTCTCCTACTTCACCACCAGCTTTCCAGCCATCTCCGCGTAATCCCACATCCACACTCAAACCTTTTACGCCAACTTCGGCGTTCGGACAGAACCTGACGGCCCATTCTACCGGAGCATCAGCCAGTTCATCCCTAGCACCGTCGCGTGTGAATAAACCCCACCAACCCTCTGCTATGGATGACTTGTTGGGTGACAACGACCCCGAGGTTAGCAAAAAGTTGACACAGGAAACCACGGAGCTTGCAAATATGTCGAACCAGATCGGGACATTAAGAAACCAAATGCAGGAGGTGCAAAGCAAGAAAACGGCAACAGAAAAAGATATAACGACTACAAGCACGCAAAAGCGAGATCTAGAGCTGCGTCTTTCACAATTTAGATCCCAATACGAGCAGGAAGTGAAAAATGTAAAGGCATTAGAAGACCGACTCACCACTTCTCGCAACGAGACAAGGAAACTACAACAAGACCTTGCGCTAATTGAGGGTACTTACCAAGACCTTCAAAACCAGCATCGACAAGTTGCAACAGCGTTAGATGCTGACCAACGTGAAAATGCCAATCTCAAAGAAAGGATTCGTCAGATCAACACTGAGATCGCTCAGTTGCGGCCCCAGCTTGACAAGATGAGGTCTGATGCTCGACAGCAAAAGGGCATGGTTGCCATCAACAAGAAGCAACTAACCACAAATGAAAGCGAGCGAGATAAAATAAAGTCTGAAATGAATGATCTCACCAAGGTTGCTCAGGAAAGCCACCGCAGCCCACAACCAACACCGCAAGAGCATGGCTCTACTGTTGCTAGTCCGGCTGCATCTACCGCCAGCCATAACACGAATCCTTTTTTTCGGAGGTCTCCCCAGCCCTCCACTGACAACATGATGTCACCATCCGGATTTTCGCGTGAAGGTAGCACTTCACACGCACACAAGGATTTTGACCACGTGTTTGGGCCGTCATTTTCCTCACCTCAGACCAGTGGACCTCCACAGACTTCGTTCAGGTCTGAAAGCCAGAGCCATGCACCTGCCTTTTCTGCCCAATCTGGTCATTCCGTACGTTCATCCGAGCCAGACGTACCAACGCCATCGACTTCGCCACCTCTGTCATCGTACCAGGAGTCTCCACGAACTGGAGAGCCTCCAGCTCCACCAGAGTCGAGACAATTTGCGTCCAGTTTTCTACCTCTTCGCGAGGGAGCCCAACGGTCTGATTCATTCAGTTCGTCAGTAAAGGTGTCAGCACCTGCTAGCAGATATGGGCCGACTGGCAATGAAACTCCTACCATTGCAAGCGCTTCTCCTACAGCCACTCCTGTTCAAGAGAACGATAGTAGCCGAGGTATGGAGAGATCTAATAATGCGAGACCAGAAATTAATAACTATGGCTCATCGCTCTTCGACCGCAACGTTACCGCATCCCCAGCCGCAAGCGCGACCAGTGAAGGTGCCAGATCAGGCCACAAGGCTGATGAACACAAGGACACATTTCAAAGCTTTAGGCCACCCTCAACAGCCAGAGAAATACCTGGTGCGTTCCCCGGAGATATGAATCCACCAATCCAGCCGGAGCAGACAGGGGAGAGTACCCTAAGTGATAGAAGCAAGAATAGCAATCGGCCCGCGGAAAGCTTCAACAATCGATCAGATCCATTTTCAATCAGCCGGGAACAACGAGGGTCAACTTCTGCCAAAGTCGATTTTGATGCTGCATTCGCCGGGTTCGGAAGCGCGCGCCAGTTTCAAGAGAAGCAACATACCGGATCTTCAGTGAACGGATCTGTTGATTCCGCTGCGGCAAGCAAATTCCACAAGGAATTCCCACCTATCGAGGAATTTGGACACGATGACAGCGACAGCAACAGCGAGCGAGGTTTCGCAGATAATTTTACATCTGCATCCCCTCAGCAGCATCGTCCAAGTGTGAGCCAAAGTCAAAATCAACCTCAATCTCGGCCGACCACTGGAACAACTGGCCCAGACACCGGCTCGGACGACTTCTTCAGGCCCCGTCCCTCAGTCACTCAAGCGGAATCCAGTGCTAGCTTGCCGTCTCCTGGCGCACAGAAATCGCCTCCTACATATGATCAGACCATGGGTCCCCAAAAAAACAGAAGTGGAACCAGGGATGCCAACCAATTCCCACCAGAATTCGGCGGACTTCTTCCATCTCGTCAAGATCCGACTTCTTCACCACAGGGATCTCAATCCCCTGAGAAGAACTTTAGTACACCTGCAGCAGGTGGGCAAGGTGGTGCGCTATTTGGCGGACCTACGACTTCTAAAACTACTTCATCCGCACCAACAACTGCATTCTCAGCTTCACCGCCGCCAGCGGACACGCCGACGTCGACTGTTCCATCAGATGCTTATCATTCCGCCGTATCATACCCTAGCAACGACAATAAAGGACCATCACCTACAGCTCATGCTCCACAGATGCAGAAATCATCATTCACAGACGAATTCGACTCTGGGTTCGATGATCTTTCTGAAGCAAAAGAGGCGGATGACAAGACTGAAGATGATTTCATGATTGGCTCACATCACCGTGAAGGTCTTGATGAGTTCAACCCAGTGTTTGACTCACCGGCGGCATCGAAATCGAATACGATGGCGTCGCAGCAGACTCCAACAGGCAAGTCCGGTCATGGCGAAGACAGTTTCAGTGACTTTGAGCACCTTTCACAGACCTTCGGCCAAGGCAAAGCGCCGCAGCAGCCGTCAGCAGCACCTTCACAAGACTGGGACGCCATTTTCTCCAGTTTAGACTCTCCACAAAACGACAAGGCATCTCGAGAAAACCAAGGAGAAAAGAGCAAGTCCGCTTTCGACAAACTCGGAGCGGACGAGCCGTCTGGGTCCTCTTCCAAACAGGCGCAAATGCCTCAGCTTGGTCGAGCGATCAGCTCAGGTACTGAACACGACGATCCCATCTTGAAAAAGCTGACTAGCATGGGGTACGCTAGAGCTGACGCGTTAAACGCTCTCGAACGATTCGATTACGATATCAACAAGGTCAGTACAGATGCCGGCAGAGTACGAACAGAAGGCTAACAGTCCCCCAGGCAGCAGACTATCTGACTTCGGGACAATGACGACAAAAAATCAAAAAAGGATTGTTTTGCTAAACCGATAATGACATTTTTGTTGTAGCATATTGCCTTGTTTTGGGGAGAGACATGCTCACTCAGGAGGCTGGTTTTCTTCATCTTCTTTACAGCCATCATTTGCAGCAAGCAACAAGTGATCATGTGGACGGTCCTTAGCCGCAGTATTACTTTTAACCTAATTTGGCCTGGAATTTACGTGAAGCGTTCGAGTTTATGTCTCAGGTTCTGACGCCTTTCGCTTTGCACATAACTTGGTAGTTAATTTCATTGATGGTTTTTGGTGAGAAATGCCACACGAAAGAATGTACAGTGGATGCTGGCTCTGTGGCTACTGCGCTGCACAGCCACCACTTCGATGAGGGTCTGTAAAGGCCAAAGGCCGCATCCTAGCCTGTCGCAGTAATTACCATCATGGGAATGTAGGCCGCCGTGCTGCTCTTAAAGCAACTCGATTTAGGAGCTGAATAAAATATCGGAGCGCCACCTGGTAGCAGGCATCATTGCACAGCCACAACTGTTCGGCATGACGCGTTTGAACGCCGGCGACGGAACAAGCAGTGTCAGCTTCACTCACAAACCGCCGCACCGTTATCTTGAAGGTGGTCCAACTTACTTCCACTAACTGATCTCGCCAACATATTGAGAAGCCTTACCCAGAGGCAAACACACACCACTGAAGATATAGTTTCAGCATCACCATGGCGGACTTTGCCCCACCTACAGTAAGCCCCATAGTGGGGCACACACCTAAAGCAATTGCTAACAGCCCCGACAGGGACCTCCTCCACCTAAGGTACCAGCAGGATACAAAGCAGTCTGGAATGGTGAGTGCCTATTTTTCCGCGTCACCCGAGCTCGTAACTGATTCGCGTATCGCAGACCAGTACAAGGAATGGTTCTATGTGAACATCTACACCAAGAAGCCGCAATGGGACAAACCGACAGAACCGATATATGCTCCTGATGAAGAGGCTCCTGCGGGTCCACCACCATTATACAGTCACGGAGACGCCAAACCAGTCGAAGCTGAAAAGAGTGGCTTCTCTTCGAATAACCCGTACGCATCCGCGACCGGCGGGGCGGGGTTGTCTCATGATATAAGCGAGGACGAGCGTCTGGCGCGCCAGCTTCAAGAAGAGGAAAACGTACGAGCTCAGGGCCGTCCCACTAGTCGGGGCGCCTCGGACTCATATTACCAGCAACAGGCAGCGTACGGACAGCCGGCTGGGTATGGACAACCTGGATATACCCCGACCGGTTCGCCAATGCTAGGGGGCTCGCCACTTCCTGAAGATAAGAGCAAGGCAAAGGGCGGTTTTCTCGGAAAGCTGCTTGGCAAGAGCTCTCACTCTAGACCGCAATACGATGGATACCCTCCACAGCAGCAATACTACGGAGGACCTCCTCAAGGCCAGTACGGCGGCTATCCGCCACAACAAGGATATTATCAAGGCTATCCTCCACAACAACAATATGGTCCCCCCAAGAAATCTGGCATGGGTGTCGGAACAGCTGCAGCGTTGGGTGTTGGTGGTGGTCTTCTTGGAGGAGTTCTTATCGGGGAGGCGCTTGAGGGAGGTGACGATGGCGGCTTCGGCGGAGATGACGGTGGTGATTTTGATGGAGGGGACTTCTAATTCCGCTCTCCAAGGTTTTCTTGCTTTCAAGACCAAAAATTGCTGGCTGCGAGAAGACTGGGTTGACTGGTTCAAATGCTGTTCTTTTTTCTGTCTAAACCGTGTCTAGGACAAACATGAATATAGTCCTATGCACTTTTGTAATTCAGTAACTTAGTCCTCTGTACCTCACAGTCCAATTATCCTATAAAGTTGTTAACAGAAAATCTAGCTCAGTTTTAGGCAGCTATCTTCTCATTATATCTTTAGAGATTGAGGAATAGCCGCACAGTTTTCCCTACTACACCCTTCTCTATAGACTCCTTGTTTGTCTAGGTAGTTGCGACCCTGTTTAGGAAACAGCCAAGCCAGGCTCAGATTACTTCAGCGGAGAAACTCACGTCTCAAGATAGTATAGTTTCCGTATTGAAACCTTTGAGAGCAGAGGTTGAGGACTATTATCACCACAATAGTGCTGCATCGCAACTTACCCCTAATTGACCCGTTCCAGCGCAACATCAACGCCACAGATCCGCTCCAGTCAGTAAGATTATATATACAGCAGAATGCAAGTCAATACTGCAATCAACCTTTTCGCACGATCCCCGCTCTATGCAGTTACCCTTTCCCTTCAAATATCCCAGCAAAAACCGTCTCGTCATTTCCTAAGGAGTGTGCATCATCATAAAAGTCTGAGACCAATAACAATGCTACAGGCGAGTTGAATACAAGAGCTTCTAGAGCAGTCTGCGCACATTCCTAATCGATGACTCTGGTGATACTCTTTGTCCACCAGAATATGATTCCCCTTATCATCTGATGCTTTTGAAAACTTTCTTGCCCTCTCCAGCGAATTCTGGAAGCACGGATGGAATGAGGTCTAGCAGAAACGATGGATAATATCTGCACATAGAGTTCATCTCGTATGACCAAGTCCGAGATAAGGCGACATATTGTTCCTTAAGCGGGGAATAGTGCTTTAGAGTTAGCATGCGTGATCTGTGGTGAACTCGCAAGCAAAATGCTCCAATATGGCAAGGACCAGGTGTATTAAGACACCCCATGTTGTCAAAGGGAGATCTTTGAGCTCAACGAAAAGATAATCACGTAAAGCCGGTGGCGGAGATTTTGCATTGAACCGACGAATTTCTAGCCGGCCAAATCATCTTATCCTCAAATTCGATCTTGAGATGATCGTTCATGCCGTCCATGACAAAGCCGAGATAGAACAAGGCATACCTTGCCATAGTTGTCTTACACGTGCAATCAGAACCTCAATGTTTACTTATCCTAAGAGTTTTTCTCTCTCTATTGCTCCGCCTCACGCGGAGCAGGATCGTAAGCGGCACCAACCTATCATAGACCTTAGGTCATTTATATTGATATCAAAAAAGAGACTCGTCTCCCATTTGGGGCAATAATAGAATTCATCTTGGAGATGTAGTGAGGAGAGGTAACAACTGCAGCACAATCACTTAAGGTGCAGACTACCAGTCTCGCGCAGCCCCTGAAATCGCAATCTATTGGTATGCTACGCATCTAGAATTCCTCGTTATCACAGAGCTGATATAAATACAAATTGTACATTTAGGTATGGCCCTTATTAAAATGTGAGAAAGGCAGTATGATTAAGTCGAGACATGGTGAGAGTGGCATCGCTTTTCTGAGTATTTGGTGCCTTGGATTCAAGATATTTATTTTTGAAGAAGTGGCGCTGGAATCTTGATGCTTTACTGACTCCGAAAGTGCCGCCTTGTACGTCGTCAAAACTTCGTGTTGAGCTGCAATGACGTCGCGAGGCCGAGGGCTTGTAGATAGCTATCGATAAATTAAGACCCGCATTCATTGCATCTCTCGTATGACTGTAACATCACATGCTCTAGAAATGTCGGTTCAGGCTGAGAAGAGGAATATTGTAATCATAGGTCCGCCCTTGAAAGGATTCGTGCTCTCAACACTCGTCCGCAGTCGCTGACGACTCTCGTCCAGGCGGCGGAATCATCGGGTCTGCGACTGCGTACTTCCTCTCACACCATCCCAATTTCAACCCCGCCACACATACAATCACCCTTTTAGAGGCCACGCGGATAGCAGGAGGGGCGTCCGGCAAGGCAGGTGGGCTACTTGCGCTATGGGCGTATCCGAGTTGTATTGTTCCTCTCAGCTATAAGCTTCATAAAGAGGTGGGTCTACTGTCGTTTTGCCACCGAACTATTGCTGATTCAATGGTATGGAATAGCTAGCTGATAAGCATGGCGGAGCTGAAAGGTGGGGATACCGCGCGGTGCATTGCGGACAGCTAGAAGCACGAGGAAGAGCTCCAACTAGCGGAGCCGGCGAGAATGGATCCGCAAAGAAAGAAGGCGAAGCTGTCTCCCTGCAAAAACGAACACAGGAAGCCATTGGACTTCTCCGAGCAGCAGGAGTGCCCAAAGATCTCGATTGGGTTGTAGCAGAAGGCGTCCGAGCCTACGAAGAAATGGGCGACCCATCCACCACCGCGCAAGTGCATCCGTACCAGTTCACCACATCCATGGCCGCGCTTGCAGAAGAGAAAGGCGTGAAAATCGTCCTCGGCTCTGCCACGAGCATAAATCACTCTTCCGGCGCCGCCGAGTCCGTCTCCTACACCTCTCATGACGGCGAGACTCACACACTGAACACAGACACCGTCATCTTGACCGCAGGGCCCTGGACCAAGACGATTTACCCTTCCGCGCCGATCTCTGCCCTCCGCGCCCACAGCGTCACGATCCGGCCCTCGCGGCCCGTGTCTGCCTACACTCTCTTCACCAGCATCACGCTCCCACAAACCGAGGGCAAGAGCAAGCGCAGCTCGACGAGGACCGTGACGCCCGAGATCTACGCCCGCCCCAACAACGAAGTGTACGCGTGCGGCGAGGGCGACACGCTGATCCCGTTGCCCGCCTCGACCGCGCTCGTGCAGGTCGACGAGGCCCGCTGCCAGGATATCGTCGACCAGATCAGCGCCGTCAGCGACGAGCTCCGCGACGGCGAGGTCACGGCGCGCCAGGCGTGCTATTTGCCGAATGTGTCGCGAGGTGGGGGGCCCATGATAGGCGAGACGGGCGTGAAGGGGCTGCTGATTGGCGCCGGGCACACGTGCTGGGGTATTCAAAATGCGCCAGCGACGGGGAAGTGTTTGGCCGAGATTGTATGGGAGGGCGCGGCGAAGAGCGCGGATTTGAGGACGTTGGATCCGAGGAAGTTCATGTGATTTTGTAGGCGTAGTGGTTGTAGATATTGAAGCAGGGCTTGCGAGCAACAGCAGTTCGGGACTGAATGCGGTGGTCCCAAAGCCCCATTCCACGTCATTAATTTCTACCAATATTCTCTGTAGGTCACTTATCTCTTTTCGTAGCATTTAAATGATATTCCTAGGGAAACAATAAAGAGAGAGAAGGGAACAAACGAAAAGCAGTCAGCAGAAAAAAATACAAAGCGGGGATTAGAGTGTTTATGGTGGCTGAGAGTAAGCTGTTGTTTTGGAGTTCGGTTGAAATGAGAGTGTCACGTAAGTACAACTCTGCATTTTCCTACCTTAATTTATGCTATGTTCTTGAACTACGATGGAAAGTAGAGTGATGGTTGGAAGAAGAGTGAGGAATCGGGAATGAATAAAAGTCTAGCATTGAAACACGTCTATTAGTCGGGTCAGGTTATATGTCAAGACCCATGCACGGCTCATGTGTGGTGACCGGCAAGGGAGTGCCCGGGTGGCTTGAGCTCATATCCTATTGTAATTTGTCGCCTAGAGAGCTGCGTTTGTTTTATAGAGTCATGTGGGACATATATGGATGACTTCTCAACTATACCTTCTTTGAACAGAAGGGCCCTTCTGTACTTGAACTGAGATAAAATATAATTCATGGCCAATGAAAGGTTCGATTTTGTCGAACGGTGGGACACGTGTAGATTGATCTATGAAGAAGAGACCATATATACATGATGTAGGTGCAGGCACCGGGGGGGTGCGTATAGGGGGTAGGTGATCGAGTCAAACAGGGGTACGTGACTGAGTCAAGGGGTAGGTAACTGAGTCGGGTGGCAAGACAGCCTGATTCAGGTCGACAGATTTTTATTAATAGGAAGACGAATGCTTCCTCTATAGGCACACTTGTCCGTCATCCCACTACCGTTGTGAGTAATGCTACGAAATCCCCCCCTCGTCCTCACGCACCGAAACGCGGATATCCATGAACGCCGGCATTACCATTCAGTATTCTTAGCATTTCCCATCTGCTCCAGATCTCAGCGCGCCTCGTGGGCTGGTATCAGGCGTTATGCCAGTCCAAACGACGATAATGTCGACGTCTACACAATTGCTAGGTGCTGGAGGCATGTCATGAACAGCTCAGGATTTCTAATACCTGTATAACAACCGCGGTGTTCCTCTCCACCAGTCGCAGATTTTTCGACAATGATATAAATCAGCAAAATAACCCCTTTGGACAGCAAAGCTGACGAAAGATCTGAAGCTCACCAAGCCAGCCCATAGCTTTTTCCTTATTCACAAGCACGTCCGCTCCGTTGTATCTTCTGGTTTCCCACCCCTTAGACTGCTGAGAGGTATGCGATGTCGCGCGAACGCGTATCTTATCCCATCAAGAATGGTCATCGTAGTAAAACGGTATGTACTACGTTTAGCAGGGCCAGTTGAATTCCAACCTTGTGCCGTTGAGGTGGCCATAAGCAGCGTGGATTGGATCACTGAAGAAGATTGCAATATCGACCGCGGGACCAGCGTGCATACCGCCCAAGTAGAGATTGTTAAGGTGGGATGGCGGGGACCGGTTCATGCGGCTAACGGGCTTGGTGCGGGTCTTAATGAGGAATCCAGGCGTTTCTCTACTGGAAGCAGCGAGAGAGAGGAGAGGAAGGGCGAGGAAAGCAATAATTGGATTGGCGGGCTTCATCTTAGCTTAATTTTCGGTGGGGTTAATGGATTGATAGTTGATTGTTTGAATAATGCGGCTGTGTGGCGGAAGTAATGTGCAATAGTAGAGAGTAAAGAGAAGCAGAAAGACAGACGGTCCTCTTATATTTACGTTCCTGCCGTTCATGTAGACAGCTCCTCCCTTTCCTACCCACTGCATCGTTTACCGCGTAGTTTCGTGTATCTTGCCGTGCAATCATTATTCGGAGATTCAAGATCGAAGAAAGCGTAGAACTGCAGACTAGTAGCATTAGAAAAGACGCTCATTAGCATCCTACAAACGTCCTTGTCTTTGATTTATTACTTGCAGTCTGATGGGGCGATTTAAAGTTTCAAGAGTTTTTGAGAAAGTGCGATACAGAAAGATTCTCAAACGACCGACTTATATGTAAGGCGTAACCGTGTTCCTAGGATCTAGTGCATCCATACTATCTGCTCTGTATATCACACACTTTGACAATTGAATCTTAGTACCC
>Ga0307515_10004168_pt1 | contig 30087 bp, 9 predicted proteins | sample 17_EM_MG_FD_194513 | JGI IMG/M metagenome (GOLD analysis project Ga0307515, IMG submission 194513) | Populus trichocarpa ectomycorrhiza microbial communities from riparian zone in the Pacific Northwest, United States - 17_EM | ecosystem: Host-associated > Plants > Roots > Unclassified | place... | reverse complement strand
GCCATTACGCCGCGTATATAAGATTATCTCTTTAGAACTAAAGGACGCTAGCGAAGAACTTACCTTATAAATGGCTATTAAAGCTATTAATAATTCCGCTGGCCCGGATAGACTCGTACCTACATTACTAGTCTTTAGCGCCTACCCTTAAATAACTAATAATTCTCTACTATCTCCCTCTGTTATATAACGAGCCGAGGCTATTTATAAGGCAATAAAGGAGGTATAATGTCTTTACGCTATACGCTAGGTTAATAACGCACTAGGAATAAGAAATGGCCTAAATACCTTAACTATATTTAATCTGCCACTTTAGTCTAAAGTACGCGTATAGCGTAAAAAGGGAGAATAGTTAGGCCCACATTAACTTATTATAATTAATGGTTAAACTTATACTATTTAGATGCCTTACAGACCTACTTAATTCCGTTTAACTGTTATTAAGCCTTACTACAAAAATAACAATTCTAAGCCTTTATAGGATGCCCTAAAAGATGCCCTAGAAAAAAACCACAATTAATATGCTCTAGAAGACGACTATAATCCTAATATAATTGTAGTAGATGCGCTATAACTATAACGCGGTAGAGGTCGCCCAAAGGGATTACGAAATCGCCAATATCTTATTAATTTTAAAGAATAATTTATTGCCGCTATTAAGAATAGAGTTAAGTTATTAATGGCCTTTATAACAGCTAAAGAGAAGGCTAACTTTAAGCTCGCAAAATAGCTCTAAAAGGAAGGTTATATTATAACCCTAGGAGCTCCTTTCTAAGTATCTAATAAGCAGGAAATCGACGGTCTTATTATAAGAGGAGTCTTTAAATTCAAAAAGTATAACCCTACTAAGTTTAATAAAGTTCGCATCTTTAAGTTAAGAATAGTTAACGAGATTAAAGGCAAAGCTATTAACGCCCCATTTAAGAAATTAAGGCTTGTTATCTAAGGTTATAACAATAATAGTAAGGAGGTAATTCTTACGCAATCTCCTATAATTTAACGAGCTAGTTAGCGAGTTATTATTACGCTAGCTCCCTCCTTAATAAAGAATAGAATAGCGGTTTATTTACGAGATATTACTTAAGCCTATACCCAATTAGAGACGCACCTTTAGCGCTTAATATTGGCATACCTTCCGGAGCAAATTCGCCACCAGTATCCTAAAGATACGATCATAGTTATACTTAAGCCATTGTATAGAATTGTAGAGGCAGGAACTTACTAGTAGGTTACCTACAGTAAGCACCATAAAGAGAAGCTTTTAATAACTACTTCTACATTTAATCCCTGCTTCCTTATTATAACTATAGGAACTCTATTTAGAATTATTGGCATATAAACTAATAATATAATTATCTTAGGGGACAACTAATTCTTAGCTCTTAAAGAAGATAAGCTAGTAAAGGCAAATCTTATAGCAAAGCTAAAAGAAAAGCTTAATTTAACAATACTATTACTCTTTAATGGATACATCCTCTCCCTAAATAAGGATTCTATTGCTTTACGCCAGAAAGGTTAAGGTAAGAAGATTAATATTATTAACGTTAATTCCCTAAAGTAAGGATACGTGGAGTAACGCGCTCGCAGAGCTTATATTACTTCTATCTATTAACCTAAAGCTTTATTTAATCTCTCTATTGCCGCCTAATACTAGGAACTAACTAAGGATAACGTTTTTACCCTAAATAAACATCTTTCCTAGCAAATAAACCATCTCGATTGGGGACTACTCTATATACCTATTAATCTTCCTACCGCTAAGCTCTTTGTATTTATTAATAGATCGTTTATAAATAATAAAGATTTTAGCTCCTAGTTAGGATATAAGATTATTATTGCGAACGAATTTACTAGAGAGAATAACTTTATAATCTATAGCAATCTTATTTATTAGAGCTTAATTAAGAGCAAGCGCATTACCTAAAGTGTTTTAGCATTAGAGATATATAAAATAGTTGGCGGAGTTAATATGGTAATTATAATTGGAACTACCCTAAAGATAATTATAGATCGACTCGAACTTCTTATTATCCCTATAATTGTATACACCAACTTATATTTCCTCTAACAGTGTTTAGTTAAGCTTAGTACCACAAAAGAGAAGCGCCTTATAATTAATATTATAGTATTTCAGCAATCCTACAAGCGTTAAAAACTCTTTAAGATTTAATAGATTAATGGCTAAAATAACCCAGTAGATATAATAACAAAGGCGAACCCAAATAAGGCACTAGAGACGTTCGTTAATATAAATACTCTACGTGTATAAGTTAAAGGTTGGGTTAAAAGGGAGTCCCTAGAAATTTCTTAGTTATGTGAGGTCTTAAGATATCCAGGAACTTCGATCGGCGGTCAAAGTTGTCTAATTGGTTAGATTCTCTTGCTAAGACTTTTTTAGAGGGGGAGCCTAACTTAATCCAGCCAATCTTGGCTCGCTTACTACTAGCGCCTTAGCGGCCCTCCGAATACAATATCTACCTGCGACTCCTAAGTAAGAAAGCACTACGTGCTAAGAGGCAAATTTTGGGATAGCGAGACTTATATTACAATGGCAATAGTAAGTAAGGAGGATTAATATTTGTTACGCTAGTTAAGCGGTATATATATATATAGATGGCAACTATAAAAGAAGAATTGCCAGTGTTAGGAATAAAGGCAAGTGGTCACTATATGAGGCATATTGCCACCACGTGTGGCAAGTTGCCGTTACGTACGGCAAGTTGCCGTCACGTGCCGCCGCGGCACTAGCGTGGTGAGGAACCTTAAGTTCCTCACCCCTTTCTTTAATCATCAAAAAGAATAACAATTATTATACTATCTACGAACCGTAGCTACGTAATATCACCTTGTGTAACCAACAGTAGGGCTTAAGGAGGAAGATATTTTCTCTATAAAATACCTTAAGGGCCTTTAGTGCGAATGTTTTATATATTAATATTGGCTCTAGTAGCATTTTCCTTAAAATAATAAAAGAACGCCAGTAGATTGGCCTTTTAAGAATAATAAGATAACGAAAGATTTGTAGACGTAGCTTATAAGGGAGATCTAAGATACTAACTCTAGGTTAGGGGGTTTTTACCGCTGTGGAAGTAGAATTCAAACTAAGTAAATTACTGCTTAAGGGAATTGATTTAGAAAATATCGAAGATATTTTAGGGTTGCTATATATTATACTTATTACGCAGAAGGTTGCCGAGGATGACTTTTAGGATTGAGAGGGAATGCTCTAAGCTTTAAAACCGGCTTCCGCCCTCTTAGAAATTTTGCCCGCTTTTTGCCTACTTACTTACTACGTCATTTCTTATACAACTATAAAATCTTAGGTAAATAAATTTAGTAATCCCGCTATTAGCGCTAGTGGCCGAGCTAACTTTCTTTCTGTTAATTAACCCTTTAGTAATAGACCTTATACTTTACCTCTAGGCAATGGCTTTTACGTGCGAATATCCTTTAGTAGAAAGAAATAAAATGAGTAAGGTAGCTGACTTTGAGTTTGCTATTCCTTTGTTCTTTTACCTACTTAGTAGTAGGTAATAAATAGGTAATGGAAATAAGTTAATAAATACTATAACCCTATATCTAGAGCATTAAGGGGCGGAATATAGTTTTTACCTTGGTGCTATTGTATTCTTTAAAACCTCTATTATATGCCTACCTCCAGTTATATTTCTATACCCCCATTTTTAGCACTCCTTACTATATCTTTATTACGGCACTGTTATAGACCCTAGTTAGGGGCTTGGCCGAGCCGAGCCTTAGCTTATATATATAGACGTGTTCTTTCCTTAACCTTCTACTAGACCTTATCTTGGAATTCTAGTTCATTAGCTACTAATAGATTCTATTCTATTAACTAAGCCTTTATAATCTTTTGGTAGCTAAGATATTTTTACTCTATATATTGTCCAAGTATCCTATATATTGTAATATATTAACGGAGCTATGGCAAATAATAGTATAAAAGATCCCCTTGCTTTGTACGTAACTATATAGGCGTATATCTTTAGATCCCTAAAATGGCTTAAATAAGCTATTATAAAATTCAATATATATCCTCTCCTTATTAGATCTTGTTTGGATTCCTACTATAATTTTATTATTAGTCGACTATATGGACCTTATATAATGCTCATTGCTAAAGATATAAAAGGAGATCTTTATTTAAGAAAAAGCTTTTTTTTTAATATCTGCAGCCTTATAGGTATAAAGAGGGTAATAAGGAAGTAATTTTCAAGTTAGGGATCGTGTTGGATATTTAAGATGTTTTACTTTATTGAGTAGAATATTTCTTAAGGGATATAAAAGGGCTCTTTAGATATAGGCAGGGGAAGCTATAGCTATTTTACTCTTTCTGGGAAGCTATGGATTTTAAGATGGAAACCCTTTAGTCTTTGGCTTTTGTTAGTATAAAAGGGCCAATTACAAAATGAGAAAATCTTCTTGCTATATGTAGCGTTAATTTTACGCTTCCTAATAGCGCTAAAGACTACTACATTTTTAAGGAGGGCGGCTATTGCACTATACTGATTAATAAGAACAAATATAGGAGACCCACTAACGTCCCTCCCTGTAGGTCGAGAAACCCACTAGGCTGAGAAAAATAAGGGGTACTTTAACTTTAAACAACTTAAAATCTGTATATATATTAATACTTACCATAACCTTATATAGGTTAAGTGCTATAGCTATTCCTAGACATCTAGGACTCCTTTAATCTTAAAATTACGATATGCATTGTCGCCTTCGCGCCTATTTTGTAGAGAGCCTTATTTTTAGCAAAATAGAGATCCTTCCCTATAGCACTACTATTAAGCTCTTATTACTCCGAAATACTTATTAAACGGTGTTATCTAAGCTATAAAACCTTACCACGATGCTAGGAAGTCAATTATTAGCGTTATATCTACCATGGCGCATAAATTTATACAAGGTCGCTACCCTAGTTAATACTTCTAATTAAAGCAATTTCCAACCCTAGCTAGTGCGAGACGACCTGCACGTCGTATATAATCATTGTTATATAATTTATATATTACATCTGGTATGCTAAGCTTGTGGCTGTTACGTCTATTAGGCCTATAGCTGTGTAGACACTGACGTAGTAATTAGCCCTAACTAGATAAATTCCACGTCTTATTTTACTTATCTCTACTTATAGAGAAAATAGTATCGGTGCTTCCTAACGATTAGTTTTAGCTTAGGTTTGCCACTAAGACTAACCTAGACTATATTGCGGACGTAGCCTAATAAGGCTTTCTAGATAACCTAGAATTTAACCACCGTTTTCTGTATTGTTAATAGTATCTAAAAACGAGCTTAGTAAACGTTATAGAAGATATTCCACTAAATATAGGCTTGTAGTCTAGCTTTATAAAAAGAATACGCGAAAATGAAAGATAAACTATATTCCTACTTATAGTCCGGGAAGAAGACCTAGAGGATGGCTTGGTAATGCTTCTAAAAAGTGGCCGCAGCTTCTATAGTGGCTCTCGTAGTTAAAGAACTAAATGGAATTGGAATTAGTAACGGCTTACTACTTTGTTTATATTTTCGCTTAATAGGATAAAGAGCTCCCGGCCTAATTCTTTATTGTCTTTTAGGTAAGCCTAAAGAACTATAGCTTAACCCCACAAGCCTTAAGCATCTTTGGAAATAATCGCGGATTATAGTTTATTAATTCATCGGTTTTGAGATTCCTAAATCTTTTAAATATGGCTGGATTATTAGTATGTCTTTTATATGTCACTTACTCCTAGTTCTATGGTAAAGGTTCTAGCCGTAGGTTATTTAAAGTCTCCTTATAGTCCCTAAGGTGGATAAAACGTTGCGTTAGTCTTCCTAAGGCATCTCCTTTAATAATTGTCTTTTAGTGGTCTGGTAGTAGCCTAAAGATACTAATAGCGTTACTAAGGCTATGTATATAACATTCTCCCACGATATGGAATTGGCTAAATAAAGTTCGACGTAAGATAATAAGGGTGTAAGTCCCTAAGATAAGGTAAACTAAGTCCCCTTATAATAGTTAGTTCAAAGTTTCCTAGTGGACTAATAGCGTAACTTATAACTTACTAGTTTAAGCACCAGCTAGAGCAGTACTAATGTAACTAGTCTTAGTAGTGAAAAACCAGCGACCGCGAATCTTTTATATTGTGTTTATAGTCTCTCTTATAGAGTATATCGTGTTATTTTAAGAGGTGGCAGTTAGGTATAGAATATTATGGAGTATACCGACATATTCTAGAATGCTTAAGAAATAGCTATACGGGTGCCGTTCTCTTGTTTGGTTTATATAAAGTGTTAGGGCAAACGCGGTTTTTATAGTCTTACTTATAATGTAAGTGCCTTTATTTGGTAAATGCTAGAACTAATCTTTAACCGCTAGTAGCGTCTCCTCCTTAACCTTAGAAACTATCCCACTAATAGTCTTAATTATGGTATACTGTTTTCTGATAACCTTAAGTATGTCTAGTTCCGCATATATAAACTATGCCCGCGAGATTCTAGAAGAAAGCTGCTTGCTTAAAACTAGAGCCACAAATTCTGTCTTAGACTAATTAGGCACCTATAATAGTCCCCCAATTTAGCGGTTGGCTAGATTATAATGTTTTAGCAGCTCTAGCCGTTTTATTACATTTAAATGCGTTAGAAATGCCTCCTTATATACGTCCTTAATAGGTTATAGATAGTTAACTATAATACTAGAGCTGAAGTATGTTGGTGTAATGCCTAGGAGTCCGTAGATTTTATCTCTTAGATTAGCACAGCCCTTACTTCGACTAACGTCTAGGATATTGCTTATTAAGTGGCCCGCATCGTTATATTTAAGGAAGACGATATGCCGGCATCGCTTATAAAACCGCATTAAAGGTAAACTGTCTTTATTATGTAGACAAAGCACTACCAGCTAAAAATTATTCTACGGTATTGTATTGCCACTGTATTAAAGAAACGCGTACTAGCTGCCTAGCTTGATCTCTTGCTAGCACTAGAGCCTATAAAACCACGCGCGTTTTATGAAATTAATTAAAGCTTACTAGGTTCGCTAATTAAAGGATAGCGCGTAGTTATTCCTTTATAGGTAAGGCTCCGTGGCGTTGGGTGCGGTAATAATTTAGCCGCTCTTTATTACTTCGAGTTGCTGCTTAATATGCTATAATGTTACAAGTGCGTATTTGCTGTTATTAAACTCTTTACTAAGCTAAGCTGTTACCCGCTAGGCTAGTATATAAATATTTATTATCCTTTTTACCTATTTATTGCGCTTTTTAATATCTTCTTAGTTAATATATATGGCGTCAATCTATAAGACCCGCGTCTTATTTAAGTAGCGTAAGTAGCGGAGCGCGGAGGCTAGGTTGGGACGTAACCCTAATATTGCGGAAGACTTACTACTGCCTTAGTTATCCTTAACTTGACTAAATTCTAAAATATTAGCATCTCCTTAGGTATATAACAAAGCCTTATATCGCGGTTAGTATTTTAAACTCTCCTTAAGAGATAGTATAACGGTTAGGAGAGAATGCGCCTTACTAGTAACAACGTTAAATATTATAAAGTCGCCGCTTTCTATTTCTTCTATTATTTAAGGCTGAGAGATTAAGGTCCGGATAGAGTTAACCTGGGAGTTCTTTGCCTTTAATAGAGGTGTAGTAGGTAGGGGAAATGGCAAATAAAGGATTTAGACTTTAATGTCGTCCTTAAACTTACTAGGTAGAAGATAAATAAGTCAAATCTCCTATAACGCACTTTAGAGCGGTTTATATTAGTAGGACGCCATTGACTTATTATTAGTAATCGGCAGTTTTGCTAGAGTACTCTAAGTTACGTTAAGAGGACTAGATAAGGTAGGCAAAAGTGAACAATTCCTAGTACTATAGCCCCTTAGCTTAACTAGAGTATTTAGCGCTGCCCTATAAGGCAGCCCTAATAAATAGTATAAACCTTAAACCCTTTGGCTAAAAATGTTTAAAATTAACCAATATAACTGATATTTACGCTCTTTGGCGTAAATGGATTACTAGTAACACTGTATAGTAATAGCGCTCTCGCTCTATAAACCTGGAAATTATAAGATTTAAGAGCCCAAACCTAATCTCGAAAATTACCCTTCCGTCTATAATATTAGTATTACCGCTGCTATCTAAGATAGGTGTTTAAAAAATCAAAAGTTTAAAGACTCGCGAGTTAATGTTAGTAGGTGTCACGGCACTGACCTGACACGTTGTTATGATTTAGTGTTGTTATGACACGAGCACGGACCTGACCCCTGAGCGACGTGTATATATACCACCTCACCTCCTACATAGATCCTTACACGACATCGTTTGTTAATCATATACAGTCACCTCGTACATCGTACCTTAATAGTCCGCACGTACTGTGACAGTATATCGTGTCATCTTATACGCCCCTGGTAGGGCTTTGTTTCCACTATTCCAAAGCTACGTTCTAAAGCTACGACCCTACCCCGGGCGGGATTCTTACCCTTATTCCACGTCAATGCGACCTAGTAAAATCTCTATCGAATCTATTCGAGTACCCAAGCCGATCTCCTCTCCGTCCACCCGAGTTTCTAAGCTGGCAGCAAGGAGACACCCTGCGGGCTATAGTTTCTCTTCTCAGTCTAAGTTTCCTAGGCTGGCAGCAGGGAGACACCCTATAGGCTATAGTTTCTCTATCTTAGTCTCCGAGTCTCCGTATCTAGCCATGCTTCTACTTTACGTCCTAAGTTTCTAAAGCCGGCTGCAGGGAGACACCCTATAGGCTATATTCCTCATGTTTTGATTATAGTATAAGACTATAGGTTACGATCTCGTCTCTCTGTCTCCTCGTCTCTCCGTCTTTAAATTTGCACAAATAGTACTTTAAGTTTACTGCGATAAGAATCTACGTAATAACCTCGATCTCCGTAACCCCCGAGCCTTTTAAGTCTACGCCTTAACCTCGATCTTCGCAACTTCGAGCCTTTTAAGAGTCAATATCCGCAATATGCCCCGCGGTTACATTTTTTTTCATCTCCCCCGTTTTACCCCTTTGCCTTCGGCTTTATTTAATACTCGAGACGAGCACTAGCGGAGAGCGATGTAGTAGGGATATAGGTAGGAGGGTCTGAGGACTGTAAGGACGAGGACCTTTAAGGACTGGAAGGACGAGAACCTTTAAGGACTGGAAGGATAAGGATATATAGTCTATTTTTTTACTTCCGTGTTTTTACTGCCGTCACTTAGCTCACAGGAGCTCGCCTTATTAGGAGGGATGTACTGTCACGGCACTGACCTGACATGTTATTATAATTTAGTGTTATTATAACACGAGCACGGACCTAACCCCTAAGCGACGTGTATATATACCACCTCACCTCCTACATAGATCCTCACACGACATCGTTTATCAATTATATACAGTCACCTCGTATATCGTACCTTGACAGTCCGCACGTATTGTAATAGCAGGGTTATACGCCGAAAAGATTAGTTAAAGTTAGCTTAGGACGATTAGGGCAAAATTAATTTATAATATTACTTATATAAAAAGCCCTTTCTTGTCTTGGCAGCTTTAGTATAGCTATTTAAAATTGGCCCCGTCTATATCTGTGCCTAATACGCGGAATCTACTAGCCTTAAGACTTCTATTACCAAAATCGATAATTATAGTTAGGCGATCTTACAGATTTATTTAAAAATATTAAAGACTGCTAAAGCCTAGCTTTGTTTCTTAAGGCTTCTTTAGGCAAACCGTAAGTGGTTTACATTTTCTATTGCTAGTATATAACTACTTATAGATGTTTCTAGAAGAGCGCTATAGATTAAGTTGCTTAGGCATAGCGTAGAATATAATACAGATGGCTAAGTATCTAATACCGCACTATATAAGCGTGCTAATTTCTTTATACTAAGATATACTGTAGACCTCTTTATATAGATAAATCCGGAGTGCATATTTTCATTAGCCGAGTATTTTAAAAATTTAGAATTATCTTCCTTTTTAACAGAGCTATCATTATAATTCTCCGAAATTTGAAAAGGTGTTAATATTTGTAGTGAAGTAGGGTGTAAAGCTAACGTGGTTTTAAACACCGTGAATAGAACGATTGACGGTATAACTAAGACTATTATATTTTTCTCGCTATAAACTGGTTCCTAAAGGAGAAATAGCTAAAGGAAAATGATATATAGGATATAACTTAATAGACTCGCGAGGGGAAGAATAAAGATGCCTAAATAATGGGTTTATCTCGGCGCGGGGGGTTTCTCGACCTATAGGGATGGACGTTAGATAACGTATTTAAAATCACCAAGGCCGTTAAAGGATCGCTGTATATTTCTATTTACCTAAATCGGATTTCCTTACCACCGTCTTATAAATAAGTACCCTATATTTTACCACCTATTTCTATTACCTATTTAGTTTTAGTTACCTATAATATTTGTCTCTATTACCTATACTGACCTTATATATATAGAGGGCTTCTGGAGTTGGCTTTAATTAATAGAGTTCTTATCACTGACCGTCCTATTTAACGATTTCCCTTTAAAATTAGAGATGCTAGTAACGGCAAAGCGGGTACATTAGTTAATTTAATTTTCCATATAGTATATATAATCATTATACTGAGAAACACCCGCTAATTAAGTTTTTGTTATAATGGAGTTCTATTTAATCTGCTATAAGGTTACTACTTAAGCTTAAGCTTCTCCAGTTAGTGTACGGGCTTATTTACGCCATCCTGGCGTTAAGCTATTAGATCTAGATACGAGCTTATAGAGGATAAGGGTAGATAATATTATTACTATAATATCTACAGCTGGCATGATGCGCTGTATTGCCCTATCTATAAATATTTTTATAATCGGCGAAGTAGAGCTAGCAGAATTGGTAGCGACATTTCCCGCCTTTTTCTACACTAAGTAGGTCGACTTTAAATTGAATTAAGGGGGCAATTTATAGGTTATATAATTACACCCACCGTTCTTCTTAATAGGGCATTCCTTAGCTGTAGATGTAATCTTCGCCTCTAATGCCGTATCGAATATATATAGCCCTCTGGGCTTGTAAAACATTTAATATTAGCGTACTATAGCATCTCTCTCTAGCTATCTTCCGGACATGGGATATTATCCTAATTATTGTAATTAAGGCATATACCTATCTAGCTCCGCAAGCAAGTTTTATAAGTAGTGGGTTCGCGATTATAGTTCTATATTATTCTCTCTAGGCCACTTTTAGGACTAGAGAGTTATTCTAGTTAGTGGTTATAGGTTATAGATAAATATATAGAACGAACTGGCCACGTAGCTCTTTTAACTACTATAATCTATCTTTATCCCCAATTCCTTATAGTTCCCCTTTAATTACTTAAGCATTAGCTATGCCTTCTAAACGAAACCAAGCTGGGTAAAGGCAGCTATTATCTCAAAACTTACGTAAAAAGTAAAGACGACGCGTTAGATCTCCGGCCTATAAGGGGGCGAAACCTTTAGCACTTAGCTCTGAAGATATTATAGCAAAGCTATAGAATTCCTTAGGGCTTTTTAGAAAGTTACTACTTAAGATATAAGAGCGGATATATAAGAATCTCTATAAAGGAACCCCAACCCCTATTAACGTATTAAATCCCAATCTCCGCTATAGAACCTCGTTGATCTTTATTAACCAATTATAGTTATATAGAGCTAAACTTCTAGAAAGGCCTTATAAGGTTACTAGTTTTATACTTAGCTAGGTTAGCCAAGCCATACGTAATAAAAGTCTTACAGTTTACTATAGAGAATATTAGTGGAATTTTTATCTCTAATTTGGCTTAAGAAAATTTTCCACCTAGGCTACTACTATTGGAGATCGATCCCTCCTAATAAGACTGCTAACTTTCTATTTTAAAGGAGAGTTAAAAGGCCCTCCTATATTCTATCTAGCCTTATATATAGATATGGACCTATTAGAAATAAAAGAAAGGGTAAAAATTTATAGCTATCTATAAGACGGCGAACTTAAGATACTATGTTATAAAACCGTTAAACGTAGCACCGCTTTAATAAAATCTATCTTTAATAAACTGGCTACTAAGTAGGCAGAAGAACGGAGAAATGGTAAACTTAAAGGCAGCCACCTTGCCTAAGGAGTTAGAAGATCTTTTAATGCTTTTTTAAGCTTTAGATATGTAAAAAGGGCAGAGTTCTTATAATTAACTTGTCCGTTCAATATAGCACACCTCTACGGTTTTGAATACTTAAGGTTTGTCACGGCACTGACCTGACGCGCACTGTCTCGTACTGTTTCCTACTGTTAGTTGGCCCACCACTAGCGCCTTGGCGGCTGGCCCTACTATTTATATACCCCCTTTTCACCTTCTTCTCCTCTTTATACCACAACGTAGTTATTTAGTCTACTTCATTGCAGCACTGTGACAGTTTGTGGTATCTCTAACTGCGCCCTGTCGCGATCTTTATTCCTCCTAGTCTATTGTCTCCGTCTTCCTAGTATAATCGCGACCCGGCGTAATTAGTAACACTATACCACAGTCTTAGTCTTAATATAGCCTCAGTATAGTCCTAGACAGTCTCAATAATTTCAGTATTATAGTCAGCCTTATAGATTTCGATTGCCTTACCTAGATCCCTTAAAATGGGCGACTATAATATGGATAATACCCCGTTAACGAATATACGCGAAGCGCTCGCCCGCCTCTTCGATACCCTCTATACCAATATTGCCTAGGCAATTAGGAATAGTCTAGAGTACCCTAGGGACCTTAATATAACAGGAACCTTTTAGCACCTCTCTATAAGTATAACCTTTTTAACTAGCGTTAAGAGCGGTTTCTAAACTATCTATAATAAAGGCCGAACTGTAAACTCCTAACTTAAAGAAGCTTAGTATAGAATTAACTCCCTTAAGACACTTAAGCTACGTATATAACAATACAAATAGCAAGCCTCTATATACACCGAGACTATACAAAGTCTAAGCTCTTAGATTACTATACTTACCCAGACCATTGCTAATAAGAACACTGCTACTAGCTCCCTTCTCCTAACTAAGCCCTGTAGAAAAAAGCGTAAAGCAAAAAATCTAACCCCGTTTAATGGCAAGGGATTACCAACTAAAAAGTAAGAAATTTTTAAAATATAGAAAATAAAGATCTAAGGCGTTTTCTGGAGGGATATAAAGTGCTTTAAGACCCTAATGGACGAAGTCCTTTATATGTCAGACACGCTAATAGATAAGGCTTATAACTATATTAAGCATAGCCTTAATATGCTACGCATATACCTAAACGACTTAAGTAAATAGACCTTCTCTAACTAAGAGTCTATGCTTATATATATGAGGAAGCACTATAAGACTATAGATATAACCTAAGTAGCTAAGAATAAGCTGGATACCTTAAACTAGGGTAAGCGTAACTACTAGTCCTGGAAAGCAGAGCTTAATAAGTTAATAATTAAAGCGAATAAGACTAAGGAACAAAAAGTGGATTTACTTAAGAAGAATATTTCCTTTAAGATAAAGGACCTAGCTCTTACCCTTAGCTATAAGATTGGCGATGCTAACTACAAAGGCTAGAGTAAGCAGATAGATGTATTCGCTTATAACCTATAGAACTATACCCACTATACTAAGCTGAATACCGCTAAGCTAAGTACCGCTAGCGGCTATTAACCTATATTACTATAGAATGACTCAATAGACCTTAATGCCGTTAAGTTCGGCAGCGGTAGTAATAGTCTCCTTAATAACGTCTAAAGATATTGTATAGATAATAGACTCTGTATAGCGTATAGCTAACCTAGTTACTAGAAAGATGCTTATAACCCCTAGAAGAACCTAAATCCCCTTCTAATACTACTACGCTAACCCCCTCCTAGCTGCGGCGGATTCTTTAATAAAGAGGATGGTAATTAAGGCGGTAACCGTAGATAAAGACGTTGGTTTAAATATAGAGACCCACCCCCGCGATTCCCCTCCCTAATGTAGCCCTAGCCGATGGCCTCGTATATAAACTATAGATAAGTGCTCTGTACCGCTACCAATTATAAGACCGGCCATATTATTAGTAAAATACCCTCTAGTATATATACACCGTTAGAGACCAATACATTAGGATATACTAGCTAAGACTATAGCCACTAGCTAAGCCCTATAATCTAGCCATTAAAAGGCTAACCCTTAGACTAAGTTGCCTCTAAGGGTTAGAACTATACGGGGAGGAGGATGAAAGGATTAGATTTATACTACTAGATTAGTTAGACCTTGTTCTAGGCTAGCTATTACTTAATCTTAGAATAGTAAATAGCGATAGAAATGCTATCCTTATTTAGACCTACCTCTCCTTACTATATAACCTACTTTTATAAGTTTTTATTAAAATAGTAAGCCTTATTAATACCGGTAGTATAGCACTAGCGTTTATAGATAAAGACTCGCTTATAAAAAAGCATAATATTATAATAAAAAGACTCCTAGTTCTAAAACCACTCCGCCTTACCAATAGACTCCTATCCAGGTTTATTACCCACTACTTTACGGTAATAATGATAATTAGCTACTATATAGAACCTATGCTCTTTTACATTATAAAGTTATCACCCTTTATACCAATAATTCTTGGAATACCCTGGCTTAAAAAGCATAACCTAAGGGTAGACTTCCCCGCCCTAGAGCTTAAGTTTAACTCCAATTACTATACCTATAACTGTCTCCCATGGCACATCCCCGACTATAACTAAGTAGCACTACGCGGACGTATTATATAGCTAACGCTTAAATACCGTTAACTAATAGTAAAAGAGGTGCCTAATACTAGTAAGCTAATATACGTAGTAAATAAAGTAGAGATTCTAGAAGACTAGATTACTGCCCTGCCTTTAAGAAAATAAATACTACTAGAACTATAAGTCCCCTATATACACCCGCTTAACCTAGGCCAGTTAATAAGATACCTAACTCTAAGTTATTTACTATATGTATATACGACCGCATATATAATAGCTAAAGGCGTTATAGCTAAGACTAAAACTAGAGTAATTAAAACCTTCCCCCTGTAACGCCTAACCTTATACCCGTCTCCCGCGCGTACTATATAGGGCCACCGCCTTATTTCCGCCCCCCTAGGCTGACTAAGTCGTGTTAGCCTAGCTGTAGCACCAGAGAACCAGATATACCCCAACCTGGATAATATTAGATACACTCGTACTATTAACTTTACCCAGTTTTATAAATAAAAAGGCGTAAAGGTAATAAGGATCTATATGGTGGAGCTAGTAGAAATGGTTAAATAAAAAGAATACTGATAGCTGCTTAAAGAACTGCCTATAGGCCTAATAGAAGTACTAAACCTATTAGAAAGGTCTTTCCGCTAACTAGTAGAAGGCGACTATATAATAGAGGAAGCCTATAAAGCGCTACCCCCTTATTTTTATAACTTCCTTAAGACGAACCTAAAAACTAAGTCTGAGTTTCTATACCGGAAGATAGTTAATACTAATATTGAGAAATTCCTAAAAGGTAAACCAGGGTTAACCTATAAAGATATTTTATAACGTCTACTAAAGGAGTTTTATAAATATATTAAGCACTTTCTCCCTAAAAATGTAGATAAGCTGTCCCCCTACTAACTATAGGACTATAAAATTAAGATTATTCCCGGAAACTAGGCCTTATATTATAAAAATAGACCACTTTTACCTACTAAACTTAGCTGTATAAAGAAGTGGATTAATAAGATGCTAGATAAGGGTTTTATCCGCGAATTAACCTTACTAGCTGCTATACTACTCCTCCTCACTATGAAGCCTAGTGGCGGTGTGCGAATCTGCTATAACTACTAAGGCCTAAATATAGTTACTATTAAGAATCGATACCTATTACCACTAATCTGCGAGATATTTAACGCACTTTATAGTGCTAAGTACTTTACTAAGCTTAACGTAATTGCTGTGTTTAACTAGATCTGGATTATAAAAGGCTATAAGTAGCTTATAGCATTTATCACCTAGTTTAGACTCTATAAGATATTAGTTATACTATTTAGTCTCTATAACGCACCTACTATGTTTTAAAACTATATTAACTATATTTTACATAACGCCCTTAACGACTACTGCACTATATACCTTAATAATATCCTTATCTTCTCTAAAACACGTGCTAAGTATATAAAATACGTAAATAAAATTATTTAGAGATTTGGTAATGCTAGACTTTAGATTAATATTAATAAGTTTGAGTTCTATGCTACTAAAACAAAATATCTTGGCCTAATTATCTTAATTAATAGCATGACTATAGATTTTAAGAAGGTGTAGGCCTTATAGGAATAGAAGGACCCGACGTTAGTTAAAGAACTATAGTAATTTCTTAGCTTCGCGAACTTTTACTAATAATTTATCTAAAACTACTCCGTAGTTGTTAAGCCTATAACTAGGCTACTAAAAAAGAGTACTAATTGGTTATAGGGCCCTAATTAAGCATAGGCGTTTTAGACACTAAAGATAGCGTTTATTATAGCACCGGTCCTAGCGTACTATAACTACATAAAGAAGACTATAGTAGAGACAGACGCCTTGAACTGGGCTTTAGGTAGAGTGCTCTATTAAGCTAATAAAGATGGCAAACTTAAGCTAGTCGCATTCTTCTCTGTTAAGTACTCCGCCTCTAAATATAACTACAAAATATATAATAAGGAGCTCCTAGTAATTATTAAAGCACTAAAAGAATAGCGTCCTAAACTATAGGGAACTAAATAGCCGTTTAAAATTATTATAGACTATAAGAACCTCTAGACCTTTATAATAACGAAATAACTAAACTAGCGCTAAGTCCGCTAGGCTAAGTTCCTCTCTTAGTTTAACTTTGTTATTACCTATAGGCCTAGCACTAAAGCCACAATCCTAGACGCCCTTAGCCGCCTCCTAGGCGTAGCACCTGCTGATGCTAGCGACAAATATTTATGATACTGAGACCGCGTTATCTTACCACCAAAAAAAGTTGACCCCGCTATCCTAAAAGAGCTGCTAAATAAATCCTAAGACTAGAGCGCTAAAGACTTTATTATAGTAATAGACCTAAAGCCTAAGAATAAACCCCTTAAGGAGCTTATTAAGAATGCCTATAAGGAGAATAAACTTACTAAGGATATATTAGCTACGCTACGCGAATAGGAAGGCCTTAAGGCACGCCGTTAGCCTAAGCAGATCAGGAAGTTACTCCGCTATAATAAATCCGAATGCTTAATTATTAACGGCTTAATCTACTATAGGAATTAAGTATTTGTTCCTAATTTACCTAAACTCTAACTAGAAGTCGTATACCGCATGTATAGTTTAGGTTCTATAGGCCACCTAGGCCGCGTTAAAACACTAGATCTCCTTAATTGAATATATTAGTGGCTAGGTATTTTATAGTTTATGTTAACCTTTGTAAAAGACTACGCTCTTTGCTTCCATATAAAGACCCTACGCTTAGCACTGCCTAGTTTCCTAAAACCACTAGAACTACTAGTCTGCCTATAAACCGATATCTTTATTAACCACGTCGTTGACCTGCCTAAGTGCCTTTGTAACGGCAAAATATATAGATATATCTTTGTTACTATTGACCGCCTAACGAAGATAAGACACTTTATTTCTGTTATTGGCCTAGATACTAAGGAGCTTGTTAAAGCATTTATCTACACTATCTATAAATTACACGGCGCTCTAAATACTATCGTTTTTAATAGAGGCTCTTTATTCATTTTTAACTTCTGGCGTCGCCTAAACTAGCGCCTAAAGGTAACCCTAAGCCCTAGTTCCGTATAGTACCCTAAAATAAATAGCTAAACCGAGATTATTAATGCAGTAATAAATAAGTACCTACGCGCCTTTATAAGCTTTACCTAAGATGACTAGGTAGATTGGCTCCCCCTTACTAAGTTTGCTACAAATAACTAGGTTAATAAGACTACGGGAATCTTACCGTTCTTTGCCAACTATGGCTATAACCTATAATTAGGCGTTAAACCAGCGGGCCCCTAGCTATTAGCCCTGTCTATATATATAAAGAAGGAGTATTTATAAGCTAATACTATTACTAACCGCTTTAAGCGCATCTTAACCTAGCTTAAGGCCTTAGCTTATATTTCCTAGTAATGCTATAAAGATAATACTAATATAAAGCGGGATAAAGGTATAATATTTAAAAAGGATGATATAGTTATAGTTAGCCTTAAAAATATAAAGACTAACCGGCCTAAGAGGAAGTGGGATAATAACTGGGACGGACCCTAGCCTGTCCTAGCTGCCTATAAAGGAGCTGTTGTAGTTAACCTCCTAGACTATATCCGTGTTAATAAGTCTTTCTATACCTTAAAAGTCCGCCTCTAGTTCCCTAAAGAGATCCCTGGCTAAGCACGCATTAATAAAGAAGAACGTTATAATGTTACAGGTAGGATAGCTAAAAAAGATAATAATGGCAATATTACGGATAAGTGGGAATTTAAGAAGATCCTTAATATATATAATAAATAAATGGACGAGCATGGCTTAATATATTATATTAAATAGAAGTATTATAATAAAGAAACCTAGGAACCTAAAAAATCCCTAAAAGGGTGCGAGCGCGCACTACTTAAGTTCTATAAATAATACCCTAAGAAGCCTAAACCCCTAGACTGGGCGTAAGATAAGGGAAAATTACGCCAAGGTTATAGTTAACCACTATATTAATTTATGGTAGAGGTTAAAATTTATAATGGTTAAGATGTTATAGAACTTTAACTAGCGGTTAAAGTTGTCTAATTAGCTAGATTTTTGCTAAGAAGCGCCACGCGGATTAATTTAGGTGGCGGTATAGAGTTTTACCGACTTTACTTACTAAACTAACTAATTAGGATTTTTTATGCCCGGCATAGAAAATTACTATTAGCTTAGTTAAGGGCGGTAAGCGGAACTAATACCTTTGCGGTAAAAATAGGCGTCTTAGAGTTATTTGTTTGGTTTAGGGACTAAACCATTTAGGGGAGGGAAGTATTATTACGGCACTGACCTAACGCGCATTGTCTCGTACTGTTTCCTACTGTTAGTTAGCCCACCACTAGCGCCTTAGCGGCTGGCCCTACTATTTATATACCCCCTTTTTACCTTCTTCTCCTCTTCATACCACAACGTAGTTATTTAGTCTACTTCATTGCAGCACTGTGACAAGGTTTAATAGTCTAAAATTGGTGAAACTAGGGATATCGCTAGATTATACTTGGGAGTAGTATCTTCCGCGTTCCGTATAGCACCCTAACGGCGATTTTAAGCAGATATAAAGTAGTTTAATTTCGCTAAAAAGCTTACAACTTCTTACTATAGAGGATTGGGCGGAAGTTATGTATATATAAAGGCCCTAGAGCCGCATTTAATAGATAGAGTCCTTATTCTTTAATATCCTAATTAATAGCTTGTTATAATCTTAAAGCCCTTTATATTAGCTACTAAACCTATAGAAGGTGACGCCAATCCCGTATATTTGACGTAACTTTTAATAGAGTTTTAAAACTTGAAGTATTAGCAGAAGTAGAAAAGTTTGAAATTTACGCAACCTACTCTTCTGTTTTCTCTATTTATAACGCAGTAATTTTATAATGGCCTCTTCCTTACCTGGGGGGAGCTATAGCCCGAACCTATATATACCGAAGTTATCTTTATTAAAGGTAATACCATACTTTATTAAAAGCCGAATAACTTGGCGGTTAATAGGGCTGAAGATAGCTACTCTTTAGGTTAATAGCTGAGGTCGAGCTCTAGTATTTAGTAATAACCCTATAACTTCCTTTTTGCAATGGCAAATAGCTATATTTAGTGGCGTAAGTACTTTACTTATAGGATTTATTTCAGCACCGTGTAAAAGTAAAAGCTTTACTATTTTAGTATAGCTACCTAACGAAGCCGCTAAGAGTATATCGCTATATTCTTATAATATATTAATAGGCGCATTGTAATCTAAAAGCAGTCAAACTATATAAACGTGGCCTTTACTTAAAGCCTATAATAACGGAATGCTAAGATTTACGGCTTTTATAAATAGAAGAGCTAACTTAGCCGTATTACTCTGCCTAAGTTTTGCGGCCTAGAGAAGGGCTAATCTTCCCTTACGTTTATAAAGGTAAGCGTTTAGAATACTGTAGAAGTAATAGTTAGTATAGGCTAGAGTATTAATATTGCAATCCTTTTCTAGGCCTTTAAATATTATATAATATAGCTTAGTGGGAAGATTAAGAATTGACATTTTACGTAGGAGTCTTTGCTTTAATGACATAAGAGAGGTTTTATTGAAATTGACGTAAAGGTTAAAAACCCCCTTTCTTGGTTGAACTTTTGGAGGAAGGGGTAAAAGTAAATGGCTTTGTTTAGACTAATAGTGGAATGAGTCGATTCTAGGCTAAACCGTTTCATTATAAAAATAAGAAAGTTAATTAAAGAGTTTGCTTTGGTCTTATTATATATAATCCCCATTTAACCTTTTTAATATTTCTATTCTACCTAAATATTAATAGCTTTAAGAGGAGAATAATCTCGAGGTATTAACTCTACCTCTTACTTCCTAATCTAACTTATATACGTTATATGTCTAGATCGTCTATACGAACTATATTTTAGGTATCTCTTAACTTAGCAAACGGAGGGTAGAATGTAGTAGGATGCGTAAAGAGGTCTTAAATATTTATAGGTAAATAAGCCCTCATTTACTTAACCGCTCTATCTATTATACCGTTAAAAACTTTTCTAATTCCTACAATTGCATTGTTTACCTACTTCCTTGCATTTATTACTTATATAGTATTATATACCTAGACGCTCTAGAAGCCGGAAAACTTAGGGAAGGGTATCCTTATATTTAAAGTAAGTGTTTTATCTATCCGCTCGCTCTTAATACTTAAATTGCCCCTAGTTTGAAAAAATCTCATTTACTTGACGCTAAGTGACAATCCTAGACGGCGATGGCTTTGCTTTATTACCTTAACAATTAGAACCCCCTATAAATGACATAAACACCGTAATTCCTTTAGTTATTAGCGTTATTTAGAGTGCCGCAGGGGCCGCTAGTACTGTAATCTTAACCACCTCAGGCGATACTATCCCTTTAAATTGTAGTCTAGGTACAGGTAGGTACTATACTAGGTTTAATAGCGGGCTGACTTATAAGGACCTTCTACTAAAGCTATCTAATCTATTGCCCGTTTCATTATTATAGTCTATAGGGGTAAAGGAGTAGAAGATCTTATTATTAAACCAAACCCTAAATATTTTAAAGGGTTTATTCTTTAGCGACTTTTTAGGATAGACTACGTAGCCTAATAAAACACTTCCGAAACCTAGGGTCGCCTTTAAAGAGCATCCTAAGAGTGTTATTAGGCATTGTTATTTTTATTATCTTCCTTATACCTACTGTAATCCTATATAATATTTTGGTAAAGACGCAGAGCCTACTATTTAGCATTGTTTGAGAAAGAGGAGATGTTCCAGGGCTTTCCATAGGCGCATTTTTCTGCGCAGTTGCGATGACTATACTAGTCGCTGTTATCCCAGCCATTGCTTAAAAATGTAGATAGTTAATTAATATTTATAGGAGTTCTCTTATAATATTAAAATGGGCCCTATAGTTATATAATGCCTCCTATTATAAGTTTTACGCTATAGTGCTACATTTTACTTAGCTCTTTAGAAATGGTAAGTATATATAGTAAGTAGCTATAAAGGGTCTAGTGTGTTTAAGAGTTAGTGACGCTGTTAGCTTCGCTGCTAAGAGGCTGCTAATGTAAGCAGTTAGCTATAAGATTGCAGTTGAAGATATTTAGATAATCTAGTTAGTTAATTATACGCCAAGTAATGGGAAACTTAGGGTTGCTATATATTATACTCATTACGTAGAGAGGTGCTAGGGGTGGCTTTAAATTTGCCCGCTTTTTACCTATTTGCTCCCTTATAATCGGCCTAAAAGGGACTATATATATAAGGAAGGTGGGGAAAGGCTAACGACGATAATTTATAAACCTTAGTTAATAGATCGTGGTTTATAGGGGATTATGCGACCTAAAGACCTAAAAATGGCTATGAGGTAATAACTTCAAATCGACGTCAGTATTAACGTTAGTCTTTTCTATCTACTTTGTGTATATAATGAGGCTCTAGAGCCTTTTACAATGAGATAGAGTTATTATTTATTTTATCTTTTGGTCTTCCGATTAATAGGCACCTATAGAAGTTATCGGATTCCCTTCTCCGCCTAGTAGGCTTACTCTATAAGGTGATTGAGTAATTATAGCACCTGTGAGACACACTGGATAGACGGGTTAACGTTTAGCGAATAATTAAACATTTTAGAAGTAACTAAAATATATAAACTGTTTCCATGTGGACTATAAGGGGCGTATATATATAGATTGCTAGCGTCTAGGCAGATTTGTATAGACAAAGTAAAGATTCTTATACATTCTATGCTAAGAGGTTAGCAATCCGTATATATACGCCTTGTAGCAACGGGAGTGCGTATAGGGCTGTAGGTTTCTTAGTGTTGGTGTTAGCTTACTATATAAGTCTTTCTTTAGGACCGCAATTGCTGGGGGATGCCATTGTATAACAGGCCTGGGCTAAAGCGAGGTAGGAGCAGTTATAGAGAAATATTGTAGATAACGCCGGGTAATCCTGTGGAAATAAACTTGTGTAATTTATAAAGAAAAGAGACTATATATACATGATATAGGTGTAGTAAACTAAGTTTAACTGGGTTGGTAATTAAGTTAGTAACCGAATATAGTAGTGATCGAGTCTAGGTTAATAATGCTCTTCGGTCGCATTAACCTAAAAGTCTATAGTATAAATAGTTATAGAAACCACACTATCCTTAATAATGAGATAGCTAGGATTAAAGTAATTAGTCTAATAACTGCTAAGATTAGAGTTTTTCTATGCTATTTTTAAGGAGACTTTGTTAAATTAATCTAAGTCTATATTATATAACTAAACGAGTAAAGTGTTTTAGGCTAACTAAGCTAGTTCGTTAACTATACTAGAGCTTGCGTTTTAGGGCTTAAGGAAGTCTAATAAAGGTCTTATAGAAGAGTCTACATGCTTAGTCTGTCGTAGAAAGGGTGAAGAGTTTTTGTGCTAGGTATATTATAGGAGGTGCCTTTAGGTAAGCGAGACTTACCCCTAATCTAAACATTACGGAACTGCATATAATTAATCTTAGCTGTGAGAAGATTTTTAATAAGTCTGATTATGCTAGCTTTATTGGTAAATAAATTAGATAGGTTTAAAACCTTTACAATTCTAAGGTTCTAAGAGTTGGCTATATAAGTTAGAGATATAGGAGTTTAAAGAAAGCGTTTAAAGTTTAAGCTAAGCTTCTTAATTCTAGGGGTAAAGTGAAATAGCCGGATAAGGTTACCCTCTATCTCAATTTAGCTTCTTAAGTTATAGAGTTAAATATATAGTTCTAAGTGCTTTAACCCTTCTAGTGAGTAGTTATTTACGTCTTTATCCTATTGGGTTAAACCTTTAAGTAAGGAGGCCTATTGCGTAAGTAGGGGTAGGTTATATAGATTAAACTAGTTATACGGGCTATCGAAAACAATTAATCTTATAGATGCCTCGGCTAGTAACGCAGCGTGAAGAATAGTATTAAATAGGCTGTCTACGCTTGCATTATCATTATTAAAAGGCATAGTGAAAACCTCAGTTATTCTTTTGAAAGTTGCCTCCCCGCGGCTAAGTAGCGCGTCGTCGAAGTTGCTGTACAATAGAGAGTAGCTCCAAACTTCAAGTTTTTTACATTTTTTAAGGTTAATAAGCGCCGTTTTCAGTATATTTATATCTTGGCACTTATCTACTATAGATATTTTCTAGTCGTAATAAGGCTTGTAAAGCTCTAGATATTATACCCTTAATCGGTTATATCTAATATTGATTTATATAAGGTCTGGGTAAGGAAGAAACGGAACCTACAGACCTATAATAAGAGTTTTACAATATTCCGCAAAATCCAACTTTAAGATATCCACTAATGCAAAAAGACCGTCGTGAGACGGATAGAATTGTTTTTTTCAAAAGTAACGCTGGGTAAAGATATGCCATATATCCTTTTTAAGCTTTTAGTATATATTGCGAAAGTTAAATATATTATTAGAGGACAGGAAGGAGGCGATAGTTTTGACTAGTTCGATAGGTAACTTAAGGAGAGAACTTTCTGCCAGTAATTAAACGGAGCTTAGCAACCTAACGGAAGAAATTTATATTTATAATCTTATAAGGAAGGGCAGGAGAGCAAATAAAGGAGTGGGGGTTGCTAGGGATAAAGTAATAGGTAAAACTTAGCCTGTATATATATTACCTAGTCCTATAACATATACCTCTGTTTAGGTACTTAAAAAATTTCCCTCGCATAATCAATGCCGTGCCGTCGCCGATAATGTGCGTAACTAGCCCAAAATTCAAAAATATTAATATTATTTTATAAAAGAGTTAAGTAGGACCTATAGCGTTATAGAGGTGGTTAAGTAGCTTTAAGAATATATATAGGTTAGCTTTTAAGCATAATATAGCTAAGACAGACATACTTTATGTGTTCTTAGATTGCTTTTAAGGGTTTCTATAGAGCTGCGCGTCCTCATTATTACTTCTCAATTAACGGTCAATATAATAATAGAGTATAGACTAGGAACGTTATATAGCTATATATATAACTAGCTTTATCCCCCCTTTAGCAAGCGCTATAAGATTTCAAATTTAGTACGCGTATTTAATCTCGCTTAATTGCCAAGAGTTAGATAAACGGACGGTTAGGTAAGGTGTTGAAATATTTTAGCGGATTCCACAATAGTCAGTGCATTTACTTAGGCCGTCGGACATACTGCTACGCAGCAGCCCCTATGTAGTGGGGGCGTATACCCTTAAACGAAAAACACCCTTAACTATATATAACCCTACTATATACCATTAAACCTTCTAATATTTAATTATAACGTCCTTCTAAGCCAATATAACAAAAAGCTTTCTAAGTACTCTATTGAGGCCAAGCGCATCATATAGATATATAAAGAACTTAAAGGCCTACCTTATAAGCCTAAGCTTACTACCGAAGCTAATAAGCGCGGATACGACTACGGCAAGCTTTAGAGGGCTTATTAAGGCTATAGAAATAAGTATACGCGTAAGTAGGGCAATAACGTCTTAGATAATGCATAAGAGCTTGCTTTAAAGCTGTTTTTGGACTATATAGATAGGATTAGGTTTGGTATTTATTCTGAAATGGTACAAAATGCGGCCAATTCAATTCTGGCCTAGAATTACACTTCTTTATATAATGATAATAAAGAAACTCTATAAGTTAGAATATACTGGCCAAAGCGGTACCTAGAGAAATCACTATATATAAAGACAAAGGCTAAGCCCATTAAAATAGCCTAGAAAAAGGCATAGGATCCTACCTATATTTTAGGCTGGTTTACTAACCTCTTAGCCTACTATAAGGAGCATAGTATTAGCCTAGATGATTTCTGGAACTTTAGTAAGTGCGAAGTATACCTTAGTATTACTAGAAACTAGCTAGTTTTGGATAAAGAGAGGCCGGGAAATATATATCCTATATTTAAATAGTAAAGAGCTAGTGACGCTTGTAGAAACTATTTACTCTATAGGTGATTATATACCTTCTATAGCAATTATTTCCGCACAGAATTTAGCGGAGAAATGGTTTAAGGACCTCCTACTAGCTATTTACTAGCTAAATTGGACACTGGCTGTTCTAATAATAAACTAGCCTTTAAATATATCCGCCATTTCCAGCGCCAAACAAAGGGCTTAGTTATAGGTAGAAATCGACTACTTCTAATAGACGGCTACAGCTCTTATAATACGTTTAAATATATTATATACGCCAAAAGCTATAGAATCTACCTCTACTACTTGCCTCCATATATAACGCACTTTTTATAGTCTCTAGATATAGGCTGCTTCTAGCCTTTAAAACATCACTATAGCTAGGCTTTTGATTTGGCAGCTAGGTATTAAGGAAAGGAATTTATAAGAACTGAGTTCCTAGCAGCTCTAGCCTAAATTCATTACTAAACGTTTACCTAGAGGACTATAGTTAGGGCTTAGCAGAAGACTAGAATAGTTCTATTTAAACTAGAGGTTATTCTTATATAATAAAAGGCTCTTAAAGGGGCCTAACGTTCTAGGGCTTTATATAGGCGCATTTTTCTACGCAGTTATAATGACTCTACTAGTCGCTATTATCCCAGTCATTACTCTAACTAAAAATGTAAATCCTATATAGATATACGCGTTGTTTTAATTCTAGTGTTATACACGGAGGGTCTTAATATATCGATTGATTATCTCTATAGAGGGCTTCGCCTTCTTATAATCTAAAGACTAGGCTTATATATAGTATTTTATATATACCACTAGCCTTATATATAGGCGTCGAATTTATCTAATCTAATTGGCTGGCCCTTATCGATAACCTAAGGGATAAGTCTATAATAGTAGTATGTAAAGAGTAAGGTCCGTCCCTACGTAGCGAGACACCCTATATGCCGAGATAAATAAGGGGTACTTTGACTTTTAGCAACTGCAAAACCTATGCGCATAACGAATATTGCTATTATTCTATGAAAATAATCTGTCGTAGGTAATTCCGAATGTCTATAATCCACTCTTCCCCAAAAATTACGTTTGCATTGTCGTCTTTAAGTCTGATTTATACAGCGCCTTCTTTCGTGGCGTAATAGACTTCCCTCCCTATAGCGCCAACCTTAAGTCCTTATCGCTCCAAATTTTTATAAAATGACTTTGTCTAAGCCCCGGAACCTCCCTCTAGTGGTAAGAAGTCGCTATTAGCCCTATGCGCGCTGTAGGGCGCAATTTTATATAGGGCCGCTATATTAATTAGTACCTCCGGCGGAACTAAATCACCAATCCTCGCTAATGCTAGGTGACCCTGTACGTCTTACTTCTGTCAGATAATCTGTATTCTCTGTGGCGTAGGACGTGCACGAGTCACGTGCACGGGTCACGTGCATTGTAAATATCTTCGTCTAAGCCCAGGGGCCCTAGGTCAACCAACCATCAAGACACGATCAAGACACGATCAAGATCATCAATCAATCAACCCATTTTCATCAATGAATAGCTCTATATGAGTTATCTGACAGTTATAAGCCCGGTCCACCAACACAAGAAGCTATTCAGCTATTACTCAATTATTTGAAGAAATTCTACCTTATCGTCAGACTCTGACACCTCATTGTCATAAGACGACCCTGATCGAAATCCTACCTCGATTGTCACAGGACGATTCGTCCACGAGATTCCACGAGATTCCACCTCAATCGTCAAAGGACGATCCTGACGACAAAATACGACCTCAATTCCTCCTTGACCTATCGTTCAAATGACTCCACCGACGTCGAGTTCGTCGAATACGATCATCCTCAATAAGCCAGAAGACTGGGAGCAATGGATCTGGCAACTACAAGCCCTCGCGGACAAACGAATTTGGGCCCACGTTGACCCTAACAATGCAGCACTAGAATAAGGTCTACTATAAGAACCACCTTATCTAAAGGTTATAGATTTAAATGAGAATGCAACCTTATATATATAGCTCTCGACAAATTAATAGAGGATGTACGAGAACAGTAAACGATACTACGATTAAAATATAAAGTACTTCCTAAAACAGGAAGAGTATCTGCAATAGATACGCACCTAAATTACGTCTATAGTATTAATTTAGAAGAAGCTACTACTTAACCCTTCCGTGACTGTTAAGGAATAGCTATCTTAGTTAAAGGAGAACATAGAACCTACCTTATTATTTATTAGGAAGAAGGTACAATATTAGTATATAGAAGCCCTTAAGGGGTTTAAATAATTATTAAAATTAAACTAATGGCTAGATTAATAGGAACACGTAATATTACTAGGAGAAAAGTATAAGATCCTTTAAATATCTAATAGAATCTAGCTTTAAAAATTGGCAGACGTTATTTAACCTTTTAGTGACGCCTACTATATAAAGTATACTACTAAGTTAAATAACCTATAAAAGTTAAGATCTTTTAAATACCGTAAAGTAGTAAAGGAGCTATAAGAAGGACTTAGAATATCCTTAAAGAAAGCTAATACTACTATAAGAGGGAGTACCTTTAATGCAGACTTCGTAGAGCAAGCTATTAAGGATTACTCTAATACTACTAAAGGTTTATAAAGAGGAAGAGCCTTAGCATATAATAGACGCTTAAAGAGAGCCGGGATACTGGTGGATAAGGAGACGTCCTATAAGAAGCCAACGCCTAAATACTTAGCGTGTGAAATACAAGGACACTCCCTACGGGACTATTGGTGTTTATTTGAAGATAAGAAACCTATAGGAGTTATAATAGGAGATGCGCGCATTAATAGGGCACTAAAGAAGGTAGAAAAGAATAAGAATCTTACTAACTAAGTTATAAAGATTAGACTTAAAGAATAGGAAGATAAGGCTTAATAATAATAGGATAAGAGCTAGGAGACAGTTAAGATTAAGGGAGAAGCTAATGTAATATTCCTAGAATCGTATTATACTAGTTAACTCCATCCGCTAAAGCTATTAACTATTCTTAACTTAGGAACTACTCTCTATATCTTTAATAACCTTTCTTATTTTTATAACTTTAGGAAAGCTCTAAGATATAAATACGTTATTACCAGCAGCTTAGAAGCGCCTATACTAGGTTACAGCAACGTTACTATTTAAGTTATAAAACCAGATAAGAGCAAGGGAATCCTATATCTTAAGGACGTTGCCTTTTATACGGACTTTAATACAAACCTTATATTGTTTCATCTACTTTAAAAATAAAGGTACTACTAGGATAATAAAGGAGATAATAATCTTCTAGTTTGGAAGGATAATACAATCCTATATTAAATGGAAGAACGTTATAAATAATAGACTATTAAATACGTCTAACTAGGAAGTCTATTAGCGTTTAATATAAGCCAACTACTACGCCAACGGAAGCGTAGAGTATTATTAAGAGACGCTTATCTAGATTTAAAAGGAGATATATATTTATAGCATCTATGTCTAGGTTATCTAGGACCTATAAGCCTTTACTATTTAGGTCTTAACGCCTTAGAAGTTAAGCTTTAAGGCCTAAAGACAACGGAATATTAATATTATAGTCTCGCCAAAATCAAGCGTTAGGTCTTAAGAAGGTTCTTAAAATAGAAAATTAATAAACCCTATCTTAACCTCTATATTAACTGGACTAACCTTAAGAAAGCGTATGCTAGATTTATATAAGTTATGCTTATCCATAATACCTACTTAGGAAGATCCTTCCCGTACTTTATAATAACGCATAATAAGGAGAAGGAGATACTAAGGGTGCTTAAAGATTTTGTCTAGTGGATTTATTTAAGGTATAACCTTAAAGTTAACACTATTAGATTAGACAACGAGCTAGGGAGAAGGAGAACCCTTAAATAGCTACAGACTTAAGGGATTATATTTAAGCCTTTAGCGCTATATACCTAAGCTTAGAACAGTACCGCTAAACGCTTAGGGGGTGTAATTATTAAGAGAGTATAAGTAATAAGAATTGCTACTAATTTACTATACAACCTATAGAACGAGATAGTCGACTATATAGTTTACCTTTAAGATTAAACACTATGGGAAAGTAATGGTTAGATATCGCTATATAAGAGGTTCTATACCTTCCTAGCTAATAAGAGATTAAGAAAGCCGTAACTAGCGTACCTAAAAGCCTACGGCTGTAGGGCGTATGCAATAACATTAGACGCCCAGCTAAAGAAAAAAAGGCTAAGCAAGCTAGATCTATAAGCCCATATCGGCTACCTTATTAGCTATAACTTTACTAATATTTATAGGATCTAAATCCTATATAAGGGTATCATTATCTCTATAAGGGATATTATCTTTAATAAAAAGACGTTCTTTAACGGCAAGTAAAGGGATATCTTAAAGGACCTATACGCTAAATTAGACACGCTAATTAAGAAGATTTAACTCCCTAATAACTAGACTAAGAATAAGGTCCTTCTAGAA
>Ga0307515_10004167_pt1 | contig 30089 bp, 26 predicted proteins | sample 17_EM_MG_FD_194513 | JGI IMG/M metagenome (GOLD analysis project Ga0307515, IMG submission 194513) | Populus trichocarpa ectomycorrhiza microbial communities from riparian zone in the Pacific Northwest, United States - 17_EM | ecosystem: Host-associated > Plants > Roots > Unclassified | place... | reverse complement strand
CATTTTATGGCCCAAATGTACTCGATTTGCCTCGATTTGCTTGTGCTCGGTGAGTGGTATGGCCTGATCTGCCATTGGCCATATCGTATCAACTAGCTTGCGGGGGGCGCTCAAATTACAAACTTGAGTACTTGGTAATGTAAAGAAATGATCTATTGCGAAATCTATACTACCGGAAATACAGGGAGTCGTGGGGAAACTTCCCGCTCGGTGAGCGGTAACTTTCTGTATGAGATACTTGGTTATTATTGAATCTCGTTCCCGTTTGCCTTACACTCCTCAGTTGTCACAAATGGCCAAAAAGGGACATGCATCTGACTCGAGAACAATTGTGGACGTACACTTGCAGAGGTTGAGGGGACCAAGGTCACGAAGGTAGATGATACGTCCCATTCATGGTAGCACAGCAGAAGTGTTTATTTGCACAGATAGCCACCAGCAAGATATATGCGACAAGGCAAGGAAGAAGTGGAGGATAATCCAAGAGGTGATTTAGGGCTTCATAGACCCTATCGGTGCAATGGGGGAGTCAAAGACGAGGCAAAATACAATACAATACAATAAACTAGTATATATTCGAAAGCAGACATGAAATTTGAGAGCGTGAAAATTCTTTGAGCATATACTTAATCAGGAGACATTCATAACTGATATGAAAAATGATTGAGATTGAGGACTTGGAGCTGAGGTTACACAGAACGCATCTCTTCTGGAAGGACTGGGGGGAAATTACACAAGATTCTTTTGGAAAACAGAGGGGCAAACACAAAAGCAGCAGTGAGTGGTCAAGTCCAAAGAAAGTGTGGGAGAACAAAAGAGGGCGAAATGACAAAAACACTAGATCGGTTATTGAAAAAACATGGAGAGCAAACCAGAAGGGCCTTACAGTGAGCAAAAAAACTGATTTTCAAAAGGGCAAATTTTGCTTGTGAGTAGAATTCTGGCCCAGAGAACAAAGGTAAACCCGTGGGAATTTGTGGTCACAAAGGTAGATATCTGGTCCTCTATTGTGCCAAAGCTCAGACCTTCAATGCCTGTCAGTCATTTAATATAAATTGTACAATCAGGCAGACTTGACCAATCAGTTTTTTTGCTTGCACCTGGTTTGGGCCTCTTTGGCCTTTATCACTGCCTCTATCCTTCTGGGCTTGCTGTCAACCACATTTCTACAAACCTTACTTGGTATTCAATCCCATTCCACCAGCACTTGCCCCCAAAGTTCATCCACACCAGCAGGAGGGGCCCATAGACATTGGGCTGCCACTTGAGGTGTTGCCACCCATATTCAAATGGGCTGAGGCTGGGTGACTGCAGGCCACTTCAAGACAATGACTGTGATCTATTGGAACCATTTTGGAGCCTTCTTAAAGGTATCTTTAGGGTCATTTTCCTGTTGAAATGTGAGCCAAGGCCTGTCCAGCCCATAAAACTCCACAGTAGCCAGGAATTCAACTTGAAGAATGCTAGTGTGCAGCTCAGCATACATTCTCCTATCTATTGTGCATATATGGTCCACTCCTTGGGCAGGTGTGCAGCCCCAAACCATCAAGAATCTGCCCCCAAACTTGATAATCCACTGGTGTGATTGTGCTTCAGGCCAAACCTGGGTTTTGTCCATACCTAGACCCTCCCATTTGACCCCATCCCATTAATATTAGTCTCATGTGACCAATTCACCCAGCCCCAGCCCTCCAGAGCCCAGTGGTGGTGCTCCAAAGCTCCTCTGCCAATGAGCCCTGGAAAGAAATGGCCTTTTCTGCTCTATGACAGTCTCGAGACCTGCCTTTCTTGGGTATTCATAACTGTTTGGAGAGTGATATTGAGGTCTGAAAGTCTCTTGAGTTGTGAGGCAGTATTGGCTGCTCCAGAGGTGACTTTCTGGCAAGGGGGTGCTGATCATTAACTACAAGCTGCCTTGGATGCCCACCAGGGTGCTTGGGCAGGCTGTCTTTGACAGAGGAGTAAAGCATTTGTACTGTAGAGTAGCTGACATGCATCTGGGCAGCCACCTGGTGACAGGATTTGCCATTTTGGAGTAAAGTCCCAATAGTTGCTGGGTGTTGGATGACATGTTCACTGGGGGGTAGATGATGCCCAGAGGTGGTATATATACTCTTGAGGGCAGGTTAGATAATATATAGGGTTTAGTCATATGATATGACATGCCTAGGCCTGATTTCAATGTGAGCAAAAAAACTGATTGGTCAAGTGGGGTGTATTCAAAATCCAATATCAAATCAACAAAGGGAGCCAAATGTTTGCTGTTTGGCACAACAAAGGATATGATATTTAGCTTTGTTGCCACAAATTCCCACGGGTTTAACTTTGTCCTCTGGGCTACAATTTGACTCACAAGCAAAATTTGCCCTTTTGAAAATCAGTTTTTTTGCTCACTGTATGTGACAGACTTGGTTTAGGACCAGAGAGATGAGAGTCTTGGAGGGTAGGGAGAGGGAGCAAGCAGGCGCAAACAGTGAGGAGTGGTTTGGTTGCCCTTTTTCAGTGTGTCCATGGTATTGTTCCATGAGGAGAGGGAGAGAAGTGTAGACAGCACTGTGGGTTGGGGGGTTGGGTTGTTGACTCAAGTGAAGGAAGGAATATGGCAAATTTCAAGTCCCATGTGAATTTCACAGGCGACCGCTATTGTGCTGGGATTCAGATTTGAATTTACGTGTGTATGGGTCGTGTCAGTGCTCATATGGTGAGTCAAAAGAGGCTTGTGTAAACCATGATTAAACAAGGTCAATTTCATCCCCTAATTGCTTAGGTATACCTTGATGCATACACTCCTGCACCACCAGTCGCTGTAGCAGTCACAGCCATGCCAGGAGCATGGCTCGCATCACTTGCACCCCCACCAATACGGAATGAGGGGAACAACCCAGGAGCTCATCAATGCCCAAGAAGTCCCCCACAGCCAAACGGTGACCACCTGGTCTCCCCACCCACACCACTTCCAACCATCCTGTTGCTGTGGCCAGGGCTGGGGGGGCTATAACAGAATCTCCACAAGGGACATCAGATGTAGCAGGGAACTGTGGGCTCACATCATCGAACTCAAATCTTCCAACACTGAGCATACCACCAGGTGTGCCACCCCCATTGCTCATACCCATTCCAAGTCCCCATACAGTACCACCAAAGTGATCCATGCCATTGTCGCCACCAAATCCTCCATAGGCAGCACCAAGGGTACCATGACAGAGGAGCAAATTGTATAACCACCTCTGACACTGTATCCAGAGCAGAAGAGTTTTGGAGTCTGCTGGGTCATAGGTGCCAAGGAGCTGGTCGAGGGACAGAAGATGGGCCAGCCCCAACCCCTGTAGCTCCATATGCTCTGTGATCCATCCCCATGCCATGTCCATAGCCCTGCACAGGGTGGCCACCATATCTACTACCATGATAGCAAATTCATCTCTCAGCCAAGTTCACTGCCATGGGATGGCAGAGGTGGGTAACACATGCAGTACTGTTGGAATAAGGCATCCTGCAGGCGATGGGTGGTGGTAGGATGGGCTGTATTTGATGAGGTGCTCCTTCGTTCAGGCCAAGACCACCATGATTGTTGAGAATGATATCCTTCAGGCATTGAACAATGTAGTTGACTTGATCATTGGTTAGGGGTCCTTCAGGTGCTAGAGTGGGGATACTCAGTAGATAACAGTTCCCAGAAAGACCGCCATAAGGGTTTGAGGTGACTGTGGGGTTGTGGACTGCGATAATATCGCCCTTTTTTCCCCTTTTCCTCCTTATTCCAACAATCTCCGCTCCCTCCGGTCGCTCTGACTCTGCTCCCGTCTCTGCTCCCCTTCCGCTCCCCTTCCGCTCCCCTTGTCCTGTTCCCTGTTCCCTATCACTCGTGTCTCGTATTATGGACTCTTTCCCTGTGATGACTGCTCGTATACTATGTCTCCGATTGCTTGTACCATTCCCGCACACTGCTGGACTTATTCCTATATTGTAGACCCGCCTCCACCCTGCACGCTCCACTAATTCCTCCTCGCTTCCACTTCCGTACCACTGCGTTCGCATAGCCTCCACCTCACCGCCTCTGTGTAGATCCCACTTACACATCGCCCCCGCCTCCACTTCGCTCTTTTTTTTTTTTTTTTTTTTTGTGGGTCAGGGAGGCAGCTCTGCCGCCAATGCCATGAGGGATGAAAGAGGGGATGTGGTCTCCCGGCCCCAGCAGATGTAGCTCTATGGAAAGATGCCCCATCGCCTGGCACCGCCTGTTCTCTAGAACTCTCCCTACCGTCACCCGCAGGAATCTGGTTTAAGACCCCATTGCCTGTTGGAGGCACCAAGACAGCCGCTCTGATCTCTGAGGGTGAAGTGGTCTCCCAGCACCCAAGGACAATGCAGAGTTCCGCCATCGGCTTCCGTGGCTGGGAGTGTGGGGGTCGCCATTAACCGGAGTGGTCAAGGAATACCCACTAAACCTGCAGGGGGCCTCCTGTCCAACATTGGCGATGATGACCCCTGTCTGTGGCTGACAGGGCGCGCCGTACTGGACTGCCCAAAAGTAGCTTAACGTCCCTCCCTGTGCTTCCGTCATCTGCCCAGTGTGAGCTCAGACAGAAGCCGCTATCTCCCACCTTACAGCAGGAGTGAGACCTACTCCCAGAGGGTGAAAGAAGGGTCATGGGGACGACGTGAACACAAGATTAGAGAAATCAGAACTGTGCAGCTGTCAGCTACGCATAAGCATCATCCGTGAGCGCCTGCAGTATTGCGCCCCGCTTGGATAGCAGGGCCATTGACTGCTGGAGCTCGGGCAGCCGAAGGGCACGCAACGTGCGTTTGCCGTTGGCGCCTAGATAGGCCTCTGAAGTGCCCTGCTGGACACCACCAGGGCCGTTCGGCAAGCGGGGCACTTTGACTGGGAGCCTGACGACATTTGTCGGGGTTGACACATCGTCCTCTGCGTTCGTCGGTGAGCCCACCATGTGTGAGGGGATAGGTGTGAGCAGTATTTCGTGCAGTGCACCCACACAGAACACAGGCAGGAATGTGTATTCCGCATCATGTCAGGGTACAAACGTCTGCATTGCTACAGTTAACTACAGGACTGCTAGGGGGTAGCCTACATGATTACAACATCGCAACCAGATTTGACACCGAAGCATAAACTACTAACCACCCGAGAAACATTACATGGTCAAAGCCAATTCAAAAACTGGGGCTGGCAAGGCCTCATGGCCGGCTACACGCTACCCTGGAAACAACTTATGTGAGCAACCAGATTGTTATTCCAGGCTCACCGATGGCAGATTATTCTGTCCTCTCGGGCCAGAAACAATTTACTATAAAGTTCCCGCCACGGCCTGCCCCGGGATTCCATCCCCGGAGTTTCCCGTTCCATGCAATGGAATCGGTAATTCCGCTAATCTCTGACAGAGATTAAGGCAACCCAAGCTGAGAGAATGGAAGGGGGGAAGGTCTTGAGGCTTATCCATTCGCCGACGGAATTCGGTTCTCCTCTCGTCCGCACGCGCTGGCGGGAATACAATCTCCGAAAGGGAAGGGGGAAATGGGTACGATGGCTTACGGGCTTGTCAGACCTAATTCCCAGGCAACTGCCCAAAAGCACAACAGGCGCCCAATCTGTCTCGGCGTAAACACTCCGACTAGGTACGACACCGAAGGGGCTGACTGAAGCAGGGGTTCGGTCCGGCTGGCTAGCCCGGTGGTGCTGTGGGTGGGAATTAGCACGCGAGGGCGGGGGAATGAACCACCGGTCTTGAGGTCCGAAGTCCGACGGTAGAAGGCGAGCAAGCAAGCAAGCAAGGGGGCGTCGGGATTCTGATCGAGTGGGGCGGGGCACACAATAACAAACGTCTATTATCGAGATGTCGAGTGAGGTACATCCCTCATCGAGTCCGAGCTTAAATACAAAGTCTAAACTACAAACACGCAGCTACGAGACTGCAGGGGGGCAGTGGAGTGGAAGGCGGTGAGTGGGTGGCATCGCATAGTGTAGGTGGTAAGAAGCAGAGGCGGGGGTGGTGTGGAGGTGGAAACTACACACAGGCAGTGAGGTGGAGGCTATGCGAACGCGGTGGAATGGAGGTGGAAGCGAAGAGGAATTAAGTGGAGCGCGCAGGGCGGGGACGGGTCTATACTATTGGAGCGAGTCCAGCAGCGAGCGGAGAGTGATACAAACACAAGGGAAATACGTGATATAAATCGGAGAGCACCAGAAAGAGTCCATATACAAAGCACAAGTCACGGGAAGCGGGGGAGGGGATGAGGGGATCGGAAGAGGAGTGGCAGAGGAGCGGGAGAGGAGTGGGAGAGGAGGGCGTGTGTTGGAGCGACCGGAGGGGGCGGAGATCGTCAGAGTTAAGGGGAAAAGAGGGGGAAAAAGGCAATATTATCGCATTCCATGGCAGGTCGGTTCGATTTGCCTATCGGCGAGCCTAAGCGATTGGTTAGAACGCACGCTCTAGCCGGTTCTAGGCCTGGATCCCTGTCCTAACTGCAGTTGCCATCTCGCCTCAGCAGACCAATGCGAGGCCAGCCAGGGTCACAGGCCTGATCCCACGGAGGAACACCTGGCGGCTCCACAGACTCCCCGGGGGTCACGGGGTGCCAGGGGGCTTCGTTCACACTGGGGCAGGAAACCTCATGCACCCGTTCGGGCTATGCGCGTCGCAGGAGTAATGCTAAGACTAACATCCCATGCCTTTACAATAGGGCTCACCACACCGACTCTTACGACAGTGAAGTGGGGAGCTCACTGTCCTGCACACGGACTACTTACATGTTTGGGTTGTTTTCAAATGCACCTATGAGTCTTATCGTCACCTATCGCTAAAACACCACTGAGTGGGCAGAGCCCCCGCTCAATGGGTGGAGTCCCTGCATCAGCTCAGGAGTCCCCCTTAAGCGTCCTAGGAGTAGTCTAGGATGGACTTACAGCCTGACATGTCAACGACCCCACCGCATGCCTTGACTGCCATATCCGCAGTGCTACCACAGCACCACGGGCCTGGTACCTCCAGTTAACCCCAGCTTCTGGTGACCACCTTTAGCCCACTCACTGAGGTGATGAGCCCCAGTTGCTTGTGAGTGGTTGCCTGGTTGGAACTACATGGAAGTAGTGGTTGGGTCCAACCTCCACTTCGCTCCACTTTTTTTTTTTTTTTTTTTTTTTTTGTGGGTCAGGGAGGCGGCTCTGCTGCCGACTACATGACAAGTCAGAGAGGGGAAGTGGTCTCCCGGCCCCAGCAACTGACAGGTCCATGGAGTGGCACCCCGTCACCTGGCACCGCCTGTTCTCTAGAACTCTCCCTACCATCACCTGCAGGAATCTGGTTTAAGACCCTGTTGCCTGTTGGAGGCACCTATACAGCTCTGCTCGCGTCAACACATAGGGGTGAGCTGGTCTCCCGGCACCCAGATGTAGAAGACCGAGGCTCCAAAGCTTCAGAGGCCGGGAGTGTGGGGGTCACTGACGATCGGAGCGATCGTGGAATACCCACTAAACCTGTGGGGGGCCTCCTGTCCGACATTGGTGTAGGTGACCCCTGCCTGCAGCTGACAGGGCTAACCGTACCGGACCGCCCAGAAATGGTTTAACGTCTCTCCCTGTGATCCCACCGTCTGCCCCAAGTGGGCTTCAAGCGGAATCCGCTATCCCCCACCTTACAACAGGAGTAGAACCTGCTCCCAGAGGGTGAGGGAAGGGTCATGAGGACGATGTGGGAGATGTTACAGGTCAGTATCTTTTTTTAGAGGCTCGCCTATGCATAGGCGTTACCTGTGAGGGCTCGCAGGATCGTTTCCCGCCTGGAGACGTCCCGCGGGCCTTTGTTCATCCTAGGCGCCAAGATGGCGTGCAATATAGACTCACCTTTGTTGGTGAGCCGCTTCCCAGTGTGTCCTTTTGTAATGTGGGAGACAGGGGGTGGGAGCCTGGTGAGGTCGCCCAATGGGGGGGCGACCACCGGGCCATGTACACTACGGGAAGGCTTCTCGCTGCGCTCGTCATCCGTCACCTGTGTCAGCAAATGCACCGGGACTGGTGTGTTTAATATGTCATGCAGTGAGGGCGCGCAGTTCGCGGGCACAAAGGTGAAGCCCGTGTCGTGAATTTCTTTCATGCGCCACTTCCATATGGCCCAGTAGTAGTTGCCTATTACCCATTCGCGTTGTTGTCTCGACTTCTTGAGGCCCTTGAGTATCTTCTTTCGCCCCTTCACTATAGGGTAAGCAGATTCCTCCAGTTCCTTTAGCACCAGGAGGGGGTACCAGGGCGACGCGCCCCAGGAGTCAGGCGAAAGTGTTTTAAAGCTGGAGTCTTGGTGTATGGTACCCAGGACTTTCTGCAATAATGTCAGCAGAGGCTGCAGGTTATAGGCGCCACATCCCAGGAGAATGTGCCCCAGGGTCACTTCTGACCCACATAGGCAGAATCTACCCATGTCAGACCTAGCATGCCCTCGGCCATAATACCTATGCCCAATGACTTGTGCGCCATTCATCTCCTTCCAGAGCACCTCTTTCATTCCTTCAGGAATCGTCAGGCTCCAGACCTTTTTAATGTAGTTTCCGGGGTCCAACACCACACCAAACATAAAACCAATGGTGACCATCCATCTGTCAGAGAAGGTTCCGAACTTGAGGGTTGTTGCAGGCGCCTTTACTCGTGCCCGCACGACTAGCTTGGTCAGGTAATCCAGGGGCTGGTGGCAGAGGACGGGGGCAGTATCAACCCATCCTACCGGCACCGCCATTGACCCGATGTCAAAGACCCGTCCCTTCACACGTCCCTTGTTGGCGAGTTTGTCGGCCAGGTTATTCATGTTATCATCACCGTGCGCTTTGGCTTTTTCGAACCGCAGCCTCCCTGTCCGGTCCCGCAGCAAGTGCAGGAGCGCTTGCAGAAGAGGCGTGGGTGGGCCTCTACTGAAGTGCCGCAGGGCGTCCCCCCAGCCATCCCTTTCCATGGCCAGGAGGCCGCCTTTCATAAGACCCAGAACGTACGTCGAGTCAGTGTGGATGACTAAGTGTGCGTCTCGCCACGCCATCAGGCTCAGTACCACTGCCGCCACCTCGGCGACATTGTTAGAGAGAACCGCCCCTGTCAGAGAGACGGCGTCCTGAAATTGCATGTCCGATACCCAGGCAGAGCCCGCGGTACAGATGTCCGTACCATTATCCTTAGCGGAGCCGTCCGTCCAAACATGAATGTCCCTCTCGTATACAATAGGGTCCGCCCTCCTGGAGGCTGGTGGCGCGGCAGGGGCGTAATCAGCCATGTGGTCCCGCACTCTGGTTTTCTTGTAGGCGTCCTTGATTACTCGCCCTGCTATCAATGATTTAGGAGCCGTAAAGATTCTTACGCACCCAAGGGGGCCATCCATGTTAGGCCAGATATTAACACTAGGGTGTACGCCCATCGCACCCAAGTTCCTCAATGGCGACCAGCTAGACGCGTGCGTCAGCTCCTTCATGGACGACACTGTCTTTTTCAACCCTGTTCCTCTAAGGGGGGGGGGGGGCGTAGAGGTGGACCACCTTGTTCACCCCATTGGCTCGGAGGTCTAGCAATTTTCTAAATCTTTGCGACCCCGGCCTAGGCAGGGCTGGGTGGTTAAGAATGGGCGCACCCATCCGTGCTGCAGTGGATGGGGCAGCACACACCATGTCCAGCCCGAATTTCCTGGCGGTTAGGAATGCCTGGGACACCCTGTCCTGAAGCAGGGAGGGCATTGTATATGACTGCTGTATAAAGGGGTTAATACCTCCATAAGTGCCCGCCCTGCTAGAGGTAGACGCCATCTTAAGGTCCATCCATGTCCATTGTTTCCATGGCACCCTTTGATCCCCTGTAACCAGGTCGCTTAGGAACTTCAGGTCAGTGGCCATTCCACTTCGCTCCACCTACACTATGTGATGCCACCCACCTCACCGCTTTCCACTCCACTGCCTCCTGCAGTCCAGTAGCCACATGTCTGTAAATTACATGTTGTATTTAAGCTCAGACTCGATGGGGAATGTCCCTCACTCGACGTCTCGATTATAGATGTTTGTTATTGTGCGCCCCACCCCGCTTACTCAGAATCCCGACGCTCCTCGCTCGCTCGTTCGCTTGCCCCTGACCATCGGACTTCGGACTTTGGACCTCAAGACCCGTGGTTCATTCTCCTGCCCTCGCGTGCTAACTCCCACCCTCAGCACCGCCGGGCTAGCCAGCCAGACCAAACCCCCACTTCAGTCAGCCCCTTCGGTGTCGTACCTAGTCGAAGCGCGTAGTTGCCAAGACAGATTGGGCACCTGTTGTGCTTTTGGGCAGTCACTTGGGAATTAGGTCCGACAAGCCCGTAAGTCGTCATCCCCATCCCCTCCTCCCTTCTCCTGGAGATTGTATTCCTGCCGGCATGCACAGACGAGAGGAGAACCGAATTCTGTTGGCAAATGGATAAGCCTCAAGACCTTTTCCCCTTCCATTCTCTCAGCTTCCGTCACATTAATCTCTGTCGGAGATTAGCGGAATTACTGATTCCATTGCATGGACAGTGGGAGGGGTGGGTTGGGGGTGACCAAGGCACGATCTAGAAATGGACAAGTCATGATCAGGTAAACAGAGGGATGGGGAATAGTAAAGATATGCACTATGGCCCTGCCTTACTGCCTCTAATTGAATAACTGACAGGTACCTCAATAATGTGCTGTCCGTTGGCCTTATGGATGAATTGGACAAAGCCACATAATTTTGTGGGACCTAGGGAGATGGATGTATTAGCAACAATAGAAAGTCTCACAGGAGGTGAGATGAACATACATAGTGCATAGTAAATTGGACCAAATTGTGATGGAATCAGTAATTCCAATAATCTCTGACAGAGATTATGTGAACGGAAGCTGAAAGGAATAGAAAGTGTCTTGAGGCTAGTCCATGCGCCGACAGAAATGGGATCTCCTCTTGTCCACACATGCCGGCAGGAATATAATCTCCAGAGGGAAAGGGAGGGAATGGGTACGATGACTTATGGGCTTGTCGGACCTAATTCCCAAGCAACTGCCCAAAAGCACAATGGGCACCCAATCTGTCTTGGCATAAACACTCCAACTAGGTGTGACACCGAAGGGGCTGACTGAAGTGGGGGTTCGGTCTGGCTGGCTAGCCTGGCGGTGCTGTGGGTGGGAATTAGCATGCAAGGGCAGGGGAATGAACCACTGGTCTTGAGGTCTGAAGTCTGAAGGGGGGAGGAGGTGAGCAAGCGGGTCGGGATTCACAGCAAGCGAGGCGGGGTGCAATAACAAATGTCTATAATCGAGATGTCAAGTGAGGGACATTCCCCATCGAGTCTGAGCTTAAATACAATGTGTAATTTACAGACATGTGGCTACTGGACTGCAGGAGGCAGTGGAGTGGAAAGCGGTGAGGTGGGTGGCATTGCATAGTGTAGGTGGAATGAAGTGGACGGCCGGGGCAGGTCCGGCCCCGGCACCAACACAGATCAACCAAGGAAACCTCTCACTGCCATCACCTCTGGTATCATTCATCGAGGAAGGCAAAGCCGGGTCACACCCCTCCCGGAAAGGTGAGTCAATACTACGTGCAATCACAGCACCCCTGGCCTCGAGTGCCACACGTCCCCTCACCGCCAGGGAGAGGATTTTACGGGCGCTCACAGACGATGCGTATGCGTAGAAGGCGGCCCCCCCGCCCTCACGAGTATACTCACCATACAATACCCAGACACGTCGTCCTCATGACCCTTCTTCCACCCTCTGGGAGTCGGTTCTACTCCGGCTGTACGGCGGAGATAGCGGTCCCTACCAGAATCTGCTTGCGGATAGACGGCGGGGCCCCAGGGAGGGACGTTAAACAAATCCTGGGCGGCTCAGCACGGCTCGCCCTGTCAGTCGCAGACAGGGGTCATCATAGCCTAGGTTGAGCAGGAGGCCCCCCACAGGTTTAGTGGGTATTCCTCAGTCACTCTGACTGACGGCGACCCCCACACTCCCGGCCTCTGAAGTCGACAGAAGCTTACCCCTTGGCTGCCGGGAGACCAGCGCACCCTCGGGCGGCAGTTCGGCTGTATTGGCACCTCCAACAGGCAACGGGGTCTTAAACCAGATTCCTGTGGGTGACGGTAGGGAGAGTTCTAGAGAACAGGCGGTGCCGGCTGATGGGGCGTCACTCCACAGAACTGTCGGTTGCTGGGGACGGGAGACCACCTCCCCTCTCTGACCTTTCTTGGTTTTGGCGGCAGAGCCGCCTCCCTGACCCAAAAAAAAAAAAAAAAAAAAAAAAAAAAAAAGTGGAATGAAGTGGAGGTTGGACCCGACCACTACTTCCGAGTAGTTCCAACCAGGCAATGTCCTCAACAGGGCGGCAGAAGGTGGTCTAGGTGAGTGGCCGGGGGTTGCAGATGACCCTGGGCTCTGGCCCCCGGTCATGGTCATCATCGCGGGGTGCGATGAGTAGGTTGCTGGCTCGGGCCTTGGGCCTGAGCTGAGCTAACAGTAGTTACATTCTCATATAGGTACCTAGTTGTGTTTCTGCTTTTAGCAGAATTTTCTTGTACGTAGTTGTTGCCCTGTGGTCGCCACCTCATCGCGACGGGGCGCTAGTGAGTAACCAGGTAGGAAACCGGTGTGGGGGTCATGCTCCCCCGTATCTGAGACTCTCCTTGATCCGTAGAGTAGTGGTACCCAGGCTGGGTGGCCTTGAAAGAGCGTTGCCCCGCCCCCTGGGGAATCAGAACACAGTCAGCGTTGCCACTCTGGCAACTCCCCTGGGTGCCTGCGGGCACGACCCCCTAGCCGATACGTCCACTCTGGGGTCACCAGGGGTCACCAGGAGGCTTGCTGAGTTTTTCGGGAATTTCTTGGTTGCCCATGAGGCTTCCTCGAGTTCCACGCTGACACCATGCGGCCTCCACGGAGGTCCGCGGACACCCAATGCTGAAGAGAGGGCACGACATGATGTGCCCTTGACAGCGTATTGCCTGGGCGGAAGCCATTGGATACACAAAAGTGTCCATGGACCTCTGCCCATGTACCCCGTATTGCCCGGGTGGGGGCCTGGATGCCTATGGGTGTCCATGGACCTCCACCCAAGTAACCCATTATTGCCATAGTTGGGCGTCCTTGGACGCCCAGCTGATTTGCCTCTCCTTGGCTTTGGCCAGGTGATGCATTGTGCACGGTCCTAGGCATACGGATCTGTCGCCGGCCACTGGATATGAGGGTGTGATCGTCTCGGTCAGCACCGGGGGCACCAGCGCTGAGCTTAGCCGTAATAGGGGAGGGATCCCCGCCGCTTTAGGCATTCGGAGTCCTTAGGGCGTGTGGGATGCCGCAGCCACCGCGTGTAGGCTATCAACCCGATTACACTAGAAGAACCTATAGGTTTCTCGCATAGGTACACCAATTGGTAGGACCCCTTCAGGGATATCCAGTATAAGTGGGAGCTGAGGGGGGTGACCCCCAGCCACTCCAGCAGTTATCATTTGGGTGTCACGTCTGGGGTGGTGGTGCGATAATATCGCCCTTTTTTCCCCTTTTCCGCCTTATTCCGACAATCTCCGCTCCCTCCGGTCGCTCCGACACCCTTCCCCCACTCCCGTTCCTGTCTCCGCTCCCCTTCCGATCCCCTCGTTTCCCTCCCCGCTCTCTCTGACTCGTGTCTCATACTATGGACTCTTTCTGATATTCCCTGATTTGTTTCTTGTATTTCCTCTTGCCTCTGTCATTCCCCGCTCACTACTAGACTCGCTCCGATAGCATAGACCCGCCTCCGCCCTGCGCGCTCCACTTAATTCCTCTTCGCTTCCACCTCCGTTCCACCGCGTTCGCATAGCCCCCACATCACCGCCTCTGTGTAGATTCCACTTACACATTGCCCCCGCCTCCACTTCGTGCCACCTACACTATGCGATGCCACCCACCTCACCGCTTTCCACTCCACTGCCCCCTGCAGTCTCGTAGCCGCATGTTTGTAGTTTAGACGTTGTATTTAACCTTGGACTCGATGGGGAATGTCCCTCACTCGACGTCTCGATTATAGACGTACGTTATTGCGCCCCGCCTTGCTCGATAAGAATCCCGACGCCCCGCTCTCGCTCGCTCGCTCACATCGGCTTGTCGGACTTCGGACCTCAAGACCGTGTGGATCATTCCCCCGCCCTCGCGTGCTAACTCCCACCCGTAGCACCGCCGGGCTAGCCAGCCGGACCGAAACCCCGCTTCAGTCAGCCCCTTCGGTGTCGCACCTAGTCAGAGCGTTTACGCCGAGACAGATTGGGCGCCCGTCGTGCTTTTGGGCAGTCGCTTGGGAATTAGGTCCGACAAGCCCGTAAGTCGTCGTATCCATTCCCTCCCCTTTCCTCCGGAGATTATATTCCCGCCGGCGCACGTGGACGAGAGGAGACCCTATTTCCGTCGGCGAACGGACTAGCCTCAAGACCCCTTTATTCCTTTCGGCTTCCGTTCGAATAATCTCTGTCGGAGATTATCGGAATTACCGATTCCATCGCAGGTGGAACTCCCTGGAAACGGGCCCCGGTGGTGACTGTGTGAGGCTGTTGCTTTCGAGCACTGTGGGCCTCGTGGTTATCCAGCGTTATAAAACCTCACATGAAAAAGTACCCCCCTGGCTGTGCTGTACCACTGATTAGGGCAAATGTTCCCGAACAGTGGAAGCCTTTGGTGCGTTAAGTCACTGTCCCGGCAAGGATGGCGTAAAGGCGTATGGACCCCTTGTGCCCCATGATGTTTTGCCTGGTGATAGTTAAATCTGGTGCCTGGTTACTTTTCCTAGCCACGGGGGCGTGACTCCCCCATCCTTTGAGAGTGCTGGCTTTTGAGCCGCATGGATGGTGTGGGGAGTTTTACCATAAGTCGTCCCCATTACCCTTCTCCCGCCCTCTGGGAGTGGGTTCTACTCCCGCTGTAAGGCGGAGATAGTGGTGTTAGGATACACGATCCTCAGTGGTCTGATGCCCACACCCAGGGAGGGACGTTAAGCAATTTAGGGGCGGTCTGGTACGGTTTGCCCTGTCAGCCGCAGGCAGGGGCCACCAATACCAATGTCGGACTTAGAGGCCCTCCACAGTTTTAGTGGGTATGGCGTCATAAGGCACTCTGTCTAGGCGTTGACCCCCACACTCCCAGCCTCTGAAGCCGGTGGTGTGAAACCGCTGCATTCCTCTCGGGTGCCGGGAGACCATTTCGCCCCTGAGATGCAGTAGCGGCTGTATTGGCGCCTCCAACAGGCAATGGGGTCGTTAAACGATTTCTGCAGGTTCAGAAGGAGGAGAGTTCTAGAGAACAGGCCGTCCAGTTGAGGGGATAGTCATGTTCGGGCTACAGGATTCGCTCCTTAACTCCCCGGAAACAGACTTCCCTGTTTAGGGGCACCCTTTTTCAGGAATCTCATTGGGGGCCGGGAGACCACTTCCCTCTTTTGAGTCTAAAATCCGTGAACTGGTGGCAGACCGGCTTCCTTCCTGACAAAAAAAAAAAAAGTGGAATGAAGTGGATCCAAGTTCAACATGGACAAAACGGATGTTAAACCGGTTGGCCCTCATGAGTTTCAACTCACATGCTACAATAACCAGAACATGGGTGGCACCTCACTACCAGGTGCTCATATCCTGCCCCCCGCGGATCCCTTGCGCATCCTCGGAGTCTGGGTGGGTAGCAGGGATTTTGCTACTGACAGATGGGCTCAAATAGATAAACATGTGAAGAAAATTATATCACAGTGGAGAGCAATCGGGGCGTCCGCGCGGAACAGATCCCTCCTGGCCAAAGCCCTCATGCTTTCGAGGTGCCACTTCCTCATGGATGGTAATGGCATCCCACCGAGCATGCTTAGTAAAATAGGGAACAAGATAATGAACTTCGTCCGAGGGAAGTTCTCGGCGATGGCCTACCGGACCTTGGAAGCTCCCATGGCTGAAGGAGGCCTCAACACTCCATCCCTCGCCACTAGGAAAATGGCTGCTGACCTAAAATTCCTCAGTGATTTGGTCACGGGGAGTCAAAAGGTACCCTGGAAGCAATGGACCTGGATGGATCTGAAAATGGCTTCGGCTTCCAGCAGAGCCGGCACGCATGGAGGCCTGAACCCATTCTTACAGCAGGCCTATATGATGCCTTCCCTGCTACAAGGAAGAGTGTCTCAAGCATTCCTAACAGCCAGGAAATTCGGACTGGATCTGGTCAGTGCGGCCCCGTCTACTGCAGCGCAAATGAGTGCGCCATTGCTCAACCACCCGGCCCTGCCCAAACCGGGCTCTCAGCAGTTCCTGAAACTACTTGATCTCCATTCACATGGGATATCCAAGGTCATCCACCTTTATGCCCCCCCCCCCCTGCTCCAAGGAACAGGCCTTGCCAGGACAGTGAAAGCCATGAAGGAGGTAGTACACGCCTCAAGCTGGTCGCCACTCCGGAACTTAGGTGCTCGACATGCGCACCCCAGTGCCAATGTATGGCCGGACATGAAAGGGCCTCTGGGCTGTGTAAGAGTTTTCACTGCCCCTAAGTCCATTATCGTCGGACGTGTCGTTAAAGACGCATACAAGCGGACCAGGGTGCGAAATCACATGGTTGACTACACACCAGTCGCGCCCCCTACCCCTAGGCGGGCGGACCCTATAGTGTATGATAGGGACATACACATATGGACGGATGGCTCGGTGAAAGATAACGGTGCAGACGTATGCACTGCCAGATCTGCATGGGTCTCGGATCTACAATTTGAGGATAAGGTTTCACTTGTGGGTGCCACCCTCTCCAACAACGTTGCTGAGGTAGCAGTGGTGGTGCTATGCCTAAGTGCGTGGAGGGATGCCCATATAGTTGTCCACATGGATTCAACATTCGTTCTGGGCCTACTGCGAGGGGGCTTGTTGGCCATGGAAAGAGACGGCTGGGGGGACGCCCCATGACATTTGAACAGAGGCCCACCCACGCCTCTCTTACAGACGCTCCTGTACCTGCTGAGGGACAGAATGGGGAGGTTGTGTTTCGAGAAAGCCAAGGCCCACGGAAACGATAACATGAATAACCTGGCTGACAAACTCGCCAATGAGGGTCGCCTGAAGGGGAGAGCGCTGGACATAAGTTCCTTGGCTGTGCCAGATGGGTGGATTGATACTGCCCCCGTCCTCTGTCACCAACCCCTGGATTACTTGACCAAGCTGGTTGTTCATGCACGGGTGGGGGCACCTGCGAAGACAATCAAATTCGAGTCCTTCTCTGACAGATGGATGGTCTCCCTCAGCCATATGTTCGGTGTGGTGCTGGACCCAGGGAATTACATAAAGAAGCTATGGAGCCTGACCATCCCCGAGGGACTGAAGGAGGTACTCTGGAAAGAAATGAATGGTGCGCAAGTAATTGGTCACAGATACTATGGCCAAGGGCATACTAAATCCGATATGGGTCGATACTGCATATGCAGGATGGAAATGTCCCTGGGCCACGTGCTTCTGGGGTGCAATGCCTATAACCTGCAGCTGCTGATGACAGCCTTACTGACGGCCCTGGGCAACATCAGCTCGATCTCTAGTTTCAAAATGTTATCCCCAGACTCCTGGGGCACCTCGCCATGGTACCCCCTGCTTGCGCTGAAAGAGTTGGAGGAGATTGCCTTTCCCATAGTGAAAGGTCATAAGAAGATCCTTAAGGGCCTCGGAAGAACGAGACAAAGGCATGAGTGGATGATCAGCAATTACTACTGGGCCCTCTGGAAGTGGCGCATGAAGGAGATCCATGATGAGAGTTTCAAGTTCACGCCTGTGAACTGCGTGACCTCACTGGACAAAATCCTGACCAATCCCGTCCCGCCGCACCTGTTAGCACAGGTGGCAGTGGACGGAGATGACGCGGAGCCACCATGTGGTAAGTCCGGGCCTAGGCCTAGTGCTTCGAAAGGGGATCTCACCAAGTTGCCTCCCCCTGTGTCCCACTACACAAGGACGCATACCAAGACGCAGCTTACTGACAGGGGTAAGTTGATTTTGCGCGCCATCGAGGCGCCTAGGGCACGTGAGGGCTCCCACTGCCTCCCTAGACAGGAAGCAATTCTGCGAGCCCTCACAGATGATGCTTACACTTAACGTGGCCGCATTCTAGCCACATATGCTGTCCTACCACGTCGTCTTCATTACCCTTCTCTCACCCTCTGGGGGCAGGTTCTACTCCTGTTGTAAGGTGGGAGATAGCGGGTTCCACTTGAAGCTCACTTAGGGCGGACAGTGGGGTCACAGGGAGAGACGTTAAGCCATTTCTGGGCAGTCCGGTATGGTTTGCCCTGTCAGCCGCAGACAGGGGTCACCTACACCAATGTCGGACAGGAGGCCCCCTGCAGGTTTAGTGGGTATTCCGCGATCGCTCCGGTCATTGGTGACCCCCACACTCCCAGCCTCTGAAGCTTTGGAGCCTCAGTCTTCTACATCTGGGTGCCGGGAGACCAGCTCACCCCTTTGTGTTGGCGCGAGCGGAGCTGTATAGGTGCCTCCAACAGCAACGGGGTCTTAAACCAGATTCCTGCAGGTGACAGTAGGGAGAGTTCTAGAGAACAGGCGGTGCCAGGTGATGGGGTGTCATTCCATAGACTTGTCGAGTGCAGGGGCCGGGAGACCACTTCCCCTCTCAGACCAGCTCTTGGTCTTGGCGGCAGAGCCGCCTCCCTGACCCACAAAAAATAAAAAAATAAAAAAATGGAATGAAGTGGAGGTTGGACCCGACCACTACTTCCGGGTAGTTCCAACTGGGCAATGTCCTCAACAGGGCGGCAGAAGGTGGTCATGGTAAGTGGCCGGGGGTTGCAGATGACCCTGGGCTCTGGCCCCCAGTCCTGGTTGTCGTCGCAGGTCGCAACGAGTGGGTAGCTAGCTCGGGCTGTGGGCCTGGGCCTGGCTGACAACAGTTACATTATTGTCTAGGTACATAGTTGCGTGTCCGTTTTTACGGTAATTTTCCTGTACGTAGTTTAGGCCCCCAGTCACCACATCAGCACGATGCGATGCCAGTGAGTGAAGGTAGGAAACCGGTGCAGGGGTCGTGCCCCCCTGTATCCAAGACTCTCTTTGCTCCATAGGAATAGTGGTACCCAGGCTGGGCAATCCTGAAAAGGCGTCACCCCGCCCCCTGGGGAATCAGAACACAGTCAGTGTTGCCGCTCTGGCAACTCCACTGGGTGCCTGCGGGCACGACCCCTTAGCCGATACGTCCGCTCTGGGGTCACCAGTGGTCACCAGAGTGCTCACTGAATTTTTCCGGAATTTCTGGGTTGCCCACAAGGCTCCCTCAAGTTCCATGCTGACACCATGCGGCCTCCATGGAGGTCTGCGGACACCCAGCTGAAGAGGGGGCACGACATGCTGTGCCCCTGACAGCATATTGCCTGGGCTGAAGCCATTGGACACACAAGAGTGTCCATGGACCTCTGCCCATGTACCCTGTTATGCCCGGGTGGGGTCCTTGGACCACCACCCATTCCAGCCTCTCCTCAACCATGGTTGAGTGACGCATAGAGCATGGGCTTGCGGGCCAGGCCAGTTGCACCCACCTTCCGGGTATGAGGGTGTGATCGCCCTGGGAGCGCAAGAGGTTACATAATACTCAGGATTGACCTGACAGTCCACTCTAATCGGGTGTCTCTGGTATGAGGGCACATTGCACTCTGTGCGCAAGGGGTTTTTAATAGCTGGGAACTGGCTATGATGGCCTTCTCTAGCCGGGTTGCTGGTGAGAGTAGGGAGCGTCTTGTGGGTGTGCGCACCGCAGGTGTAGATAAATCCCCAGGGTATGGTAGGCCATTGCAGAGAATTTGCCTCTAATGAAGTTCATAATTTTGTTTCCAATCTTGTTGAGAAGACTCGGTGGTATACCATTCCCGTCCATCAGGAAGTGGCATCTAGATAGCATGAGGGCTTTGGCCAGGAGGGACCTGTTCCAGGTGGAGGCCCCGATTGCCCGCCACTGTGAAATGATCTTCCTTACGTGTTTGTTGATTTGTTCCCACCTGTCAGTGGCAAAGTCTCTACTGCCTATCCAAACACCCAGCACGCACAGCGGGTCTGCAGGGGGCAGGACGTGGGCTCCAGGCAGGGAGTGGCCGTCCATGTCCTGATTGTTATAGCATGCGAGTTGAAACGCATGGGGCCCAACAGGCTTGACATCTGTCTTGTCCATGTTAAACTTAGACCCTATCACATACGATGTAGTGGCCAGGCACTCCGGCACCTTCCGGATAGAATCCTGACTACCCAGGAACAGGTTCACGTCGTCTGCGTATAGCATGACTTTTACGGGGCTAAGGCCCGGCACGGACAGGCCTGTGATAGTGTCCCGTAACCTGATGGCCAAAGGTTCTATAGAGAAGTTGAATAGCAGGCACGATAATGGGTCTCCCTGCCGTACTCCTCTCCGTAAATGGAAGTAAGGGCTGTAGCCGCTGTTGATCCTAACCCTCGATTTGCAACCGTCAATGAGGTCGCTGATCAGTAGTACAAGACTTGGGGGCAGCCCGAAAGCAGCGAGCACCCGCAGGAGCCACGCCTGGTCCACCCTGTCATATGCCTTGGCCTGGTCCAGACCTACTATGAAGCCTGGGGTACCTGTGGCGTCGCACAGGTGCACAACTTCCGAGGCCAGCCTAGTGTGCTCGCACATCAGACGCCCCGGCACGAAGCCTTTCTGGTCCGGGTGTAGTTTAGCGATTGCCCAGGGAGCCAGCCGCATGTTTATCAAGTTGGTATACATTTTGCAATCCGTGTTCATAGACGAAATCGGTCTATAATTGGAAACCAGGGTTGGGTCTCCTTTCTTGTAGAATAAGCTGATGTTAGCATTTTTGAACCCCTCCCGGGAGGATCCTCTCTCCGCAATATCCGCTGTAATGTCAGCAAATACATCCCAGAAGGGCCGAGGAGGCCGCTCCCCATCCTGAAGCCCGTCCAAGATTCTTATAAGTCTCTTCCAGAATCCGTAGTGGATTCCATCTGGCCCAGGCGCTGTGTTCGGCATTTTCGAAGTAAGGGCTCGTAATTCGTCCTCCATGAAGGGGCCGCTGGCGATTTCTTCCTGTGCAGGGTCAGGACATTGTAAATTTCGGAGCCTGACTATCTCTATCAGCGCTCCTTGTGCTGCCTCTCATTCCCTCTCTACTGGTTCAGGCATGTGTAGCTCAGAGAAGTAGTCCCTGGCCACGCTAGACATCCCTGCCAGGTCTGTCCTCACCGTGGTGTCATTTGGTCTCCGCAATCCTTCCACAGAAACGGACGCTCTGCTGCCCCGCTCGTCTAGTTCCTTGTTGGAGGACTGTTTAAACCATTCCGAGGAGTGGGTCCTGGTCATTTTCTCCCATTTGGCCTTGGTGGAAGCTTCCAGGAGTTCAGCCCTCTCCTTCAGTAACTCCACAACCCCTTTATCATGTTTTGGCACAACGAAGGTCATGGGTCTATGGTCCCCATCATTTGTCGCGGCATACCTTTTAACTGGGGCCTGCCAGGGTGAGCCACTGCTTGCAATGAAGTGCTTGCTTCTGTGTGCTGGCACCTCGTAGGCTGGCATAGCACTTGGCCATTTGGCAGCAGCTCTGGCGGGCGCACTGCGCTTGGCCCACAGCTGTCTGTTAGCTTTCGTGACCGCGCTCATTATTTCCTTTGGGGGTATTGCTTCCCGTTTAAGGGCCGCCACCCAGTCTTTCTTACCGGATGCTTTCATGGCTTTCACCTCTCTCAGACCAGTCTCCAAGACCTTTCTTTTAAAGATCGTCCATTTTTCCAGTGTGACTGGGCCTGCACCCGTTGCGCTAGTCCAGGCCTGTAGGACCGTGGGCCAGAACTTCTTTGCTTTCTCCAGGACGTCCATGCTCGGGAGTCTAGGCGCTGGCTTGGCTTTCTCAATTTTAGGCCTCCTCAGGTACATTGAGACCATTATTAGCCTATGATCCGAGTATCCTGTGTCCATGGGCGTCACGTCCCCAGACAACCATCCCAACCTGGGATGGTATATCCTGTCCAATCGGGAGTAGGTTTTCCCGTGGGCCGTCATTTTGCTGTAAGACCAAAGTGAGGGAGTGGGGCCCGATCCCGCTGTATCCGTTAGCCCACAAAGGTTCTTGATCTCATTGAACTCGGTTAGGAGTCTAACCGGGGCCCTGTCCGCGTGTGCCGCGGGGGATCTGTCTCCAGCGTATTCCAGGAAATTCCAATCCCCAACTGCGAAGCAACCTCCCCAGTGGGTCCTTGCTTGTTGCTGCACAAATGCCGTGAGCCTTCCATGCAGTCTCTCATAGAAGTCTATTAAGGACGATTGCCCCTTAGAGATGTCCCCGTAAACTCCCATAACCCAGAATGATTCTCTACTGGTTTTGTGGGAGATGTGGACCATCACGGCGTAACCTGGTACTATCACCTCCTTGTGTAGGACTTCCCAACCTGATCCTGCTTTAGCAACAATGGCCACTCCTGCCCTGGCAGCCAGGCCAGATTGTTCCAGCACCTGCACCCGGCAGCTGCATGGGAGTGCTGTCATATGTGTCTCAGTTAACACCAAGATGTCAATATTTTCCAACGTTAGTACTTGTTCCACAAAGCGCATTTTCTTTTTATCTTTCGGCGCCTCTCTGGACCCTTGTCCGCACATATTCCATGTGGCTATTTTAAAAGGCTTCCGAGTCAGCTCTAGTGGGGGGTCCTTTGGCTCTGCCTCGGCCCCATCAGGGAGCCTCCCTCCGGTCCTTTTGGGAGCTGAGGTCTGGCCTGACCCTGAGCCAGGGGGGGGCGGATCGCTATTTGAGCCTGCAGCACTCCGCTTTGAAGCCGCAGGGTGGGGGTTTTCGCATTTCTGGCTGTTTGAGACACTGGCAGCCACCACACCAGCCAGGGAGGTACCCGCTGTCCCTCCGCCATCACCGTCAGCCCCTCAGCCCTGAGCCGGGTAGCCGACAGCCCTTGCGGGACGTCTTGAGGTTGCGAGCTTGTAGTCCATGGAGCTGTGGAGGGGGAGTGCCCCGAAAGTGACCAGATCAGTAATGAAGGAACGCCGGAGGGCCATGGCTAATTCCTTTTCTAGTTTTTTGTTGGACGTGTGTTAGAGCGATCAGGGTAAACCGCGTCAGAAAAACAGTTATGATTGGGAAAAAGGGATCTGTGGCATATGTACTCTGCTTTCCAGTCAGCTATACTATTAGTTAGAAGAGGCTCATTTACTTATCAGCAAAACATAGATGAGATGTGGCATATACGTAAGGAAACCCTCAAGCAAATCTCAAAACAAAATTCAAGCAATCACAGAACCGCTCAGATCCATTCAGAAATCTTCCGGGGCGTCGCTAGCGGCGTCCTCTTGTTCCTCTTCAGCCTCGGGGATGCTCTTGCTTGGCGATACCCCCCTAATGCGCTTACTCCTTTGGACCCTCTTGAACCCGTCGATGATTTATCCACTTTCCCTTTAGCGGGGGATCTGGAAGATTTCTCCCGCTGCTTCTCTAGGGCGTACTTGATGGTGCCCAGCACTGCACTCATGTAATTATCCCTCGCTGCAGCGGTATCAATTCTTGACCCTGCAACGCTTCCCTGTACGCTGGCCATTTTTGCACTAGCAGCCATATGGATATTCCTGTCATTCCACAGTTTCCTCCTGACTGCGGGGAAGCCGTAGAAGAGGGGGATGTATCTGTCGTAAGACTCCTTCTCCTTGAATATGCTCAACGCCAGCCACGTGGCGGCTGCTGGTGACGCCAGACCGTCTCCGACTAGAACGTGGAGGATGGCAATTGCAGGGATATCCGCTTCTTCTCTGTCAAAGTAGGGCCTGGGCTCCCCAAGAAGGGCTACCAAGCCGTTGAACTCATCTTGTGCCTGTAAAACGCCGATGGCCTTGCTGAATTGCAGCCTATTCACATGGTAGTTTCCGAGGTTATTGACGTATTGGAGGAACCTATGGGAGATCGGCCGCGGCGCGACAGCAATGGGTGCAAGCTTGGGCCAGAGGGCATCTGCTGCCGGGGAGTGGGATACCCTGTGTCTCCGTATCAAGATACACATCCTCCACCATTGATTCTCAAAGGACCTTGCCACTGGGTCATCGTAGATAACTTCCGGGGCATCCGTTCCCACGTCCATCACCCCTCGTCGCCGCGCAAAAGAGAAGTCCAACCAGTCGCTTGTGGGTTCATGAGTGTTTCCGAGGTGAATGAAGGAAAGCATGAAATCTCCCTTGTACTGCTTGACCACAGACTCAACTTCCTCTATGCTGGCCGAAGGGTACGCAGATATAAGAGTGCGTCTCAGGTGTTTCATTTCTGCTATTGTTTGCATCCATGCTAGCGCAGTGGGGAGGTCATTCTCATGTTTCTTGAGGGTGAGAGACAGGTGCTCCTCTGTCATGGCTGGGAACGCAGCTACCATATGCCTCAGGTTTTGCGAGAAGGGCAGGTCTTCGTAGGTATCCGATGTCGACTTGGTGTCATACTGTGGCTCCTGGGTATGGGGGGATATCATGCCAGACTTGGGCTCCGCAGCTTTTGGGATTGTCCAAGAGTTACTCCTCTTCTTCCCTTTACTTTTGTGTTCCACACCCAGGTCACTCGCAGAGATGCCTGCTGCCTTGACAAGCGCGGCGCCCTGTAGCGGCCTGATATTTGAGAAGAGGAGTGATTCCTCCTCATTCCACCTCGGGCACTCGAATCCGGGGCCTCTCAGGCCCTGATCTGCCTAGTAGATTTACCCCCCTGAAGGGGTCCGCCGTCAGCAGTCAGCAGTCAGCATAAATGCTGACGCCGTCCTCATCTCTCTGTCCTCATGGCCCCTTTTGTGCGGGCCCTTGAGGGCGCAATAATTTTTTGTATACACTACAGAGTAGTTTGAATATATATATAAAATTCATTATATAATTTACATTGTCTGGATAATCTGAGAGAAATTCGCAAGTTGTAGAAGCTGACGGTGTGTCAGCATCGTCATGACACGCCGTCAACTTGAAGGAAGGCCGTCATGATGCGCCATCAGCCTGAAGGGAGGCCGTCGCGACGCGCCGTCAGCTTGAATGATGGCTGTCATGACGCGCCGTCAGCTTGAATGGTGGGTGTCATGACGCACCGTCAAGATGCACCGTCAACTTGAAGCAAGCCCATCATGACACACCATCAGCTTGAAGGGAGGCCGTCATGACACGCGGTCAACTTGAGATGGGCCGTCAGCTTGAACGACACTGTCACGACACGCCGTCAGCTTGAACGTCGCCGTCTTGACGCGCCGTCAGCTTGAGATGCGTCGTCAGCTTGAAGGGAAGCCGTCATGACGCGCCGTCAGCTTGAAGGGAGGCCGTCATGACGACGCGCAGCAGAGTATCAAACAATAGGGGCTCCGATGCGGCCCATATAAATTATAAAATTTAGTTATGTATTTACCTCGTATTTAATTTATTATAATTTAATTTAATTTAATTTAATCAATTTTTAATTTAATCGATTTATATTTAATTCTTGAAATTTTTTTGGGCGCGCGCGGCGGCCCAGAACAGGGGTTTTCGTGAACATATTGACCAAATTTCACTATGTATATCAACGCTAATGACTCGAGAGGTAAATAGATTTATCTCGAATTTATCCGAATGTATCTACGCACGTTGAAACACCCCGTGCGCACCCCAAACCTGTATTGAATATGTGAGTTCAAAGAGTGTATTGCCGGTATTCCAATACTGAAAACAATTGAAAATGCTTTTGGGCCTTTTAGAAAAAAAACTGGAGCCGGCGCCCAGTCCACCCGTCGCACCACCTGTCAGTGTTGTACCACACGCCCGTCGTGGTATCCGTTCGCGCCGTCTCCCACCTGGCGTCTCCCACCTGTCCGCCAGATATTCCCAACGCATCCGCCACCGCCCTGCCCGGCCATCTGTTCTTCTTTTGCTGCATCTTGGACCACGCCGTCGTCGCCTGCCCCGCTGCACCCACTTTCCATGCGTGCGTTCTCAATATTTCGGCATACCAAAAGGTGAGTACAATAGGGCCGAACGTGTTCTTCAGCTTACCACTTGAAGCTTTACGAACAGTGCAGCGACCCTGGGAGCGACTCGATCCCAGGGATGTGCATTCTACAATATCGCATGCACCTTACTGACGCTTATAGCCCAACCTACAGTCCGCGCGCAGTGTTTAACGGCTTTGCAGGTCCTTCGCCCCATCGTCGCCGCCCCTACATATCAATGACCACATTTTCAAGGTTCTCTGCATATTCAGAGGTGAGTAAAACATGACTCAAGGCGTTCCTGGGCAGCTAATCGCTTACACCGTCCGAAAACCTCGACTGGACTGCGTAACGACCCCGGGAGCGACTCGCCCATGTACATGCGTCGCACATATATCGCATCAAATTACCCGGTACTTGTAACCTCACCCAGAACCCACGCGCGCTGGCTATCGGCTTCGCAGGACCTCTTCCCCCTCGTCGCCTTCCCCACTGCCTCCACACCTCCATAGGCCCATTCCCAATGTTCCCGGCATATCCACAGGTGAGTACAATATCATTCAGTGCGCCGTTCAGCGTCCAACAGCTTACAACTCAATAATCCTGCCCAGGCTCTGCCGGACCGCATAACGACCCCGGCAGCAACTCGTCCATGTCCATGCGGTGCACAGATATTGCACCCGAATCTCCGGTACTTGTAACCCCACCCAGACCCCATGCGCGCCAGCTCTCGGCTTTGCAGGACCTCGGACGACCGCTTCCTCCTCGCCGCCTTCCTCGCCGCCCCCACACACCCAAGCGCATATTCTCAAGGTCCTCTGCATACCCAGAGGTGAGTACAATATCATTCTCCATGCTGTTCGGCTCCCAATAATTTACCCAATTCGATGACCTCGCCCAGGTTCCGCCGGACCACGTAACGACCCCATGGGCACTCCTCCATGTATATACGACCTCCATAAATGTATAATAGTTTAGTTGTGTATTTAATTCGAATTTAGATAATTTTTATTTAGTTTTTATTTAATTTTTATCAAATTTTTATCAAATTTTTCTTTGAATTTTTTGGGCAAGCGCAGCAGCCCAGAACGGGGGATTTCATGAAGCAAATTTACCTGACATCACTATTTGTATCAATACTAATTGCTCGAGAGGTAAATAGATTTATTCCAATCGGTTGGAGGCGGGGGACCCGATGACCTATACGGTGCACGTCGGGCCGATAGTGTGGAATAGGGAGATTGGTAGGCATCGGACCGATAAGGTAGGCCAGGGCGCGGCGGTTGGTATGCGTCGGGCCGATAGGGTAGGCCAGAGCGGTTGGTATGCGTCAGCCCGACTTTGCATCGCGTTGCTTACAACTTGGGCACTTAATTAGTTTATTGAGAGCAATAGGTACTAGTTTGTACATATTTCAGAACTTCATTGTCGCTGTACAATGGTGCTCCGCATCTGCTCCACACGGCAGACACATGAATATGATGCCCCCCTCGAATTGAGGGAGAGTGACCACTTGTCAGCTACTGGTGCATGTTGTAATGGGCTGCCCCTGTATGCATTTTAGCTTTCCCTACTCGCGGTGCCAATGTATCAAGCCACAGAACAGGAAATGTGACCGAATTGATGGTCCCAATACCCGCACCCAATACCCTCTAAATTGTGCCCGTACCCGTTGTAGGTTTTTTATATATTTCAAATCTAGACTATTAAGGTACTCTATGCCGGTTCATCCGAGCCCTCTAGCATTCATATTACTATCACTAGAATTTTTTCTTGTGGTGATTGCTTTGTCTTTTCGTGGTGGTTTTCCGTGGTGCCTGATCGACGCCCTGGCGTCTGGCCAAATGAATGGTATGATCGGCCAGCCGGCACACATTCGCCAGGCCGGCACACCTCGGCATGTGCGCCCCTGATATCGGGTGGCCGGTGGCACACAACCGCCCTATCGGCCCGATGCGATAGGTCGTCAACCAATTAGAATAAATCTATTTACCTGTCGAGTAATTAGTATTGATACAAATAGTGAAGTCAGGTAAATTTACTTCACAAAAACCCCCGTTCTGGGCCACCGCGCGTGCCCAAAAAAAAAGAAAATTCAATAAAAATTAGATAAAAATTAGATTAAATTAAATTTAAATTATCTAAATTCGAATTAAATACATAACTAAACTATTATACATTCATACAGATCGTATGTACATGGAGGAGTGCCCATGGGATCGTTACGCGGTCCAGCGGAACCTGGGCGGGGTCATCGAATTGGGTAAACTATTGGGAGCCGAACGACATGTAGAATGATATTGTACTCACCTCTGGGTATGCAGAGGACCTTGAGAATGTGTGCTTGGGTGTGTGGGGGCAGCGAGGAAGGCGGCGAGGAAGAGGTACTGCAAAGGCCGATAGCTGTCGCGGGTGGGGTGTGGGTTGGGCCACAAGCGTCAGTGAAGCATATGCGATAGGTGTGCACACACACGTACACGAATGAGTCGCTCCCGGGGTCGGTATGTGGTCCGGCGGAGCCTGGGCAAGGTCGTTGAGTTGCAGGCTGTTGGACGCTGAACGGCGCATTGAAAGACATTATACTCACCTGTGGGTATTCATGGAACATTGGGAACGAGCCCATGGAGGTGGGGGGCGGTGAGGAAGGCAGCGAGGAGGAAGCGGTCGTCCGAGGTCCTGCGAAGTCGATAGCTGGCGCGTGTGGGGCCTGGGTGGGGTTACAAGTACCGGAGAATTAGGTGCGATATCTGTGCACCGCATTTACATGGACGAGTCGCTGCTGGGGTCGTTATGCGGTCCGGCAGAGCCTGGGCAGGATTATTGAGTTGTGAGCTGTTGGACGCTGAACGGCGCACTGAATGATATTGTACTCACCTGTGGATATGCCGGGAACATTGGGAATGGGCCTATGGAGGTGTGGAGGCAGTGGGGAAGGCGATGAGGAGAAAGAGGACGTCCGAGGTCCTGCGAAGCCAATAGCCGGTGTGCCTGGGCCCTGGGTGGGGTTACAAAGTTGCAGAGGACCTTGAGAATGTGGTCATTGATGTGTAGGGGCGGCGACGATGGGGGGAAGGACCTGCAGAGCCGTTAAACACCACGTGCGGACTGTAGGTTGGGCTATAAGCGTCAGTAAGGTGCATTCGATATTGTAGAATGCACATCCCTGGGATCGAGTCGCTTCCGGGGTCGCTGCACTGTTCGTAAAGCTTTCGAGTGGGTAAGCTGGACAACATGTTTGGCCCTATCGTACTCACCTTTTGGTATGCCAAAATATTGAGAACGTGCGCATGGAAAGTGGGGGGAGCGGGGCAGGCGACGACGGCGTGGTCCAAGATCCAAGATGCAGCAAAAATCAAACCGATGGCCGGGCAGGGCGGCGGCGGATGTGTTGGGAATATCTGGTGCACACGAGAGAGACGCCAGGTGGGAGACGGCGCGAACGGATACCACGACGGGCGCGTGGTATGACGCTGACAGGTGGTGCGACGGGTGGACCGGGCGGTGGCTCCAGTTTTTTTCTAAAAGGCCCAAAAGCTTTTTTCAATTGTTTTCAGTATTGGAATACTGGCAATACACTCTTTGAACTCACCTATTCAAATACAGGTTTGGGGTGAGCACGAGGTGTTTCAACGCGCATAGGTACATTCGGATAAATTCGAAATAAATCTATTTACCTCTCGAGCCATCAGCGTTGATATAAATAGTGAAATTCGGTCAATATGTTCACGAAAACCCCCGTTCTGGGCCGCCGCGCGCGCCCAAAAAAATTCCAAGAATTAAATATAAATTGATTAAATTAAAAATTGATTAAATTAAATTAAATTAAATACGAGATAAATACATAAATAAATTTTATAATTTATACGGGCCGCATCGGAGCCCCTATTGTTTGATACTCCGCTGCGCGTCGTCATGACGGCCTCCCTTCAAGCTGACGGCGCGTCATGATGGCTTCCCTTCAAGCTGACGGCGCGTCACGACGGCCTCCTTCAAGCTGACGACGCATCTCAAGCTGACGGCACGTCAAGACGGCCTCCTTCAAGCTGACGGCGCGTCGTGACGGCATCGTTCAAGCTGACGGCCCATCTCAAGTTGACCGCGCGTCATGACGGCCTCCCTTCAAGCTGACGG
>Ga0307515_10004166_pt1 | contig 30091 bp, 28 predicted proteins | sample 17_EM_MG_FD_194513 | JGI IMG/M metagenome (GOLD analysis project Ga0307515, IMG submission 194513) | Populus trichocarpa ectomycorrhiza microbial communities from riparian zone in the Pacific Northwest, United States - 17_EM | ecosystem: Host-associated > Plants > Roots > Unclassified | place... | reverse complement strand
GGTGTCGCTGCCGCGCACGGCATGCTGCAGGCGGCGGGCCACCGTCTTCAGCACCTCGTCGCCGGCGCCGTGGCCAAGGCTGTCGTTGATCCACTTGAATTTGTCGAGATCGATGAAGGCCACGGTGACGCAGTCCGCGCTGCGCGCTGCGCGCGCCAGCGCCTGCTCCAGGCGGTCGCGCAGCAGCGCACGGTTGGGCAGGTCGGTCAGCGCGTCGTAGTGCGCCAGGTGACGAATCCGGCTCTCGGTGCGATGGCCCTCGATCGCGATGCCGGCAATGCGTCTCGCCAGCTCGATGAGCCGATATGCGGCCTCGTTGGGTTTGCCCACTTCGCGCGCATAGAGCGCGAAGGTCCCCAGTACGCTGCCTTCAGGCGCGAACACCGGCGATGACCAGCACGTCTTCAGGCCGTGCGCGCCGGCCAGTTCGCGATAGTCCGCCCACAGCGGGTCGTGCGCGATGTCGCTCACGATCACCGCCGCCCGACGGTGCGCAGCGGTGCCGCAGGAGCCTGCCCGCGGGCCGATGGGCACACCGTCCACTGCCTTGACGTAGCTGGGCGGAAGGCTGGGGGCGGCGCCGTGCCGCAGGTGCAGGCCGTCGTCATCGAGGAGCAGGATCGATGCCAACTGGCCTGCCAGCTGCGACTCGATCCACTGGCACAGCCGATCGAGAATCTCGGGCAGCGGCGCGCCGGCGGCGATCATCTCGAGCAGGCGGCTCTGCTCGCTCAGCATGGCCTCCGCGCGCAGGCGTTCCGCGACCTCCTCCTGCAGGCGATCGTTCGCGGTCTGCAGCCGCGCCGTGCGTTCGCTGACGCGCTCTTCGAGGCCGCCCACCAGGCTGCGCAGCTGCAGTGTCATGCTGTTGAAGGCGCCGGCCAGCACACCGAGTTCGTCATGGGCCGTGATCTGTACCTGCTGGGACAAGTCCCCATCACGGATGGCCTGTGCGGCAAGCGCCAGCCGCTGAATCGGCTGCACGATCTGGCGCACGACCACGAAGCCGACAACAATCGCCAGCACGAGCATTCCGGCAATGATGGCGAGGGTGATGTAGACGGCGTTGATCGCTGACGCCATGGCATCCGAGCGCAACTGCTCGACGACGATGCGAAACGTGCGATCGCCGGCCGTGACCTTGGCGGTGGCAAGCACGGCCTTCGCCCCTGTCAAGCCGACGTGGATGCCGTCGAGGCGCGGAGCGGTGAAGGTCGTGCCCCGCAGCACCACCGAGGGGTTCTGATGCGCGACCACGCGATGGTCCGAGTCGACGATGTAGGCGCTCTGCCCGGGGGCCAATTGGAGCCCGGCCATGATGTCCCAGATGCTCTTCAACCGGACCTCGGCGATCAGCACGGCTTCGATCTCGCCGCTGCGCGCGTCCGACACCGGCACGGACAAGGTGAGCAGCGGCTCGCCCTTCAGATCTTCGAAGCGGATCCGCCCATAGTGGGCCCGGCCTTGCGTGCGCGCAATGGCGAGCAAGTCCGCCAGCGACCGATCGACGATTTTCGGGTCGGCAACCTGGGAACGCACCGCGTGCGCCAGCTGATGTCCGTCGGGGTCGAGAAGCGTCAACTCCTCGAAAGCGCGTTGATGCGCGATCAACGCGTCCAGAACGCCTTGCTGACGCTGGGGGTCCGCGCTCAACCGGCCGCGCGAGCGGGCGGCCAGGCGTACTTCGCTCTCGACTTGCTGAAAAAAGCCGCTGACCTCGGCGGCGACACGGCGGGTCATCTCACTTTGCAGCTGCAGCGCCTGATGCTCCTGGACCGCGTAGTTGCGCCAGCCCAATCCGAGCCCGACCAGCAGGCAAGGCACGACGGCCAAGGCCAGGAATGCGACGCTCAGGCGCCGTCGAATGCTCTTGCGCATGGACGGAGGGTCATGGTTCGTGGCGAGGGCGTTCCGCGCGCCGGGATCAGCGCACGACCTTGTGTGCCTGGTTGACGATCGCATCCGGAACCTCGAGGCCGATCTGCTTGGCCAACTGGAGGTTGACCGTCAACGCGTACTCCGGCGTTTCCACCGGCAGGTCGGCGGGCTTGCTGCCCTTGAGGATCTGGTCGACCATGCGTGCGGCCTGGCTGCCGATCTCGCTGTACTCGGCGCCGTAGTTCATCAGGGTCTTGTTCATCAGATAGACCGCGTTGTTCATCCCGACGGCGATGCCGCGATTCGACGCCGCCGCCAGCAGCGGCTCCATCGGAAACAGGCTGGGGGCCGGGGCGAGAAAAAGCGCCGAGCCCCTGGGCAGCGCCTCGATCAATGCCGCGGCGTCCGCGGAGCCGGCGGCCTCGATCGCGACCAGCTCGACACCGATGGCTGGGGCCACGGCCTGCAGGCTCTTGAGCGAGGTGAGCGAGACACGATCGCGTGGGTGGTAGATGAAGTTGATCTTTTTCGCCTGCGGCACGATCGCGTGCAGCCACTCCAGGCTCTTGGGCAAGGTATCGCCGTTCTGCACCCCGGTGATCTGGCCGCCGGGCCGGGCAATGCTGGTGACCAGTCCTTCTTCAACCGGATTGATGACTGGCGCGAACACGATCGGAACATCGGTTCCCGCGAAGGTCTTCTTGGCAGCCTGGGCGGGGCGGGTGCCGATCGCCAGCATCATGTCGACCTTGCGCTCTTTCTGCGCCTTGACCTCCTGCTCGATCGCATCGGTCTTCGGGTCGAGCACGCCGGAATAGAGATAGGTCACGTTCTGGCCCTCGACGTATCCAAGCGCTTTCATCCGCTCCTTGAAACCATCGAAGACGGCGTCCATGACAGGCACGTAGTTCACGACACCGATGGTCACGTGGCGCGGCGCCGCCTTCTCGCCGCAGCCCGACACGAGCAAGCCGACCGCGAACACGCAGCTCAGCGCCGTGGTCCTGCGCAGGAAGTTCAGATTCAGCACGTTGTCACCTCTTTGAGTTCGTCGTTGGCCAATGTGTGGACTGTGGGGTCTTCAGCGGATCACGAGCGTGGCCTGTTCGAGCAGCGTGTCCGGAATGTCGACGCCGATGCGTCGGGCGGTCTGCAGATTGATGCGCAAGGTGTATTCGGCCTTGGCCACGGGAAGCTCCGCAGGCTTGGCGCCGCTGAAGATCTGACCTGTGAGCACGGCCGCTTGCCGCCCCATGGAATCGAAGTCGGCGCCGTAGAACAGGAGCGACGAGCCACTCAGGTGAGACGGGCTGTTGGTCGCGACCGCGACGCCGTTCCTGGTCGCGGATTCGATCATCGCTTCCAGCGGATACAGGCTGGGAGAGATCGGGAACAGAAGCGCAGCACCTTTGGGCAGTCGCTCTATGAGTGCAAGGGCTGCGTCCCGGCTGGACGCCGCGATCAAATCGACCCGGACTCCGATCGAGCCGGCGGCGGCCTGCAGGCTCTTGACCGTCGTTCGTGCCACCTGGTCGTTGGCATGGTAGAGCACGTGGATCCGCTTTGCGTGCGGAACCGCCTTGTGCAGCCATTCGAGGCACTTGGCCAGGGAATCGGTGTTCTGCACGCCGGTCATGCTGCCGCCGGGGCGGGTAATGCGCTCGATCAGACCTTCTTCGACCGGGTTGATGACCGGCGCAAAGACAACGGGTATGTCGGCCCCGAGAACTTCCTTCGCGGCCTTGGCGGGGCGCATGCCGAGGGCAAGCACCAGATCGACCCTTTGCTTCTTGAAGGAGCCGACCTCGCGCTCGATCGCGTCCGAGCCGGGGTCGAGCGCGCCCCGATAGACGTAGGTGACCCCCCGTCCTTCGGCGTAGCCCAGTTCGGTCATCCGCGCCTTGAAGCCCTGCAAAACGGTATCCAGCGCCGGCACATAGTTGACGACACCGATCGTGTAGTGCCTGGGCGCGTCATTGCAGGCGGCAAGCAGTCCCAGTCCCGCGGCAAGGCCGAAGGTAAAGGTCTTCCACCACCGAAGATGGCACATGATTGACATAGGGTTCTGCCTGGTTGGGCTGGGTCGCGGTCGGACTCTGTCGCAACAAGATAAGTCGGCAGATTCCGCCCCCTGTAGCGCAGGGAGCCGACAAATTCACGACCTATGGCGTAAGGCCAGGAGCGAAATTCCGTACTGCGACAGAACCCGCTTGCGAGTGGAACCCAAGTCACGCCTTGACGACGATTGCGCGTATCTCCATCTCGCAACGCTGTTGCTTCGGTGCTTGCCAGAACGAATTGTGGATCGCGGGCGAATCCGAATTGTTACAGGAGCGTGTCGCGCAGCTGAGAACCCGCGTGCGCCATGGTTTCCAACGGCCTCTACATTGTTCGGCCCAGGCTGACAGGGATGGTCGACCAGCCAAAGCTTCCTGACGATATGAGCCCAGTCCAACATCCAGCGGCTGTCGTGCGGAGTGTTGTGCGTCGTTGGTACGCTGCCTACCCGCTGAGTCTGCGCAACCGCGAAGAGATGATGGTCGAGCGCGGGATGCTGGTCGACACGCGACCGTCCATCGCTGGGCACTGAAGATCCTGCCTGCGCTCGCGGCCGAATTGGGGCGCCGCAAGCCTACTGTGGATTTATCCTGGCGTGTGGACGAGGCTTACTTTTTGATGTGTCCAATGCAACCGATTCATGATTGCCATACATTCCAGCAAGGGGTTCACTCCGAACTCGCGTTGGAGATCAGTGGAGTCCACACGCTGGCTCAAAAACTGTCGAGCATGGCCCTGCCGCCGCTGATGATGTCGTTCTGCACAGCCAACTTGGCTGCGCGGGCATCTTTGTTCTTGAACGCCACGATCAGCGGGTAGTGATGGTCGACCATATCCCGCCCCCCTGCTTCATAGGACTGGGCGATCAAGGGTCCCATCTTGAGCCACAGCACTCTCAGAATCGCTAGCAGGTTTGGCATGCCCGCCACTCGGCAGTACTCGAAATGGAACTGCTGGTTGAGTAACACCGCATCGACGACCCGCCCCTCTGTCAACGCCTGCTCGTTGAGCACGATGAGCGATTGCAACCTCTTGATATCCACGGCTGAGGCCTTCGGTGCCGCCGCCGCCGCCGCCATACCCTCCAATTCGAGTCGGATGTCCCGAATCTCCAGGTACTCGTCCCGGCCGATGCGTGTGACTCTGATGTCCCGAGGGCTTCGCATGACAAGCACGCCCTGCTGCACCAGTTGCTGGACAGCATCGCGAACCGGCGTGACGCTAGTCCCCATGGCTTCCGCCAGATCGCGGATCTTGATGCGGTCGTCCGGCTTGAGCCGCCCCTGGATCAGCGAATCCGAGAGTTGGTGATACACCCACTGGCCGCGACTCAGGTCGTCCATCGGATCCGTTGGCAGGCCGTTGTTCTCACGTTGTCTTTCATGGCAATGTCCGCGTCTCTGCGGATCGCGGCAGCTTGAATGCGCAGGCACTCATCATTATGATGCATCATTATCGCACACGTCCGAGCAGGGATGTGCCAGCCAGCCAGCTTGCTTGCGCGTGCTGTTCTAGAGGCTTCGTGTCATGAATCCCCTTCTCTACCTTTTGCTTGCCGCTTCAGCAGGTTCGAATGAGTCAATCCGGCTGATCGTGAGGCGACTTGAAGGGCGTTGCGGTTATGCAGCAATGGATTTATGATGCATCATAAATTTTCAATTCTCAATCTAGCCATCCCTCCCATGCAAACCGACTCCGTCCGCGCGCTTAATGGAAGCTGCCCCTATGAGAGCAGCGCCATTGAGGTGCGCGTCCTCGCCCAAGATCTGTTGAGCACGCCACCGCCACTGATCTCCGAGCAATTGGCCCTCCACGTGGCGCAGGACCATTTCAATCTGGTGCCGCCGCTCACCAGACTCAGCGGAGAGCGCGACAGTAATTTCCTCACTGCGGGCGTTCCCGGTCAGAGGCGCGTGCTGAAGTTCATCAATTCGGCCGAGCCCCTGGTCGAGACGAGATTTCAGATCGACGTTTTGCGCCACCTCGCTAAGCGCGGGGGGCCGAGCCTGTCGCCGTGCCATGTGCCCGCGGTCATGGGGACCGACTATGTCGAGGTCATCGACGACGCCGGGCGACCTTGCAGGGCTCGTGCCTACAGCTATCTGGAGGGAACTCCGGCCACCAAGGCCAGCACCAGTTCCGAACAACGCCGTGCGCTTGGACATGCGCTCGCCACGTTCGACAAGGCCATGGCGGAATTTCGCCATCCAGGAGTCCACCGCGAGTTCCTGTGGGACCTCATGCAACTCGGCAAGCTTGCTCCGCTCATCCTTCACATCGAGGATACGGACCTGAGGACGACGGCCAGCCGCTTCATCGCGGCCTTTGTCCGATCGATCGTTCCTGAGCTGGGCCGGTTGCGCCGCCAGGTCATTCACAACGACCTCAGCCAGAGCAACTACCTGGTGTCATTGGGCGATCACGCGTCCATTGCGGGCATTCTGGATTTCGGAGACATGGCGCACGCCCCGCTCGTGTGTGACTTGGCCATCGCCGCGTCGTATCAGATGGGCGTTGCGGATGAACCGTTCGCCGCGCTCGACGATGTCGTGGGCGGCTTCAACGCCGTGCTGAAGCTTTCGCCGCAGGAGCACGCGCTACTACTGGACGTGGTGCTGGCCCGGGTGGTGCAACGTCTGGTCATCACGGAATGGCGCGCTGCCAGCTTTCCCGAAAACCGCGCGTACATCCTGCGCCACAACCCCGAGGCTCGCCGGCTGCTAACGCTGCTGGAGCCCGTGTGGCGCACGCGCTCGCGCCATGGCCATACGGTGTAGTCGCGTAGACCACGCCCGCATCAACCGCCCTTCTGAGGCCCACCATTCATGAGCCACTCATGCACAACGACTCCCTTCTGATGCGCCGCCAGCATGTGCTGGGACCGGCCTACAGGCTGTTCTATGAGGAGCCGCTCGATCCGGTTCGGGGTGAGGACGTCTGGCTCTATGACACGCAGGGCAAGGCTTACCTGGACTGCTACAACAACGTGCCCTCGGTTGGGCATGCGCATCCGCGCGTGGTACATGCCCTGTGGCAGCAAGCGGCCACGCTCAACACACACACCCGCTACCTGCATTCGGGGGTGGTCGAATACGCAGAGAACCTGGCCGCACTGTTCCCCGAACCGCTGGATACCGTGATGCTCACCTGCACCGGCAGCGAGGCCAACGACCTTGCGCTGCGGATCGCCCACGCAGCGACTGGCCGGCGTGGCGTGATCGTCACCGAGTTCGCCTTCCACGGCACTACATTGGCCATGGCGGAGATGTCCCCTTCGCTGCGGCCGGTGACGGCGCCGCATGTGCGCACCGTGCCTGCGCCGCTGACCTTCGGAAACCAGGACAGAGGCGAGGATGTCGCCGAGCGGTTCGCGCGCGACGTCCATTTGGCCGCCCAGAGCCTGCGTGAGAGCGGATTCGAACCGGCGGCACTGGTGGCCGACACGGTGTTCGCAAGTGATGGCATCCTGACCGAGGGACGCGGCGTGCTGTCCGCAGGCGCGCAAGCCATCCGGCAGGCCGGTGGGCTGTTCATTGCCGATGAAGTGCAGGGGGGCTTCGGCCGGACGGGACATTGGTGGGCGTTTCAGCGGGAAGCTGGACTGGTTCCCGATATCGTCACGCTGGGCAAACCGATGGGCGGCGGCCACCCGATGGCCGGCCTGGTGGTGCAATCCCCGCTCGCTGAGTCGTTTGGCCGTGGCCAGCGCTATTTCAACACCTATGGTGGCAACACCGTCTCGGCCGCAGTGGGCAAGGCGGTGCTGAATGTGATCAAGGATGAGGGCCTTAGAGAACGCGCGCAGGATGTCGGCCTCCACCTTCGCGCTCGACTGCAAAGGCTGCAGGCCTCGCATGCCGCGATCGGCGATGTACGCGGCCTGGGCTCGTACGTCGGCGTCGAGCTGGTCGCACCCGATTTCCCCCCCCGCACGCCGAATGCAGCCTTAGCCAACTTTCTGGTCAATGAACTGCGGCGCCGCGGCGTGCTCCTCAGCACCAGCGGCAGACATCACAACGTCCTAAAGATTCGCCCCCCGTTGACATTCCAGCACCAGCACGCGGACCGCCTGGTGGAGACGCTGGGCCAAGTGCTGGCTGATTCGGCCTGCGGAATCGAGGGAACTGTTCCTGGCGCAGATAAGTCGTCGCAGCGACGACGTACCTTTTGACAAGACCGTTTCACAAGGGTGTATCCATGGGTGAAAGAAAGACGATGGTCCTGACGGGCGCGAGCCGCGGCATCGGGCATGCCACCGTCAAGCACTTCAGTGCGGCCGGCTGGCGAGTGCTGACCGTTTCGCGACAGCCGTTCGACGACAACTGTCCATGGCCTGAAGGACAGGCCAACCACATTCAATTGGATCTCGCCGACATTTCCAGCCTGGACAGGGGCGTTCAGGAAATCAAGAGCAGGTTGGGGAACGGGCAGATCGACGCCATCGTCAACAACGCCGGCATCTCGCCCAAGTTGCCGGGTGGTGGCCGAATGGGCGTGCTGTCCACCGCGTTCGAAACCTGGAGCAAGGTCTTCAACGTCAATCTGTTCTCAACCGCGCTGCTGGCGAAGGGGCTGTTCAAGGAGCTCAGCGCGGCCAAGGGCATCGTGGTGAACGTCACGTCCATCGTTGGCTCCCGCGTGCACCCTTTCGCAGGACCGGCTTATGCAAGCTCCAAGGCCGCGCTGCTGGCGCTGACGCGGGAGATGGCGCACGAGTTCGGGCCGCATGGCGTGCGGGTCAATGCCATCTCGCCCGGCGAGATCGACACGTCGATCCTGTCTCCAGGCACGGCGGAAATCGTGGACCGCGACATTCCTCTGCACCGACTGGGCAAGCCCGAAGAAGTGGCGGCGACCATCTACTTCCTGTGCACGGCTGGAGCCGCCTACATCAACGGGGCGGACATCGCCATCAACGGCGGGCAGCATGTCTAGCTTCGAGACGCTGCAGTCGCGTCAGGGGCATCCATGCACATAGCTGTGCCCGCCGTCCTATTCCAAAAACCTGCATTCCGTTCGAATCGGGCGCAGGTCCATTTTTTTCCTGAACATTCCGGAGACTGAAGATGAGCCTGCAACAAGAACTCTGGCGCTGGAGCGCCGTCGATATTGCCGGCGCGGTGCGACGGCGCGACCTGTCCTGCCGTGAAGTCACGGCCAGCGCACTCGCACGCATCGAGCAGTTCAACCCGCAAGTCAATGCGCTGGCCGAAGTGCAGGCCGATGAAGCGCTGGCCATCGCCGATGCCGCCGACCGGTTTGCCGCCAGTGGCGCGGAACTGGGTCCGCTGCACGGCGTGCCGGTCACCATCAAGATCAATGTGGACCAGGCCGGCCATGCCACCACCAACGGCGTGATCCCATTGCGCGACCACGTCGCATACGAGGACTCGCCGGTGGTGGCGCACTGGCGAAGCGCGGGCGCCATCATCGTCGGGCGCAGCAACACCGCCACCTACTCGTCGCGCTGGTTCACCGACAACGGTCTCCATGGGCGCACGCTAAACCCGTGGAACGCCGGCATCACTCCCGGCGGCTCCAGTGGCGGGGCGGCGGCCGCCGTGGCCAGTGGCATGGGCGCACTGGCGCAGGGCAACGACCTGGGCGGCTCCATCCGTTACCCGGCCTATGCCTGCGGCGTACTGGGCCTGCGCCCCACGGTTGGCCGGGTGCCGGCCTACAACCCGAGCGCCACGGCCGAGCGTGGTATCACGTTGCAGCTCATGTCGGCGCAGGGGCCGCTGGCACGCAGCGTGGCCGACCTGCGCCTGGGTTACCACGCGATGGCGCGCGATGACGCGCGCGACCCCAACTGGGCGCCGGTGCCGCTGGAACTGCCGCAGCCTGCCGGCCCGATCCGCGTGGCCCTGTTCAGTCGTTGCCCCGGCATCCCGGTGGACCCGGCAGTCAGCCAGGCGCTGAGCGACGCCGCAAGCTGGCTGCAGCAAGCCGGTTATGACGTGCATGAAGCCGCTCTGCCGGACTTCGCCGAAGCGGCGACTCTATGGCGCAAGCTGGTGATGGACGACAGCCGCCGTCACGTTTTTGCCGGAGCGGAGCAGCACGGTGACAAGGCCATACAAATCAGCTTGCGCAACATGCTGGTCGACCTGCAGGAAACCGACCGGGACGGCTATCTCGATGCGTTGGCGCAGCGCCTGAAACTGCTCCGGCACTGGTCAGCATTCCTGCAGACGTACCCGCTGGTGCTGATGCCGGTGTCATGGCAACGTCCGTGTCCGCAGGACGAGGACATCGGCACGCCGGAACAGGCGCGCGCGTTGATCGATGCCCAAAGCCCGCTGCTGGCGACCGCCGGGCTGGGCCTGCCAGGCCTTGCGGTGCCCACCGGCATGGCCGGCGGTGTGCCCATCGGCGTGCAGTTGCTGGCCTGGCGCTTTCGGGAGGATCTGCTGCTGCAAGCTGCACAGGTCCTAGAAGACGCCGCGCAGTTCATCCCGTTCGCCGCCCGGTGACTTCCCATCCCTCGAACCCTTCCACTTGAACCAGGAGTCTTCTGATGCACCTTCGCAACCCTTCTTCCTCCACCCCGTCGACCCCGCTTTCGCGCCGTACCGTACTGACGGGTGCCGTCATGGGCCTCGGCCTAGGGAGCCTGCTCCCGTCAGGCGCCCAGGCGCAAGCCGTTACCCGCCTGATCGTGCCGTTTCCACCGGGCGGCCCGGCCGACTTCATGGGGCGGCTACTGTCAGAGAAACTCAGAGACGTGCTGGGCCGGACGATCGTCGTCGACAACCGCCCCGGTGCCGGAACCCGGCTGGCGGCCGAGCTGCTGAAGAACACTCCCGCCGACGGCAATACCGTGTTGCTGACACCCCTCGACCCGATGTTCATCGGCCCGGCAATCTACAGCAACCTGCGCTTCAACCCGGCTACCGATTTCAAGCCCATCACCGACGTAGCCGGCGTGCAGTTTGGTCTGGCGGTGAACGCCGCCTCCCCGGTCAAGACACTGGCCCAGTTCGTCCAGGCCGCGAAGGCCAATCCTGATCAGTCCTCGATCGGCATCTCCGTGCTGGGCTCGCTGCCCCACTTCCTGGCGATGGACTTTGTCGCGCTGACGGGTTCTGGCAGTACGCTGGTGCCCTACCGCGGCGGCAGCGCCATGGCCACGGAGTTGCTGGGCAACCAGGTGGCTTCCGCGATGGACGCCACTACCGGCTTCACCGAGTACCACCGGGCGGGCAAGATGCGAGTGCTGGCGGTGGCGGGTAACAAGCGCGCCGACGGCCTGCCCGACGTGCCGACCTTCGCCGAAGCCGGGTACCCGACGCTGGTGGCCTCGTCGTGCTATGCGCTCTATGCCCACGCCAACACCGCGCCCGCCGCCATCGCGCAATGGAACCAGGCCATGCGCAAGGTGCTGGCCATGCCCGATGTGCGCGAAAAACTGGGCCGCGTGGGTTACGACCTGTTGCCGGGCAGTTCTCCGGAGGAGGTCGTCCAGTACACCAACGCGCTAGCCACACGCTGGCTGCCGGTCATCAAGGCCTCGGGTTTCAAGGGCGACTGAGTCGTGACCAATAGCGGCGTTGCTCCCTGTTCAACGCCGCCCCTAGGAGGTGACTAGGGGAGATTCCGAGAGAAATTTCCATCGTTTGCGCCATGGAAGATCACCAGTTTTACTTCTCGATTTTCAATGCGTCGCTTAAACCTTCGGTGTTCGCAGCAGCGGCATGAAGATCTTCGCCTCTACATGATTCCACCACCTCACCATCTCAACGGAAATGACGTCTTAACATTCCGGTGCCGCCCGTCAATATTGTGAAGAACCCCAGGCTCGGCGTGCGTTTTGCACTTGGTTTCGGATTCGTTCTCGTGCTGCTGTTGGGCGCCTCTATCCTGGCATCAACCGCATGGGGACGGCGCAAGACCGGGTGAACAACATTAGACGCATCAACAATCAGGAGGCACGCCTTGCCATGGAGGCGCGCATCGCGTCAACCATATAGCAATCGCCAGCCGCGATGAGGTGCTACGCCAGGACGACGCCGAAATGCAGGCCGCCAACGACACGGTAAAAAAGCTCGCGAGTGTTATGGCACGGTCGGGCAGCAACTTGGCATGATCACAACACATTCACCTCTGCATATAGAACTTCGCTTGCTGCGTTATTTCGTCGCCGTCGCAGAGGAACTGCACTACGCTCGCGCAGCGGAGAGGCTCGGCATTGAACAGTCTCCACTTTCCCGTGCCATCCGAGACGTGGAAAACCAGCTCGGTATCCAACTGTTCGAGCGCACATCTCGCAGTTCGCGTCTGACCGGCGCAGGGCAAGTGTTCCTGGACGAATCTCGCCGTGTCCTGGCGACGCTCAATAATGCGGTCGCCTCCGCGCAAAGTGCGGCCCGCGGCTATCGCGGCAACCTGCGCATTGGCATTTGCGACAGCCATGCCCATCCACGGATCATTTCGTTGCTGGCGCGCTGCCGGGAGGAGCAGCCGGATGTGAACATCCGCATCTTCGACATGCCATTTGCACAGCAGGTTAGAGGAATCCAGCAGGGTCTACTGGATTGTGGGGTCGCATTCTCCAACAAAGTGGGAAGTGAACTCATCGCCGAAGCAATCTGGTCGGAGACGCTTTCGGTGGTCACGCCGGCCAAGCACCCTCTTCTACGGCATGCGCGCGTCGAACTCAAGGACGCAGTGCAATATCCCATGATTCTTTGCCATCCTGAGGTCGGCTCCGGCTGCTATGACCAACTCATGCGTGTGCTGCAGGAGATCACCACCCCACTCCAGGTTGTGGACTACGCGACGAGTCTCGGCTTGATGCTCACGCTGGTGGGCGCGGGGTACGGAATCGGCTTCGCCATCGCCTCATACATGCAGACACTGCGGCGCACTGAATTGGGCACCCGGCCCATCGCTGACAAGGCGCCTACCATGACCACCTATTTGCTGCGACGCGCGGGAGTACCTATGGAGCCCATGGCGAGCTTCACACGGCGTGCTCGGGAGGCGATGAGTGGCGACCCGACGCGAGACGTTCCAGCTTCCTGAAAACCCGATCGCGCAACATGAAGATCTCCAGCATGTGAGGAATCAAGATCGTCGCGTCGACCGACTCCTTGTGCACCTGACCGTGAACCACAGCATAGCGGTCGAGCGTCCGTTTCAGTTCCACGGGCACCTGGATCGTGAGCTTCACGAGTTCGCTGCGCGGCAACGGTCCCAAGCGCAGGGCGTTCTTGATGGTGCTCACAGCACGGCTCCTTTCATGAAGAACAGCGGCTGGTATGGCCGCAGAATCAGATCCTTGTTCACCATGACCCGCAACGCAATCCCCGGCCGGACGGTCAAGGTCGGTTGCACGCTCAGATTGCGCTTAGTTATTTCCTGACCGACCTGGTTCACGGAGTCCTGCGCGCTCTCTCGCGCAGCGATGACCACGCGGCTCCCATCCGTGCGGTTCTCCGGCGCCGCCAGTTCGGCGCCTACGCCCAGCAAGGTCGACAACGCCGCCCCCGCCAGCATGCGCTGCCAGTGCCAGTCCACGCCGTCCTCCAGTCCTGCATAGCCGGCCGCATCGATGCCCGGCAAGCGGTCCAGCGCAATGGAGGATGTGTCCGGCAGGATTAGCCGCGTCCACACGAGCAGCACGCGCCGCTGCCCGAACGCCACCTGGCTGTCGTAGCGCCCGATCAGCCGCGAACCTTGCGGAATCAGCAGAAACCGGCCGCTGGCTGTGTCATACACCGACTCCGTTACGTTCGCGATTACCTGCCCCGGCAGATCCGAGTTGATACCGGTGATCAGTGCGGCGGGGATCACGGTCCCCGCCATCACCGCATACGGTGAGGCAGGTTTAACGAGCGTCCCGGGATTGCGCGCTGACGCGTCCTCAGACTTCGCTACGAATGCTTCCTTCTGGTCCTGCCTGTTCTGAGCAGCAGTCGGATCGTCCTGGCGAGTGGTCGCGGCACCTCGCATCGCATCAAAAGGCGAGCGGTCGCCCGAGGATGCAGACGCCACATCGGCGCTTGCCTGGGCCTGCTTGGCGCCGTTACCGGCGCTGCTGCGGAAGAACACCGACGAGCGCGCCGCCTCTTCAGCGTCGCGCAATCGCGCCATGCGATCGGCCTGCGCGGCGTCGTTGTAAGTTGCCGCGGCGTTCGCTTGCGCACCGCGCTCCGCATGGAGTATGGCCGGCCCCAGATCCCCCGGCAGCGGCTCGCCCAGCACTGGCACTGATGGTTTCGACGGTGCCTGCAGCTTCGAATAGTCCTTGGGCAACTGCTCCACGCCGTCGGCCCGTGCGACGCGATCGACGTTGAACAATTCTGTCGCGGGATTGCGCTCCCGCACGCGCGACTGCAGCGACCACAACGCCCCGCCCAGTACCAGCACGCCGATCACGCCGGCGCCCGCCGCCAACATGCGCCGGTTGAGCCGCACAACCGCTCGCGGCGGCGCACGCAAAGCTGCCACCGCCGGGTCCAGCTTGGGGCCGGCCTGTGGAACGTCGTCATTGGCGTTCATGACCCGCTGCCTCGCGCCACACCGTCCGTGCGCTCGATACGCACGACCTGTGCCTTATCGCCACCCAGCCGCAACTCTGCCGCACCGAACAGCCGGTCCACAACGTAGTACGGCGAACGAAACCGATGGTTCACCAACTGCGCATCGCCCTGCGGTCCGATGACGAACAACGGCGGCAACTCCCCCTGCGCAATCCCTGCCGGAAACTGGATGTAGACCCGATGCCCGTCATCGAAGGCGCGCAATGGCTTCCATGGTGCGTTCGCTCCAGTGATCGCATACCGAAACCGGATCTGCTCCAGCAACAGGCCCGACTCCACCGGTGCCGCGGCCTGCGCCTCGCGGGCCTGTTTCTGCAGCGCGAGCAAGCGATCCTGCGGATAGTCCCACGACACCGAGGCCATCCACGCCTGCGGCGTTGCCGACAGCTCGAGCAGGTAGGTACGGCGGTTGGTCGTCACCACCAGGTTGGTCTTCAGTCCGACGCGGGTCGGCTTCACGAGAACGTTCACGCGCAACGACGCACCCGAACCGCTGCTGGTGTCGCCAACGATCCATCGTACGGTATCACCCGCCGAGACCGTGACCAGTTCCTCACCCTGCTGCAACGCGATGACCGTGACGCGCCCGGGACTGGTGTAGACCTGGTACAGCGCGCCATCGGCATAGGGCCAGACCTGGATCGCGTTCACATAGCCTTCGCGGGTCGGCGGTACGCGGGCCTCTTCATTGGCACGCGCGACGCGCACCTTCTGGTCGACGGGTTCGGGGGCTGCTGAGACATCGGAGACAAGCGGCAGTGGCTTCAACTGTTCGGGAAGCGGAAGGGGCTTCGGCACCTCCACCGCCTCGACAGGCTTGGGCGGATCCGGTAGCGCCTGTGCCATCGCGGGTGGCGTATCAAGCGCGATGACCGGGGGCGGCTTCGTTGGCATGGCACATCCGGCCAGCGCGGTCAGGATCAGCGTAATAACGGAAATGCACAAACGCGTGTTCATGGTTTTGCTCCTTTCGTCGGTTCATTCGCTTCAAGTTCACGGCTCCAGGACAGGCCGTTGACGTAGATGCCCAGGGGATTCCTTCGCAGTCGCTCTTCGGTGCGCGGCGCCTGCACCACCACTGACAGCACGGCGGTCCAGCGCTCGGTACCAGAGGGCGCGCCGTTGGTGTAGCTGCGCTCGATCCAGCGCACCTGGAACGACGCGTCGCTGGCCCTCACCACGCTCGTGATCTCCACTGCGGTAGAACTCTGTCCGATCCGCGCGAACGGGTCATTCGTGCGTGCATAGTCGTTCAGGGTTGCTGCGCCCCGATCGGTGGTGTATGCATAAGCCTCCAACCAGTTCTGCCGCACCACGATCGGATCGATGGACAGCGAGCGCACGTCGGAGATGAACCGCGCCAGATAAAAAGCAGTCTGCGCGTCGCTTGGCTTGTAGGGCGACGCGGCCTCGCCCACGGTGCGGACCTGGCCTGCACTGTCGACCTCCACCACATAGGGCGTGACGATCGACTGCGCGGAGCGCCATACCAAGCCGCAGGCCATCAGCAGCGCCAGCGCGAGGCAACCGAAGGCCATCCAGCGCCAGTTCTTCGCCTGCACGCGCGCGCTGCCGATGCGCTTGTCCCAAACCTGCGCCGCCGCCTGGTAAGGCGTGACCGGCACCGGCGTCTCGGAGTACCGAACTTGAGGTCGTCTGAATCGCATGAAAGGATCTCCTCAGGAATTGGATGGATCGCGCAGGCTGGGACTGGCGCCGCCACCCCCGTGGTCGCCGGCGCGCAGCGCATGGACCGCCGTCGCGGCCGCATGGCCGATCTGCTGTCGCCGCTGCAGTCGTCGCGCCCATGTGGGCGCGGACGCGGGGGCGGCGGGCTCGTTGTCATTCGCGGCCGCTGCTGGCGACGGCGCTACCGCTTCCGACACGAAGCCCGCGACCCGTTCCTTGATGGCCTTGGCACCAGCGCTAGCGCGTTCGCCGACCGCACGAGCACCCGCCCTGGCAACATTCGCTACGCCCGCTCCCGCGCCGGCCATCCCACCCCCCGAGTCCGCCGCACCGGTCTGGTAAGCCGACTTTGCTGCGCCGGCCATGGCACCGCCGGATCGCAGCGCGCTCGCGCCGCCCTGGATCGCCGCACGTGCGCCACCCGGTGCGAGCCGCGCGCCGGCAGTCACTGCCGATCCCGTACTGGCAACGGCCGCACCCGCGGCAACACCGAGGCCGGCCGCACCGAGCGCCGTTCCAGCCGCGGCGCCCGCGCCCAGCTGCGGCCCGCCGGACACCAGGCCCGTCGCGATCCCCGGCCCGAAAATTCCCAATGCCAACATCGCCAGCGCCGCGAGCATGATGGTCAACGCGTGGTCGATGGAAGGCTCGGCATTGGGCGGCGTCGCGAACTCGGCGAACAGACCCGTGCCAATGCCCACGATCACCGCCAGCACCAGCACCTTGATCCCGGACGACACCACATTGCCCAGCACCCGCTCGGCCAGGAACGCGGTCTTGTTCCATAGCGCAAAGGGCACCAGCACGAAGCCGGCCAAGGTCGTGAGCTTGAATTCGATCAGCGTCACGAACAGTTGCACCGCAAGCACGAAGAAGCTAACGATCAGCACCAGCCAAGCCAGAAATAGCACCGCGATCACGTCCAGGTGCGCGAACACCTCCGGAAACCCGGTGAGGTCGCTGATCTGCGTCATGATGGGCCGCGCCGCATCGATGCCGGCCTTTGCCAACTGGCCCGGATGCAGCAGCTGCGCTTGCGTCATCGTGGAGCCCGAAGCCGTCAGTCCGAGTCCTGCGAACGAGCGGAACACGATGCCGGCCAGGCTGTTGAAGTTGCCGATGATGTAAGCGAACGCCCCCACGTAGAGCACCTTCTTGATCAGTCGCGCAAGCACATCGTCGCCATTGCCCGTGGCATGGCTCAATCGCCCAGAACAGCGCGGCCAATGTCATGTCGATTGCGACAAGGGTTGCCGTGAGAAAACCCACCTCACCGCGCAGCAAGCCAAAGCCCGAGTCGATGTAGCGCGAGAACACATCCAGGAAGCGGTCGATCACCGCAACGTCGCTCATGGCGCTGCCTTGGTTTGTGGAGATCGTGGGGAAGATGGCGACGGTTCCGATGACGATGGCGTGTACGGCGTGCCCGTACCCATAAAGCGCCGTCGAATCGCCTCCGACACGGCGTTGCACACGGCGTCGCCCACCTTCGCGTGGTCGGCCTTGCATTGCGCCCGCAGCACCTGCAGGCGCTCGGGATGTTCCACGAGAAACTCGACGCTGTCCTGCGATGGAGCGCGCTCACCGCACGCTACGACACCCGCCAGGTAGACGACAAGACAGCCCGTAAGGCGGCGCAAACGAAGAGACTGGACCATGGTGCCTCCTCAATTGCCGTAGAAGTCCACGGGCGGTGGGGTGTAGGGCGTGCCATCACCCTGGAAGCGTCGGCGGACTTCGCGCGCACGCTCCTGCACCGCGACCTGGCGCGCCTGCTCCAAAGCTGCGGCACGGTCCTGCGTGATGCGAAGCTGTTGGCCTTGCATCGCCTGGCGCGACTGGAGCGCCAGCAGTTGATTCGTCGCCTGCATCGCTTGCAGCGCACCGACCGCCGACTGGCTGCGGTTCACCAGGTCGGTCAGCGTCTGCTCATCCGACGCGAAGTTCTGCACTGCCTGCGACTGCACCTTGGTCGCCGTGCGCAGCGCCTCCAACGCGTTCTGCCAGCGCTGGCGCGCATCGGTGGACATCTGCAGTCCCGTGATCGCAGACGAGTAAGAGGTCGGGTACAGCCGCGTGAACGCCGCCTCCATCTGCGACACATTGAAGGCCAAGCCTTGTGCCTGCTGGATCAACTGGTTCGTCGCCGACAGCGCCGCACGCAACTGGTTCAGCGCATTGAAATCCAGACTGGTCAGGTTGCGTGCCTGATTGGACAGCATCTGCGCCTGGTTCTGGATCTGCTTGATCTGATTGTTGATCTGCTCCAGATCGCGCAGGGCCTGCAGAACGTTTTGCACCAGGTTATCCGGATCGAGCACGATCCATTGGGCCTGCGCCACTGGTGCCAGAGTGGCCAGACATAGAGCGGAAGAAGCGATCCATTTGCGGTTCATGGCGAAGACTCCTGCTGTGAAGGAAACGAGGCAATGAGGTCGACGGCCCAGTCGATGCCGCGATGGTGCAGCCAGGCGGTTGCAAACTCACCGGGTGGAGCGGTGGCGGCCACCGCGTCGATGGCACGCTGGTCTTCAGGTCGAGAAGCGCCGGCGAACGTCAGCGCCACCGGTCCGAGTCCCAGATCGAACACCCGGTTGCCGAGCCGCGACTGGTAGTAGTAGTCGCGCTTGGGCTGTGCCTGCGCAACAATCTCGATCTGCCGGCCGTTCAAACCGAAGCCTTCGTAGACCGTGCGGACCTGCGGCTCGGTCGCCTGCGGGTTGGGCAGGAAGATCCGGCTGACGCAACTCTCGACGATAGCGGGCGCAACGCTCGAGCCCTGGATATCTGCCAGCGACTGCGTGGCGAAGATCACCGACACGTTTTTCTTGCGCAGGGTCTTGAGCCACTGCCGGATGCGCGAGGCGAACACCGGGTCGTCCAGGAACAGCCAGGCCTCGTCGAGGATCAGCAGGGTCGGCGCTCCGTCGAAGCGCGCGTCCAGCCGGGCGAACAGATAGCCCAGCACGGCCAGCACCGCCGCTTTGCTGTGCATCAGTTCCTCCATCTCGAAACACTGGATGTCACTGGTGCCGAGACGGTCCTGGTCCGCGTCGAGCAGCTTGCCGTGCGCGCCCCCCAGCACATAGGGTTGCAATGCCTGGCGCAGCGTGAGCGACTGCAGCAGCACCGACAGGCCGGTCATCGTGCGCTGCTCGGGTGGCGCGCTGGCCAGACTGTGCAGCGCCGACCAGACCGCGTCGCGTTCGGCCGGTCCAACGGCGACACCCTCATGCAGCAGCCGACCCTCGACCCATTCGGCGGCCCACGTCCGGTACCCGTCCTGGTCGATGCGCGCCAGCGGCTGAAACGCAATGGCACCATCCGACCCCAGGTCGTAAAACTCGCCACCCATCCCGAGGACGGTCGCCCTGATCGAGCGCCCGATGTCGAAGGCAAAGATGCGCGAGCCGGCATAGCGCCGGAACTGCAACGCCAGCGTGGCCAGCAGCACCGACTTCCCCATGCCGATCGGGCCCACCACGAGCGTGTTGCCCACGTCTCCGATGTGCGTCACCAGCCTGAACGGCGTACCGCCTTCGGTGCGGGTCACGACCAGCGGAGGACCGTCGAGATGGGCGTTGCGCTCCTGCCCGGCCCACACCGCCGACAGCGGCATCATGTGCGCCAGGTTCAAGGTCGAGACGATGGGCTGGCGCACATTGGCATAGGCGTGGCCCGGCAACGACGACAGCCAGGCGTCGACTGCGTTGAGCGTCTCGAGGATGGTGACGAAGCCGCGCCCCTGGATGGTCCGGTCCACCGCGCGCAGCTTCTCTTCGGCCACGGCCGCACTGGCATCGAGTACGGTCACCGTCGCCGTCACATATCCAAAGGCCACCTGGTCGCCGCCGAGCTCTTGCAGCGCCGCATCGGCATCGGCCGCCTTGTTCGACGCATCCGAGTCAACCAGCGGACTCTCCTGCTGGAAGATGGTCTCGCGCAGCAGCGCCACGATGTTCTTCCGCTTGGCGAACCACTGCCGTCTCAGGCGTCCGAGTTCACTCTCGGCTTCGGCCTTGTCCAGGAACAGGAAGCGCGTGGTCCAGCGGTAGGCGAAGCCCAGCCGGTTGAGGTCGTCCAGCAAGCCAGGCCACGTCGATGTCGGAAATCCCCGCACCGACAGCACGCGCAGGTGCTGAATCCCCAGCATCGGTGCCAAGCCGCCGGTCAATGGCTGGTCGGCCAACAGCGCATCGAGATGCATCGGCACCTCGGGCACGGCGACCGGATGGCGCCGCGTCGACACGGTGCCATGCAGATGGCCCAGGGTCTCCGCGTCGTCGAGCCAGCGCACCTCGGGCATCACGCCGTCGAGTAGTCCGAACAGGCGCTCGGTCTCTGAGACGAAGGCATCCAGCCGCTCGCGCCAGTCAACGCCCGCGACAGTACGGTTCTCGTACAGCAGCCGGGCGGCGCGTGCCTGCGATTCCTCCGGTGGTAGGTACAACAAAGTCAGGTGGTAGTGGCTCTCGAAGTGGCTGGCCTCGGCCTCGAAGGCTGCGCGGCGCTCCTCGTCCACCAGCCAGGACAGCGGTTCGGGGAAAGAGGCGACCGGATAGTTCGCAGCAGGACGCCGCTCGGCTTCCACGAACAGCGCCCAGCCCGTGCCGAGCCGGCGCAGCGCATTGTTCAGACGTGCGGAGGTCGAGACCAGTTCAGATTGCGTCGCGCTGTCCAGGTCCGGGCCGCGGAAGCGCGCCGTGCGTTGGAACGAGCCATCCTTGTTCAGCACGACTCCGGGTGCAACCAGTCCCGCCCACGGCAGCCAGTCGGCCAGCAACGCGGGGCGCTTGCGGTATTCAGCCAGGTGCAGCATGGCGTCAGGCGTCCAGCACAACACGATGCTTCAGATGCCGTGCGAACACCGCCATGAACTGCGGGTCCAGCCGCGCGCCCCAGACCGCCAGCGCGTGACCGACGATCCACAGCGCAAGGCCCGGCAGCCAAAGCTGCAAGCCCAGACCGACGGCGGTGGCCAGCGTGCCATTGGCGATGGCGACCGTGCGCGGGGCACCACCCAGCAGGATGGGTTCTGTCAGCGATCGGTGCAACGGCACCTCGAAGCCGGCCGCGGTCATCGGCAGCGCGTTCATCAGACGACCGCTCCGCCAGCGAAGCTGAAGAAGGTCAGGAAGAACGAGGACGCTGCGAATGCGATCGACAGACCGAAGACGATCTGCACCAGCTTGCGAAAGCCGCCACTGGTGTCGCCGAAGGCCAGGGTCAAGCCAGTCGCGATGATGATGATCACCGCGATGATGCGTGCCACCGGACCCTGCACCGATTCGAGCACCGCCTGCAGCGGTGCCTCCCACGGCATGTTGGAGCCGGCCGCATGGACCGGTGTCGTGATGGCCACGAGCAGTGCAGCAAGTGCGCCAGATTGCAGTGCAGTTTTTACGGAAGTGCGTGAAAGCGTCATGACGGATCTCCTGGTGTTGACGGATCGGTTGGTTCAGGCGGCAAAGGTGAAATCGGTGGAAACCCAGACACCAGGTCGTGGTCGAGCTGGTAGGCACCACGGTCATGGCCAATGACACGTGCGATCTCCTGCACACGGCGGTTGTGACCGCGCCCAGCAATGAAGACGATGACATTCACGGCTTCCGCTATGAGCGCGCGCGGCGCAGTGACCGAGACCTCCTGGACTAATTGCTCGAGCCGCGTCAGCGCGCCGTGCGCAGAACCGGCATGGACCGTCGCGATGCCGCCCGGATGCCCCGTGCCCCAGGCCTTGAGCAGGTCCAGCGCCTCGGCGCCACGGACTTCACCGACCACGATGCGGTCAGGCCGGAAGCGCAAGGTGGTGCGCACCAGCTCGGCCATCGACACGACACCTGGACGCGTGCGCAGCGGCACATGGTCATGCGCCAGGCATTGCAGCTCGACGGTGTCCTCCAGCACGATCACGCGGTCACCGGTGGCGGCGACCTCGACCAGCAAGGCATTGGCCAACGTGGTCTTGCCGGTACTGGTGCCGCCGGCGATCAGGATGTTGCGGCGCTCGCGCACCGCGGCGCGCAGGAAGTCCGCTTGCGCTTCGGTCAGGATGCCGTCGGCCACATAGGCTTCCAGACGGATCAATCCAATGGCGCGCTTGCGCATTGCGAACACAGGCGCTGCCGTCACCGGCGGCAGCGCGGCCTCGAAGCGCTCGCCGGTCTCCGGCAGCTCGGCGGTCAGCAGCGGCTTGCCCTGGTGGACTTCGGCGCGCACGTGCGCCGCCACCAGCCGGATGATGCGTTCGCCGTCCTGCGGGGACAGCGCTACGCCGGTCGGCTGACGACCTGAGCGTAACCGGTCGACCCACAAGGAGCCGTCTGGATTCAGCATCACCTCGACCACATCTGGATCGTTCAGCGCCTTGGCGATCTCCGGTCCCATCGCGGTGCGCAGCATGCGGATGCGCCGGTCCAACGATGTGTCGGCATCGTTGCCGCGCGGTGGCAGCACGCTCATGCGCTCTCTCCATCGGTGCGCGCGCCGTCGACGGCGGGCTCCGCCACGGCTTGGCGCGCATCGCGGAACAACTGGCTCTGATCCGGATGAATCTCCTCGTAGACCTCCTTGACGAGGCTGCGGCCGCGCAGCAGGTGGCGCCCGAGCTGCTCGACGAACTGCTCGAAGCGGGCACGCCCCTGCGCGCGCGCCGCTTCCTGGTGCGCTTCCGGCACTGGCGTGCTGACCGTCAGGAAGTAGCGCACGTACAGCGCGACGGTCTCGATCAGGATGGACTGATCGCGCTCGAGCCGGTCGAACTGGTGAGTCAGCCGGTCCAGCCGTTTGGCAATAGCCGCTTCGCGCTGGTCGCCCGCATCGGGCGACAACCATGAGGTCAGTGCCACTGCGACGATGGACGACTTGGAGATGCCCTTCTTCGCGGCCAGCTCGTCGAGCCGGCGCGCATGTTCGGGTTGGAGAAAGATATTCAGGCGGGCGCGGGTCATAGGGAGGTGCCATCGTCGGGGTCGAGTGCCGCGAGACGCGCGGCGCGCTGCAGGCGCGGGTCGGGTTGCGTTGGAACGGACAGAGGGATGTCGTCGTCGTCGAGCAGCGCGAGGTCATCTGAGATGTGCTCGGGCTCCGGCGCCAAGGTGACCTCGCGCAGATCTGGCTGCCGCTGCAGACCGCCGTCATCGATCGGTTCTCCATCAGCCCCTGGGGCGAATGATTGGGGCGGAGGAGGCACGGCGAGCGCGCTCCAGTCGTCCGGCCGCGGCGCCGGGCGATCCGGGTACGCTCCAGCGACTAACTCCGGAGCCTTCAGCACCCTGCTGCTGAAATTGCGGTCCTGGTAGTACCGCAGCTTCATGGCCTTGATCGGCGGGTGGCCCGACACCATCACAACCGCTTCGTTCGGCGGCAGCTGCATCACCTCGCCCGGCGTCAGCAGCGGGCGTGCCGTCTCCTGACGTGACACCATCAGGTGGCCGAGCCAGGGCGCCAGGCGATGGCCTGCGTAGTTGCGCTGCGCGCGCAGTTCGGTGGCCGTACCCAACGCTTCCGAGATGCGCTTGGCGGTACGCTCGTCGTTGGTCGCGAACGCAATCCGCACGTGGCAGTTGTCCAAAATGGAGTGGTTCTGGCCGTAAGCCTTGTCGATCTGGTTCAGCGATTGCGCGATCAGGAAGGCACGCAGTCCGTAGCCGGCCATGAAGGCCAGTGCGGACTCGAAGAAGTCGAGCCGGCCCAGCGCCGGGAACTCGTCGAGCATCAGCAGCAAGGTGTGGCGGCGCGCGATGCCGTCCGAGCCGTCCAGCGACTCGGTGAGGCGCCGACCGATCTGGTTCAGGATCAGGCGGATCAGCGGCTTGGTGCGGCTGATGTCGGAAGGTGGAACGACCAAGTACAGCGACACCGGGTGCTCGGCCGAGATCAGGTCGGCGATGCGCCAGTCGCAGCGGGAAGTGACTTCGGCGACGGTCGGATCGCGGTACAAGCCGAGGAAGCTCATCGCCGTGGACAGCACGCCGGAACGTTCGTTGTCGCTCTTGTTCAGCACCTCCCGTGCGGCGGATGCCACGACGGGGTGCGGTGTTCCGCCTTCCGGGCTGGCAAGATGCCGCGTGGTCATCATGCGCCGCAGAGTGACGTCGAACGGACACGCGGGATCCGACAGGAAGTTGGCGACGCCACGCAGCGTCTTGTCTGCGCCGGCGTAGAGCACGTGAAGAATTGCGCCGACCAGCAGCGCGTGGCTGGTCTTCTCCCAATGGTTGCGCCGCTCCAGCGCGCCTTCCGGATCGACCAGGATGTCGGCGATGTTCTGCACGTCGCGCACCTCGTGCATGCCGCGGCGAACTTCCAGCAACGGGTTGTAGGCGGCGGACCGGGCGTCTGTCGGGTTGAAGAGAAGGCAGTGCGAGAAGCGTGCGCGCCATCCGGCGGTGAGGTTCCAGTTCTCCCCCTTGATGTCGTGGACCACGGTGGAGCCGGGCCAGGACAGCAGGGTGGGAACCACAAGGCCCACGCCCTTGCCGGAGCGCGTCGGGGCGAAAGCCATCACGTGTTCGGGACCCTCGTGACGCAGATAGCGCTGCTGCTTGTCCGGGGTGCGGCCGAGAAACACGCCGGCGGGCTTCGTGAGCCCTGCCTTCTCGATCTCCAGCGGTTCGGCCCAGCGGGCCGATCCGTAGGTCGTCACGCGCTTGGCCAGACGGGAGCGCCAGACGGACATGCCGATGGCCACCGCCACGGCAACCATGCCACTGGAGGCCGCGATCGCGCCGCCGACCAGGAATACATGCGGCGCATAGGCGTCGAAGAAGTACCACCATTCGAACAACCGCCACGGGTGGTAGATGGGTGTGCCGGCGAAGTCAAACCATGGGGTACCCAGGCGTAGCTGGTAGCCCAGGCGCTGCGCGGTCCATTGGGTGGCACCCCATGTTCCCGCGACCACGACCCCGACAACAGTCAGGACCGGGGCATACAGCACGCCGGTAGCTTGCAATCCACTTCTCCCTGGCTCGTCTGAATGCGCACACCACATGCGCTGAAGACCCGAAGATCCGTGAAAAACTAAAACCCGTCAAAGACCGTTAGTGGAACGATCCAGACACTTGGCGTCAGACTTCTTGCCAGGTCGTTCAAGGGAGTTCGCACGGCTAGAACAGCGAGCCGCAGCGCAGGAGAAAAAAAGATCTGGCGGTCTTTAGATGAATTAGTTATCAACTAATAACAAATCGCTCCCTCTACGCGCGATGGATGTTCGATCCCCTGCAAACTCCTACATATGTGTCATTCACCAAAACGACAGGTTTGGCATGGCTCGTCGTCAGCCAAGTTGCGGCCCACGCTGCCGGCCGAATTCCCAAGTCACACCCGCGCTGCCCATGACAGCCGTCACGGCCTGTCCAATCCGTCGTTCGACCACAGGCTTCCAGGGCACCAGCGCGAAGCCCATGCCGTCGTCGAGCATGGCGAACCGACCGCTCATGAGATCGATGTTGCGTCGGTACACCCCGCTGGTTCGCTGGCCCTGCGCAAGGGGGCGATACGCCAGCCCCGTCTCTGCGGCGACGGTCCGGGCGGCAGCGGTCACTTCGCGATCTCGCAGTGTGGCCAGCAGATTGCGCGCCAGGATCACGCGCTGACTGCGGCGCTCGGCCAGGCCCTGCTCGACCAGGAAGTCGACGCGCTGCTGCATCGCTTCTCGGACCTCGGCACCGAAGCCACGCGTCTCTGGTCCAGCGCTGTGCGTGACCAGTCGCTGATCCAGCCAGGTCGCGCCCACGGCACGTACCTGTTGCTCAATCGGATGAGGTGATCGCACTTCCACCGCCACTGCGCCCAGACGGTGTGCGTCATGAGCCCTTCCGTGCTCCGGCAAGTCTGGCGGTACGCGCCATACGCCGTCATGCAGCCGTTCCACGATGCCGGCACGCCGCAAGGCTTCCAGCCTACGAACGTGTGCGGCAACGATCTCCTCCGGTGTGCGGTCCATGGCTGAACGCGCGGCCGCCGCTTGCAAGCGCAGCGCCTGCAGGTGCTGGTCGGCGTGGTAGATGCCATTGACAGCGAGGTCCGCAATGGTGCGATCTGAAGGCCGCACATCGGCTGCGTTGCGGGTCTGCACGATGCCACCGAGACGGAACTGCGCCAGGTCGGCGCCCGCCGGCAGATTCAAGAAGTGCGCGCGGCCATCGATGCCATCGACCACCAGGTAGGCCCGGTCCGTCAACTCGTCGGCCAATCCCTTGCCGGCGATCCTGCCGATGACGGGACCGGGGCCCCGTTCGGCGACCGATACGACCAACTCGCGCTGGATACCGGACATCGCGCGCTGCATGGTGCGCACGATGTCGCCGCGCTCGCCCATCGTGCGCAGCACCTGCTCCGCGTCGGGCCGCACCGACCAGACACCGGTCTGCTCTTCGTGCGCCAGTCCCATGCGCTGCAGATGCTGCAGCCGCCCGATCTGCGCCGCCTGCCGCTCGCGCGCCGGTGCGTCCGATGCGGGCCGGTCGAGGCGGACCATGCCGCCCTGGACCTGTTGCTGCAGCGACCGGTCCAGCCCGGTCCAGCGCTCCTGCTTCACCTCGCGCATCATGGCCTGGCGGAGTTCCAGCGCAGTGCGTGGCCCTAGCCATTCGGTCGCCAGCTCGGCGGCCCGGTGCCGCATCCCGTGCGCAATGTAGTCGCCCGCGATCACCAGGTCCCGGCCCACGTCGTCCTTGCCGCGCAGCACCACATGGGTGTGTGGGTTGTCGGTGTCCCAGTGGTCCACTGCGACCCAATCCAGCCCGGTGCCCAGGTCCGCCTCCATGCGCGCCATCAGGCTGCGCGTGTAACGGTGCAGGTCGCCCAGTGCGTTCGCGTCCTCCGGCGCCACGATAAAGCGGAACTGATGCCGGTCCTCGCGTCCGCGTTCCTCAAAGGCGGGCAGATGGGCTTCATCGGTGGCGACCCCGTAGGCACGGCCCGCTTCGCCGGAGCGGCCGACGCCGTCGCGTTCAATGTAGCGCAGGTGGTCCGCAGTCGATCGCGCCGAGGCCTTCTGCAGTACCACCAGCCGCGCCTTGATGGTGACGCGCCGGCTGTCCAACGCCAGCCGCTCGCCCGTGAACCTCGCTGCCGCGTGGCCGCGCCCGAATGCCGCGCCGGGCCGCCGCGATGGTGCGCTGCCCGGTCCAAGCCCGGCCTTGCTGAGTTGCGTCAGTACCTTGGAGACAAAGCGCTGCTGACCCGCCTTCGGCTTGGCCGGCCGGACGCGGAAGCGGTCCTCGTCTCTACGGCTCATGATGACGAGCCGCGCATGCGCGGACGCATCCCGGCGTAGCAGGCACGCAGCATTGCCGCCATGGAAGCGGCGCGCGGGCTTTGTGCGGCACGCGCTTCCGCTAGGCGAGTGCCGCCTCCACCCCACGTGCAGACTGGCTTCGCAGGCACCGGCGTGCCGCGCCCTTTTATCTTGCTTCGCTTCCGGCTCCCTCGCTCCAGCTCCCGAGCCGTACCCACGTGGGGCGCTCCGCGGCGCGGAGCCCCCACGCGGCCGACGGTGCCACGCGCAGCCTGCGCGGCACCGGCGAAGCAAGAGGTCTGCACGCTGGACGACAGCGACAGCGTGCTGGCTTCGACGATTGCACTGCACGCCGCGGAACGCTCCGCATTCGTCTCAAAAATCGGCTTCATCGCGCCTCCGATGTCCAGAGAGGGTGCGCCGCACCCAGTACCGTGGCGGCGTCGATCGGCCCGAAGTACCGGCTGTCGAACGACGCCGGATGAGCGGTGCTCAGCACGAACAGTTCACCCGCCCGCAGCCGCCGGCATCGCTGCCATGCAGGGAGCGTGCGTCCGAGGCTGTCGACCACCCGAGTGCGCGCCACCACGGTGCCGTCGATGCGCACGATGCCGCCCGCGACGCACACCGACTGCGGCGCCATCGCGCCGATGCGCTTGAGCAGCGGCACACTGGCCGGCAGGTAGCCGCGCTGCGCCGCCAGCGCCGCGGCGGGCGCTGGCAGGCGGGCCAGCACAATGCTGCCGACGCGCAAAGTTCCTCCCGGCTCGATGCGGTACCAGCCTGGCGGAACACTGTCGCTCGCGTTGTAGACGATGCGCACGACAGGCTGCTCCGCAACGGGCGGGATGGCCATCGCCGCGACGCCGAGCGTGGTGCACGCAACGATCAGCTTCCGGTTCATCGCAGCTCCGCTCCGGCCATCCACGCCGCATGCCGCTCTGCGGTGTATGCGGGCAGCGGCAACCGAGCCGCCAACCGGTTGTGCAGGATGCGCCAATACGCCGGCGAGCACGTGGCCGGGTCGATGCCCAGTGCGTCGATCGCGGCGATGCACTGCAGGATGCCAGGCACGTTGCGGTCGCCTTCGGCACGCAGCAGGATGCGCGCGCCCGGCTGGATGCCGGCGATGCGCTCCATGTGCTCGCGCACACCGCAGGCGTGCAGCACCAGCAGTTGCCGCAGCGTCGTGCCGTGCTCGTTCGCTTCCCAGCGGATCCGGCAGAACACCGCGCCGGGCGTGAAGACGGCAATGCGTCGCCAGCGGTCCAGCGGCAGCGTGCGCAGTGGCAGGCCGAAGCGCAGGTGCAGATCGATGCGACCTGCGACGAAGGCCAATGCCACGCGCGTCAGCGGGGTGTCCGATGCCGCGCTCGGTGGCACGTCCGAACGCAGGTGCGGCGCCGGATCCGAAGGGTTCGGCAAGGCGCTCATGAAGACTCCTCGCCGTACTCCTTCTGCAGCAGCGCGCGCAGCATCTCCGCCACCGTGGTGCCCCGCGTGAAGGCTTCGACCTTGATGCGGGCGCGCAGCGCCGGGGTCACGTCCAGCGTCATGCGGGCGGTGTGGAGATCGCCCTTGAGCACCTCGGCGCCGTCGCCCTGGCGGATCCAGGCTTCGGCGTGCGGATCGGCCGGCGGCCGGCCGCCGATCGCACTGCGTTGGCGCATCTTCACGGCAGCTTCCTCAACACCTCGGCAGCCAGCGCGGAAACCTCCCGGGCGGCGGCGCCATCGGGCAGCAGTTCGCGCGCGAGCCGGCCAGCAGCGACGCTGTCGGCGAACACGATGCGCTGGCGGACCTCCGACAGCAGCGCAGGCATCGGCTGGTCCGCGAGCGCACCACGCGCTTCGCGGCCGATCACCGTCGTGCTGACACGCCGGTTGATGACGAAGGCGGCACGCAGCGCCGGCCTGAACAGCTGGGCCTCACGGATCAACGCCACCATCTCGGCGCTCGCCCAGACGTCATAGGGACTAGGCTGCACCGGGATCAGCACCAGGTCGGCGGCCAAGAGCGCGGAGCGCGCCAGCGCTGCGATCCTGGGCGGGCCATCGATCACGATGTGATCGTTCCTTCTGGCGAGTTCTGGTGCCTCCTGATGCAGTGTTTCGCGTGCAAGGCCGACGGCACTAAACAGTCTGGGCAGCCCATGCTGGCTCCGGCGCTGGGTCCAGTCCAGTGCCGAGCCTTGAGGGTCGGCATCGAGCAGGACGACCGAGCGACCATGCAGTGCGAGTTCCCCGGCCAGGTGGGTCGCCAGCGTGGTCTTGCCCACGCCACCCTTCTGGTTCAACAGCGCGATGATCATGGTGCCAGCCTCCCTTGCGCCGTGCGCGTGCTGCAAGGCACGGGGCTTGTGCACAGCGGTGCGGCGCCTCTTGGTTTCGTTATGCATTCACTGTTAGAGAAGTTAAGGGACGCCGAAACCCGCGTCGGCACTGGCCTGGCGGCCGATCGGTGCGCCTGATGGCACGATTCATCTGCGCCTGATGGCACGTGGATCCGTGCGCCTGATGGCACGAGCGGATTCACAGCCTGTCCCCCGTCTGTCCACACACAGTTCAGGCGCAAGTGCGTGCCGTGGACGGCGCAGGCCTGAACCGCAGGACTTCCTCGCCGGCCATGCGCGCGAGCGCGAGCCGATAGCCGGGCAGGCTCTGGCGCGCCGTGA
>Ga0307515_10004165_pt1 | contig 30102 bp, 29 predicted proteins | sample 17_EM_MG_FD_194513 | JGI IMG/M metagenome (GOLD analysis project Ga0307515, IMG submission 194513) | Populus trichocarpa ectomycorrhiza microbial communities from riparian zone in the Pacific Northwest, United States - 17_EM | ecosystem: Host-associated > Plants > Roots > Unclassified | place... | reverse complement strand
CTTGAGTCGGGGCGTAGATCTCGGCCGTGTCCGGAGTCAACGCAATGACCTTGACGCGCTCGGCGTCCGGCTCGAATCTCCAAACACCTTTGAAGGTTTCTTTGAAGTGCTCGATGAGTGCGGTCTTTCCCCAAAACTGATAGGCGCGAGCGACGAAGGTGACTGGGTCCGGTTGGCCTGCCGGGGTGGGTGCGAAGACTTGCTCGAACGCCGCAATGTCATGTGCCGTTGCGGCAGCGGCCTGCTTCAGAAACACCGCCTTGACCTCCTGACGGTCCTGCTCGTCGAACTGGTGGAGCGGTGCTGCGTGCGCCATAACGCTGGCAACGGAGATCGCAACTGTGAAGAGTGGAGAAGAGATGCATTGCTTCATATGAAGTGCCGTCCAAGAAGAGGGCGTACGCCCCTGGCTGATGAGAAGGGAAGACAACTTGCCATTGGCGGGAGCCGCACAACGTCACCGTGTGATGCTGCCGCCACCGACTGGTTCAACGCAATCGCGTCCTCAGTTCTTCGCTCGCCTGATGCAGTGCCGCACGAGTCGCCGGCACGTCGCTCAGCATGTTGAGCAGCTCAAAGTCGTGGATCATTCCGTTGTAGCGAGTGGTCACCACGCCGACGCCGGCAGCATCGAGCTTGCGCGCGTAGGCTTCGCCCTCGTCACGCAGCACGTCCTTTTCGGCGGTCTGCACCAACGCCGGCGGCAAGCCCTTGAGCTGTTCGGCTGTCGCCAGCAGCGGCGAGGCGAAGATCTCCTGGCGCTGCTTCGGGTCCGTCGTGTACGCGTTCCAGAACCACTTCATCATGTTCTTGGTCAGGAAGTGGTCGTTCGCAAACTCATCGTATGAGGAGTCCTCGAAGTTCGCGTTGGTCACCGGCCAGAACAGCACTTGAGATCTCAGGGCGGGAGTGCCCTTTGCCTTGGCCATCAGGGCGACGACTGCCGCCATGTTGCCGCCGACGCTGTTGCCGACCACCGCGAGGCGCTTGCCGTCGACGTTGATCTGCGCGCCGTTCTCGGCCACCCACTGCGTGGCGGCATACGCCTCGTTGATCGCTGTCGGGTAGCGCGACTCAGGCGAGGGCGTGTAGTTCACGAACACCGCCGCCGCGCCGGAATCGGCCACCAGGTCGCGCACGAAGCGCTCGTGGGTCGGGAAGTCGCCGAGGATCCAGCCGCCGCCGTGGAAGAACATGAACGCGGGCAGCACGCCCTTGGCGCCGGCCGGGCGCACGAGGGTCAGCTTGATCGACTTGCCATCCACTGTGATGGTCCTTTCGCTGACGTCGGCCTGTGGCAGCTTTGCCCCGGCTTGCACGCCGACGAGAACCGCGCGCGCATCGGCGGGTGAGAGGGTTTCGAGCGGCGGGCCGCCGCCCTTGGCCAGCGCCTCGAGGAAGCCCTGCGTGTTGTGCTCGACGCCAGGGCTGCCGGCCGCCAGCGCGGCACCGGCGGCAAGCGAGAGCAGGGAAGTGGCGAAGACATTGCGGATGCGGTTCATATCGGTATTTCGAGAAGTGAAAAGGTGAACGGGAGCGTTAGACGATGCTCAAGGCACGTCGATGCAGGCCCTGACCTGCGCCGCTTGCTGCGCGACGGCTGGCGCAAAGAACCGGTTGATCTGCTTTGCGATGTCGACGTGATCTTCCTCGAGCGCGAAATGGCCGGTGTCGTAGTTGTGCACCTCCGCAGCGGGTACGAGTGTCTTGATTGCATCCGCGCCGGCGGGCAAGAAGAAGCGATCGCCTTTTCCCCAGACGACAAGCGACTTCGGCTGGCGCGTTCGCATGTAGTCCTGCCAGACCGGGAACAAGGCGATGTTCGCCGGCGTGTCCAGTTGCAGGTCGGTCATGATCCGGCGACTCTGCGGGTCCAGGAGGGCGTGCTCGTCGTTCGTCCATGCGTCCGGGTTCAGCGCGGCGGGGTTGCGAGTGCCTTGCTTGTAGAGCAACAAGGCCGTTGCCATGGAGACATGAGCCTCGGCTTCGGCGTGCCGTGCAGGCGTGATGCCCGCCGCGTTTTCCTGGTTTCGCTTGAGCCGCGCGGGATCGACGCCGTCGAGCGAGATGTTCGCGTTCTGGAAGACCAGCCCCGAAATCCAGTCAGGGTGGCTGACAGCCATCCGCATCCCGACGGGGCCGCCGAAATCGGTCATGTAGACGATGAGGTGCTTGTCGCCGAGGTTCTCCACGAACGCGGTCATGACCTTCGTCAGGTTGTCGAAGGTCGGCGTGAACTTGTCGGCCGCCGGTGCTTCGCTGTAGCCCATACCCGGATAGTCGGGCGCGACGACGTGGAAGTTGTCCGAAAGCAAGGGAATCAGGTCTCGAAACTGGTGCGAGGACGACGGAAAGCCGTGCAGCAGCAGGATCGTCGGCTTGCCCGGATCCCCGGCCTCCCTATAGAAGATCTTGATGCCGTCGACGGTCGCGTACGTGTACGAGACCTCGGCGGCTTGGGCCTTCACTCCGGCGAACGTGAGGAGCGCCGCCGCGGCCGCCATGATTGCGAACGTTCGGATGGATCTGATGTTCAGCACGACATTTCCCGCTAAGTGCTCGATTCGATAGCGTGCGCCGCGTAGATCAGCGGGCCGAGACGTAGCGTGCCGCCGGCACGTTGCTCGAGAGGTGGCTCGACAACGTCTTGCGCGCGGCTTCGAAGGCCTCCCATTCGTTTTCGGCGTGCAGCGACGGGATGGTGACGAGCTCGCCGCGGTCGAAGCCCACGAGGGCGGCATCGACCATATCCTCGGCGCTCATGACGATCTCCTTCGGCAGATGCTCCAGGGGCAGTCCGCCCGTCGCCCAGAACTCGGTCGCGGTTGGGCCGGGCAGCACGGCCTGGACGCGCACGCCCTTGTCCGCCAGTTCGTGACGCAGCGAGAGACTGAAGGCCTGGACGAATGCCTTGCTTGCGCCGTAGACGCCGTTGAGGATTTCCGGCGCGATGCTCACGATCGAGGCGATGTTGATCACCGCGCCCTTGCCGCGCGAGACGAAGCCGGGCGCTGCGGCATAGGTCAGACGCGTCAGCGCAGTCACGTTCAGCTCGATCATCTGCGTCATTTTGTCGACGTCGCTGTCCAGCAGCGGCGTATGCGTGCCGATGCCTGCGTTGTTGAGCAGCAGCGTGATGCTCGCGTCTTGCTTCAGCTTCGCCTCGACTGTGGCGAGCTGGGCCCGGTCGCCAAGATCGGCGTCGAGGATCTCGACCGAGCGGCGTGTCTGCGTGGTGATGCGGTCGGCCATCGCGGCGAGCCGTTCGCGATTGCGCGCCACCAGGATGAGGTCGTAGCCGCGGCGTGCGAGCCGGTCGTGTAGACCGCCCCGATGCCGGAAGATGCACCCGTGATGAGGGCGGTGCCTTGGTCTTGCTGGGTCATGGTCTGGCTCCTTTGCGGTTTGATCGAAGGTCGATGGACGAATCGTAGGGAACCGCAGCAACGGCGTAAATGACGTATAAATTACGCTTTTGAGACATGCACAGGAGCTCTTCATGCACCGCATCGGCTACGTGCTCTCCGACGGTTTCCAGGGCATGGCCTTGGCCACCCAGGCCGCGTTCGAGTACGCCAACTTCGTCGCGAAGGACGATTTCTACGTGGTGGAGAACTACTCCGAGTCGGGCGGCGAGGTTCGCTCGTCGTTCGGCGCGTCGGTCGGCACACGGGCCTTGAGCCCGCACAGCGTGGCGCAGACCTGGATCGTGGCGGGAGTCAATGACCCGCTGGCTTCGCCCGCGCCTGCGGCCGTGCTGCGATTCCTGCGACGCGCCGGCACCCAGGCACGTCGGGTCGCGGCCATCTGTACCGGCGGGTTCGTGTTGGCACAGGCCGGTTTGCTCGACGGCCGGCGCGCCACCACGCATTGGGCCTTTGCGCAGGAGCTGCGCAATCGCTACCCGGGCGTCCAGGTCGAAGAAGACCGCATCTACGTGAGCGATGGATCGGTCTGGACCTCCGCCGGCATGACGGCCGGCCTGGATCTCACGCTGGCGATGGTGGAGAAGGACCTGGGCACCGATGTGGCGCGCTCGGTCGCGCACAAGCTCGTCATGCACCAGCGGCGTTCGGGCGGGCAGACGCAGCACTCGGAGATGCTGGACCTCTCGCCGAAGTCCGACCGCGTGCAGGAGGCCCTCGACTACGCGCGCAAGAACCTCAGCCGCAGCCTGTCGGTCGAAGAACTGGCCGGCGCTGCGAACCTCAGCCCGCGGCAGTTCAGCCGCGTCTTCACGATGGAGACCGGAACCTCCCCTGCCAAGGCCGTCGAGGGGCTGCGCCTGGAGGCTGCACGGGTGATGATCGAGCACGGGCGCCATCCCCTGGAGATCATTGCAAGGGAGACGGGCTTTCGCGATCGGCGCCACATGCGCGAGGCCTTTGTCCGGGGCTTCGGCGTGCCACCCCAGGCCGTGCGTCGTGACGCCCGACAGCCTCGGCAGGGCCGAGGGGTCTAGTGGAGGCAGCAGCAGTTGATCGACCTGCTCAATCGGGCAACTGAAGAGTCGGTGCGCACTGCACCTGGATTCATTTCAGCACGGCTTCATCGAAGCCGGGACGGAACCCAGGTCACCATGTATGCGCAATGGCGCAGCAATGAGGATTACCAAGCTATCCGAAAAGATCCAGCACCGCTGCCTTATCTCGCGCAAGCACTGGCGATCGCAAAGTTCGAGCCCGGTATGTATGCGGTCGTGCAGTCATTTTCTCCTCCTGGCACCAAGACCTAGCCGTCCTTAGGCGGACGTGGAACTTGTCTGGGTTGATTGCGGTCCGGCGCAAGCTGTTGGCCAATCGCTCCCGACTTCGTCGAACGTCGGTCTTGCGGCGGTAGAAACCGCAACATGGACTGCGCCCTTGGGTCCCGGCAGTGTGAGTTCGGTGGGCCTGGCAAGCGGGCATTCGATCGGCCTTGAACCGCGGACGTCAGGTCTATCGTCTCGATAGCTCTGCGAAGCCGCGGGGCTCCATACCGAAGACCGGAACCGCTGGGCTTTTCAGCTTCGCGATGAACAGCAGCATCGGCGGCGCACGGCTGGCGAAGACGTCGCTCACCGCCACGTACGGTCGCTAACTTGACCGTGTGAAACTGACCCAACAAAGTCGGTTATCAGCGATTCGCATTCCTGCAAAAAGAACGCAAGCGAGCTCCTGGCTTGGCTTGCGGAGCGGGAAGTCCGGCTCACCCTGAAGGATGGTGAGTTGGTGGTTCGAGGGCGGCGCCATACGCTGCAAGAGTCGACGCGGGCATCGCTGATCAAGTCGCACAGGGGCACTTTGATCGAGGCGCTGTCCTCCGGCAGATCGAAGATCATTGTTTTCAGGCTTGATTAGGAAGTGATCTCTTCCTATAATCCAGCCCATGGGCAGATCAGTCACACCTTCTCCGGGGCCTCGCAGTCCCGGACGCCCACGGGAGTTCGATCTCGATGACGCGCTGGACAAGGCCATCGGCACGTTCAGCGAGAACGGCTATCACGCCACCTCGCTCGGCAAACTCACGGCTGCGATGGGGATCGTCGAGGGCAGCCTCTACAAGGCCTTCCGCGACAAGCGCGGCGTCTTCCTGGCCGCGTTCGAGCGCTACGTCATGCTGCGCAGCGAGCGGCTAGCGCAGGAACTGGCAAACACACGAACCGGACGCGACAAGGTCAGGGCCCTACTCGCCGTCTATGCCGAATACAGCCACGGCAAGACCGGCCGGCGCGGCTGCCTCGTCGTGGGCAGCGCTGTCGATCTCGCAAGCTCCGATCCCGAAATGACGAAGCGCGTCGCCGCCGTGCTCGCGAGCCAAGAAAGGCGTCTCGTCGAGTTCATTCGAGAGGGACAGGAAGATCGCTCCGTTTCCTCGCGGGTCGATGCCGCCGTCACCGCCCGCCTGCTGCTCTGCGTGGTGCAGGGAATGCGTGTCCTGGGCAAGATCGGCCGCTCCCGTGAGGAGATGGCGAGTCTCGTCGATAGCGCGTTGAAGCTGCTCGACTGATCATTTGCCCATTTTGGAAGCGACCTCTTTCTATATGGAGCCGACCATGCCAACCGACCCCGCGACCGAACCATTGCCTTCCGATGCCGCTGGTGACGCTGGCTGGCTTCGCGACCGAGTTTCGCCCCGCCGCCCGGGTGGGACCTGTCCCAGTGCGACGTCCGAACCGTCCCACCAGGCGATTGGACGCAACCACTGATCACCCAGACCCGACCAGGAGTACACCATGGCGCATGACATCGTTCAAACCTCCGCCGCGGACACGTTGCCGCCCTTCGACCCTGCGACGTTCTGGACGCAGTTCCACCACGATACCGTCGTCATCAAGGGCGTGCGGCTGCATTTCGTCGAAGGCGGCAGCGGCACGCCGATCCTGCTGCTGCCCGGCTGGCCGCAGAGCTGGTACGCATGGCGTCATGTGATGACGCTGCTCGCCAAGGCCGGCCGGCGCGTGATCGCGCTCGACCCGCGCGGCATGGGCGACTCCGATCGGCCCGCCTCTGGCTACGAGATGCGCACCGTTGCCGCCGAGCTTCATGGTTTCGTCGAGGCGCTGAATCTGACGGCGAACGGGCCTGTCGACATCGTCGGTCACGACTTGGGCGTCTGGATCGGCTATGCCTATGCGGCCGAATGGCCGGGCGATGTGAAGCGGCTCGCCGTGTTCGACGCGGCGCTGCCCGGCATCACCCCGCCGCCTCCGGCCGGCATTCCCTCGGCGGAGGCGAATGTGAAGACCTGGCACTTGGCCTTCAACCGGCTCGATGACCTGCCGGAGATCCTGCTGCAGGGACGCGAGCGGGAGTTCCTGACTTGGCTGTTCAGGGCCAAATCGACTCGTCCCTGGACGATCACGCCGGCGGATCTCGGTGAATATGTGCGCGTCAACGCCGCCCCCGGCGCGACGCGGGCGGCGCTCTCCTACCAACGACACAATCTCGGGCCCGAAGGAATCGCGCACACTCGGGCCCGCGCCGAGCGCAAGCTCGCCATGCCGGTACTCGCTGTCGGCGCGGAGAGCGGAGTCGGAGCAATGCTACTCGACACGATGCGCTTGGTCGCGACGGATGTGCGGGGTGCTGTGTTTGCTGGCTGTGGGCACTATATGGCCGAAGAAGCCCCCCGCGCCGTCGCCGAGCAAATCATCAGGTTCATGGGTAAATGAGCGCAGCCGTAAGCCCGCCGCGAGAGCGAATGCTATGGCGTAGACGTAGTTCCCATCTTCATTGTTCTCGACCCGCCCGCTTCGCCAAATGGGACGCCGGGATCAGCTCCCTGGAGGGTGAGGGCTGGCTAACGACGCGCCCGGATGGACGGGCCATCGGATTCAGCCACCAAACCTTGTTCGGACACGCGTAAGGGCGGCGTTTCGCGAGTGGTGGCAGCCGCCCTGTCGGCCTTCGTCCTGGCCTGGCCTGGCCTGGCCTGGCGGACCACGCTTTTCGTCCGTAGATCCCTGTTCAAGCATTTAGAAGGAACCTAGATGACCATTGCCTTTGTCGCGCCTGCCGATGAGCTGCAGATCCGCAACCTGATCGCCCGTTACGCCTACGCCGTCGACGGTGGCGAGAAGGAGGCCTTCGCGAGCCTGTTCCTGGAGGACGGCGCTTGGACGCGGGAAGCCTCGCCGCCAGCGACCCAGGGCGGATCTGGCCTTCCCTCGCAGACCATCCGCGGACGGACGGGCTTAATGGGACTGATCGAGACCGCGATCATTGTGCGGTTCCAGCTGAAGGCCCGTCATCAGATGACGGATGTCCTCGTCGAGCCCGGCGCGGATGAGAATTCGACCAAGGCGCGCTTCCGCGCCCTGGTCACAGACTGGCGCGAGGGCCCCGGCCGCGTGTCCATGTGCGTCGTCTACACAGCGGCGTGCGTCCGCACTGACGACGGCTGGAAGTTCGCGGCCGTCAGTGTCCGGGTCTGGCCCGAATAGGCGGGGCCGCCGCGCCCCGAAGGGCAAGCGGCTCATCTGATCCGGCACTGTGAGTCGGCGCCGCAGCAGTGCTGCGGCCCGGTTCGACGCCATCTTCCCCGACATCATCACGGCGCGCCGCATCCGGCGAGTCGATCGCCCAGTTCTCGCATGAATCCAATCATCGTCCCTTCGCCCGCGGCCGCCACCGCCGTTCCCGAGATCTCGCCGTCGGCACGCCGCTGGGTCATGTTCGCGCTGCTCGCGGGCGTGGCGATGTCCAGCCTCGACAGCGCCATCGCCAACATCGCGTTGCCCACCATCGCGAAGGAACTCGACGCCACCGAGGTCGCGATCGTCTGGGTCGTGAACGCATTCCAGTTGGGCGCGGCGCTGTGCCTGCTGCCGGCCGCGGCCCTCGGCGAGATCCGCGGGTTGAAGCGCATGTATGGCATCGGCCTCGTCGCATTCGGGGTGACTTCGCTCGCGTGCGCACTTTCCGGCGCGCTCGGCTGGCTGGTGCTCTTCCGCTTTCTGCAGGGCGCGGCCGGCGCGTTCACGGCCGCGATCGCGCCGGCCATCATCCGCCGCATCCAGCCGCCGGCCAGGATCGGCAGCGGCTTGGCGCTGGTCGCGCTCACGGTCGCATTTTCGGGCGCGGCGGGGCCGTCGGTCGCGGCGGCCATCCTGTCGGCGGCGCGCTGGCCATGGCTGTTCCTCGTCAACGTGCCGATCTGCGCGGTCGCGGCCATTGCCTTCTTCCGCAACGCGCCGCCCAACGAGTCGCAACCTCGCCGCTTCGACCGTGGCGGCGCGCTGCTGAGCGCGCTGGCGCTCGGCCTAGTCGTGATTGGCGTCGACACGCTGGGCCTGCACGTGCGCACAGCGACGATCGAGATCGTGGCTGGCCTCGCGGCGATGGGCGTGCTGGTCGTCTATCAATCGAAGCAGAGCGCACCGCTCGTGCCACTCGACCTGATGCGAATACCACTGTTCTCGCTGTCGGTCGTGACGTCGATATGTTCGTACTCGGCGCAGATCCTGGCCTACGTGTCCTTGCCCTTCCTGTTCCAGACGGTGCAGCATCGCTCGCCCGTCGAGACCGGCCTGCTCGTGACGCCGTGGCCGCTGCTGATCGTCGTGGCCGCGCCGATCGCCGGCAAGCTCACCGCGAAGTACCCGGCCGCGCTCCTCGGCAGCCTCGGCCTGGCCGCGTTCGCTGTCGGTCTGGCGCTCTTGGCCACGATGCCGGCGTCGCCGTCCGGGCTCGACGTCGCCTGGCGCATGGCCCTGTGCGGCATGGGCTTCGGCTTCTTCCAGACGCCCAACAACACGACCCTCATGACCGCCGGCCCGGTGCGACGCTCGGGTGCGGCAAGCGGCATGCTGGCGCTCGCGCGGATTTCGGGCTGGTGCCTTGGCTCGGCGTTGGTCGCGGTGGTGTTCGCGCTCGTGCATGAGCGGCCGACGATTGCGTGCCTGGAGTTGGCGTGCGGTTTCGCGGCATTCGGGGTGATTGTCAGTGTTTCGCGGTTCAGGACGCGGTCGGTGCAAGCAAGCACCTGATCGGCTTCCTGATCTGCTCGTAGCGGCACCGCTAGACATGATGGTCGCCGTCCCAGGGTAGACGGCCGGTCTCCAACATCGTAGGTTGCGCGCCGAGGCGTGTAGAGCTACATGCTGTGACTTGCGTCGTCAGCAACAAGGAGACCGGGGCGCGGCCCCGCGCGCTTGATCGGCACGGTAGTGCATGACGTGAACAAGCTGCTGAAGCTGCTAGCCGACTTCATCTGGGCTACCCGAGCCAACGCATGGGCATCACGGTGCAGTTTGAGAGCGGCACGCTCGAGTTGCCGACGGCGCATGAACTTGAGCAACACGAGTCCGCAATCCCCTCGTGCCGCTGCTCGATCAGGACGGCGTCGTTGCAATCCCCAAGGCACGGCGACCCGCCAGCCAGAAGGCGAACCTCGATGCGATGGCGTTGACGCTCGACGACGACGACCGCCGAATCATCGCGGCCTTGCCCAAGAACCGGCGCTTCGTGAACCCCCCGTTCGCGCCGGTTTGGGACGCACCCGCGGCCTGAGTGAACCCTTCGGGCTGGACCAGCAGGGAACGTGAGACTGATACGCGGCTGGGCCTTCAAAGAGAGAAGGCTCATGTCTTCAAGAGGTCCATTTCGCGCACCGGTGCTCCATTGCGACTCGCTCTCGTTACAGATGACATTCGAGATGGGACCGATGGCAACCCTGGGGAAACAATCCGCGCCGAAAGTCGAGGCCATACGCCATTCACGGCAAGCGAAGCCGGCCAAGCCGGCTCGCTTGCAATGAGGCCCCAACTCACGCCGAGAAAATGTCATGCGAGCCGAAGACATCCTTCCCGATCACCTGAACCAAATCGAACGCAATGGTGTCGTCATCCGCAAGGGGAACGTGGGCGCTTTTTTGGCCAATGCGAAGGTCTGGTGTGATCCGGCGACCGAACCCGCGCAGCGTGTGGCCGCCGAACGAGACATCCTCGAAGCCTTGCCCGCATTGCGGGCGCTTGATTTGTTCGAGGTACTTTCGATTCGGGATCCTGCGCTGCAGTGCCTGGTCGAGACGCATCGAGGGCCACCCCAAGGACCTGGTGCCGCGACGCCGTCCGCTTGATCGAAGGCGGCGTCGAAGGGCAGTGCAATCTGACTCGGGCTGGTATGCGAGAGGCGCCGAAATGTTGCCGAATTGCTCTGGCGCCTCCCCAGGAACCCCCCAGGACCCCAGCCCTACTCCACCGTCACGCTCTTGGCGAGATTGCGCGGCTTGTCCACGTCGGTCCCGCGCGCGCAGGCCGTGTGATAGGCCAGCAGCTGCAGCGGCACCACGTGCAGCATCGGCGAGAGTGCGCCGTAGTGTTCCGGCATGCGGATCACGTGCAGGTCCTCGCCGCTCTCGATGCGCGTGTCGCCGTCGGCCAGCACATAGAGCACGCCGCCGCGCGCTCGCACTTCCTGCAGGTTGCTCTTGAGCTTTTCGAGCAGCGCGTCGTTGGGCGCCACCGCGACCACCGGCATCTCGCTCGTGACCAGCGCGAGCGGGCCGTGCTTGAGCTCGCCGGCGGCATAAGCCTCGGCATGGATGTAGGTCACTTCCTTCAGCTTGAGCGCGCCTTCGAGCGCGATCGGGTAGTGCAGCCCGCGGCCGAGGAAGAGCGCGTTTTCCTTGCGCGCGAAGTCCTCGGCCCAGCTGATGATCTGCGGCTCGAGCGCGAGCACCGACTGCAGCGCCACCGGCAGGTGCCGCATCTCCTTCAGGTAGCGCGCCTCGTCCGCCTCGCTCAGGCGCGACTTGGCCTGCGCCAGCACGAGCGTGAGCAGGAACAGGCCCGCCAGCTGCGTCGTGAAGGCCTTGGTCGAGGCCACGCCGATCTCGACGCCGGCGCGCGTGACGTAGGCCAGCTTGCATTCGCGCACCATCGCGCTGGTCGCGACGTTGCAGATGGTGAGCGTCTGTTCCATGCCCAGCGAGCGCGCATGCTTGAGCGCGGCCAGCGTGTCGGCCGTCTCGCCCGACTGGCTGATGGTCACGACCAGGGTCTTCGGGTCGGGCACCGAGTCGCGATAGCGGTATTCGCTCGCGATCTCGACCTGGGTCGGGATCTTCGCGATGCCTTCGAGCCAGTACTTGGCGGTGCAGCCGCTGTAGTAGCTGGTGCCGCAGGCCAGGATCAGCACCTTGTCGATCTCCTTGAAGACGCGCCACGCGGCCGCGCCCGGCTCGCCGTCGAGGGCTGCGCCGTCGAAGAGCTCGGGCACGATGCCTTCGATGCCCTCGAGCGTGTCGGCGATCGCGCGCGGCTGCTCGAAGATTTCCTTCTGCATGTAGTGACGGTACGGGCCCAGCTCCGCGGCGCCGCTGTGCGCGAGCACCGTGCGCACGGGCCGCGTGACCGGCCTGTGGGCGCGATCGACGATCCAGTACTTGCCCGGCTGGATGTCGACCACGTCGCCCTCCTCGAGATAGACGATCTGGTCGGTTACGCCGGCCAGCGCCATCGCGTCGCTGGCGAGGAAGTTCTCGCCGTCCTCCTTGCCCGCGCCGAGGATCAGCGGCGAGCCGGCGCGCGCGCCGACCACGCGATGCGGCTCGTCGCGGCAGATCGCAGCGATCGCGTAGGCGCCCTGCAGTTGCCGCACGCTCGCCTTCACGGCCTCGAACAGGTCACCGTCGTAGTGGCTGTCGATCAGGTGGACGATGACCTCGGTATCGGTCTGGCTGGCGAACACGTAGCCCTTGGCCTGCAGGGCCGCGCGCAGCGTTTCGTGGTTTTCGATGATGCCGTTGTGCACCAGCGCCACGCGGCCGGGCCGCGCGGCTTCCGCATCGGCACCAGGGCCGTGGCTGAAGTGAGGGTGCGCGTTGTGCACCGCCGGCGCGCCGTGCGTGGCCCAGCGCGTGTGGGCGATGCCGGTCGTGCCTTCGATGTGGTCGTCGCGCACCTGGGCCAGCAGGTCGGCCACGCGCGAGGTGGTGCGGGCGCGCTGCAAGCCCCCCGCGTGCACGGCCACGCCGCAGGAGTCGTAGCCGCGGTATTCGAGGCGCTGCAGGCCCTGCACGAGGACGGGAACGATGTTGCGACCGGAGACGGCGCCGACGATGCCACACATGAAAGATCTCCTGGGATGAATTCGAGGCTGGATCGTAAGCAGATCGACTTGCAATCGGCGATCAAAATTCGACGGCTATTGTTCGATTATTTCTTGTTCAAACGATATTGACCGATTATTTCATTATCATCTTGATTGTGAAATCAATCGATCTCGACCCGACCGATCTCCAACTGCTGGACGCCCTTCAGCAGGACACCACCCAAAGCAACCAGTCCCTGGCCGAACGCTTCAACATCTCCGCCCCCACCTGCCTGCGGCGCGTACGCCGGCTGCGTGAGGCGGGCTGGATCGAACGCGAGGTCGCGATCCTCAGCGTCGAGCGCGTGGGCGCCCTGCTCAGCGCGGTGATCGAGGTGTCGCTGGACCGGCAGGACGCCGGCGCCCTCGACGCCTTCGAGCAGCGCGTGACGCCGGACGACGCGGTGCAGCAGTGCTACCGGGTCTCGCCCGGGCCGGACTTCGTGCTGATCGCGACCGTGCGCGACATGCCCGGCTACCAGGCGCTCGCCCAGCGCCTCTTCACCGCCGACGCCAACGTGCGCAACGTCAAGGCTTTCTTCAGCGTCAAGCGCGCCAAGTTCGCGCCGCGCGTGCCGCTGCCGCTCAGTTCTTAGGTATCTTCTGCGGCCGCTGCCAGTTCGAAAAACTCGCCTGGCGGGCGCGCGAAATCGTCAGCACGCCCGGCTCGGTGCTCTTGGTCACGGTCGAGCCGCCGCCCACCGTCCCGCCGGCGCCGATCGCGACCGGCGCCACCAGCACGCAGTTGCTGCCCACGTGCACGTCGTCGCCGATGACCGTGCGATGCTTGTTGGCGCCGTCGTAGTTGGCCGTGATGCTGCCGGCGCCGTAGTTGACGCGCGCGCCGACCGTGGCGTCGCCGAGGTAGGCCAGGTGGTTGGCCTTGGCGCCGGCGCCGAGGGTCGAGTTCTTGACCTCGACGAAGTTGCCGATATGCACTTCGGCGCCCAGGCGCGTGCCGGGCCGCAGCCGCGCGAAGGGGCCGATGCGCGAACTCTCGCCGACCGTCACGCCGGCCTTCTCGCCGTCGATATGGGTGAAGGGATGGATCACCGCGCCGGTCTCGATGCGCGCATTGGCGATCACGCAGTTCGCGCCCACGCGCACGCCCGCGCCCAGCGACACCGAGCCCTCGAACACGCAGTTGACATCGATCTCCACGTCCGATTCGCAGGCCAGGCTGCCGCGCAGGTCGAAGCGCGACGGATCGGCGAGCCGCACGCCCTGCACCATCAGCGCGTCGGCCTGGCGCCGTTGGTAGGCGCGCTCGAGCGCCGCGAGCTGGGCGGGCGTGTTGACGCCGGCGACCTGCAGCGCATCGTCGGTGCGGTGCGCGATCACGGGCAAGCCGTCGACGGTGGCGAAGCCGACGATGTCGGTCAGGTAGTACTCGCCCTGCGCGTTCTTGTTGTCCAGGCGCGCGAGCCAGGTCTTGAGCCACTGGGCCGGCACCGCCATCACGCCGCTGTAGATCTCGCGGATCGCGCGCTGCGCGTCGGTCGCGTCTTTCTCCTCGACGATCGCCTGCACCTCGCCCTCGATCTCCTGCCCGCCCTGGGCCCGCACGATGCGGCCATAGCCGGTCGGCTCGTCGAGCTCGATCGTCAGCAGCGCGAGCCGGCGGCCCGCGCTTTCCGCCACCAGCGCGCGCAAGGTGTCCTCGGCGATCAGCGGCACGTCGCCCGACAGCACGACCACCGTGCCGTCGTCGGGCAACAGCGGCGCGGCCTGCTGCATCGCATGGCCGGTGCCGAGCTGCGGCACCTGACGCGCGAACTCGGGCACCCGGCCCGCCGCGCCGCTGCCGAGCGCGGCCTCGACGTCGGTCGCGCCATGCCCGGTCACGACCACCACGTGCCGCGCGCCGATGCGCACGGCGGTGTCGATCACATGCGCCACGAGTGCGCGTCCCCCCAAACGATGCAACACTTTGGGCAGGCTGCTCTTCATGCGCGTGCCTTTGCCGGCCGCCATGATGACGACGTCTACCGGTTCCTGGTTGTCCTGCGGAGTCTGATTCATGCCTCTTTCCCGAATGCGTTGCGCCAAGTTGGCGCGAATTATCGGCGTGCTGCTCCTCGCCGCCGCGCTGGGCGCCTGCAGCGCGATCAAGCTGGCCTACAACAACCTGCCCGAAGTGAGCTACTGGTGGCTCGACGGCTACCTCGACTTCGACGGCGCGCAGACCCCGCGCGTGCGCGACGAACTCGCGCAATTGCTGGCCTGGCATCGGCAGAACGAGTTGCCGAAGATCGTCGCCTTGCTGCAGAAAGCCGAGGCCCTGGCGACCGGCGACTTCACGCCCGCGCAGGCCTGCGAGGTGGCCGACGAGATTCGCGCCCGGGTGGTGGCAGTGGTCGAACACGCCGAAGACGCCAGCGCCGAACTTGCCCTGAGCCTGGGTGAAGCGCAGTTGCAGCAGCTCGAACGCAAGTACGCCAAGGTGAATGCCGACTACCGCAAGGACTGGCTCGATCGCAGCCCCGCCCGCCAGCAGGAGAAGCGCTACGAGGACTTCCTGGACCGCAGCGAAGACTTCTACGGCCGACTCGATGCGGCCCAGCGCGAGCTGCTGAAGCAGCAGGTGGCGCAGTCCGCGTTCGACCCGCGCTGGGTCGACAGCGAGCGCCGCAAGCGCCAGCAGGAAGCGCTCGCGCTGCTGCGCCGCTTCCAGGCCGAGAAGACGCCGCCGGCCGAAGCGCGCGCCGCCATCCACGCCTATGTGAAGCGCATCGCCGAGCCGCTGCCTGGGCCGGCGCGCGACCGGCAGCAGGCGCTGATGCAGGAAGGCTGCCGCAACATCGCGGCACTGCACGACCGCACCAGCGCATCGCAGCGCGAGCAGGCTGTGCGGCGGCTCAAGGGCTATGAACGTGATCTGATCGAGCTCATGGCCTCGCCCTGAAGCACCGGCGACTGCCGGCAGCTGCCGGCGCGTACAACATTTGTTTACACTTGCGCGCGACCAACATCGACCTTCCATGAACATCACGCTCTGCACGCTCTTCGAGAAAAACTACCACTTCGGCGTTGCGGCATTGGCAAATTCGCTGATCGCCGCGGGCTACACCGGTGATCTGTGGGTCGGCTACCGCGGGGCGCTGCCGGGCTGGATCGTCGATTCGCCGGCCTTCGACCGCGCCACCGGGCGGCTCCAGGCGGCGCCGGGCCTCGTGCTGTGCATGCTGGAGCTCGACACTCCGCTGCACTTCACCTACTACAAGCCCACCTTCATTCGCGAAATGCTGGAGAAGCACGCGCCGCAGTCCGACATCGTTGCCTACATCGATCCGGACATCGTCGTGAAGTGCGACTGGCCGGCAATCACCGGCTGGTTCTCCGACGAGGGGATTTCGCTCGCCGAGGACGTCAACTGGTGCTTCCCGGCCCGGCATCCGAAGCGCCTGCTGTGGGCCCGCTTCTTCGCGCCGCACGGCGCCGTTCCGCGGCGCGGGCTCGACCGCTACTACAACGCCGGTTTCATCGCGGTCTCGCGCAAGAACCTGGAGTTCCTGGACCTCTGGCGCCGGCTGTGCGATCTGGTCGTGGCCTACAACCAGCATGCCAAGCAGCTCAAGGCCGGCGATTCCGCCGCCCTTTTCCACTCGACGGACCAGGACGCGCTGAACTTCGCGCTGACCGTGTGCGAATCACCGCTGAACACGGCCGGGCCGGAAGCCATGGACTTCGCGCCCGGCGGCTACTACCTCTCGCACGCCGTCGGCTCGCAGAAGCCCTGGCATGGCGGCCATATCCGGCAGGCCCTGCGCGGCCGGCCGCCCACGACCGCAAGCAAGTGGTACTTCCGCTTCGCCAATGCGCCGATCAAGGTGTATTCGGACGGCGAACTCGCCAAGCGCCAGCTCGCGCTGAAGATCGCGGCCGCCATCGGCCGGTTCTACAAGCGGGCCTGATCGCCGTCGACCGGCGCTTCCTTGCGCCACTGCAGCCAGCGCAGGCCCAGCAGGAAATACTGGTAGCCGAAGTTGGCCAGGGCGGTCGCGATGCCGAAGCCGAGCACCGAGCGCAGGTCGGTCACGCCCACCGCCCAGAGATAGGCGATCTGGGTGATCAGCGTGACCGGAATGCTGAAGGTCTGTCCCGCGGTGGCGCCGCGGACCGACAGGCTTCGAAAGGCAAAGCCCGACGCGTTCATCAGGATGGACGACAGGAACACCATCCAGACCAGCGGCTCCATGCTGCGGTACTTCTCGCCCAGCAGCAGGATCCAGTACTGCGGAACAAGAAAAGAAGTGAGCAGCACGACGGTCATCATGGCGAAATACGCCAGGTGGGCCTGGGTCAGGATCGCGCTCAGCCGCGGCCCGGCCGGGGCCCGTGCGATGGCCGGGAACAGCAGCACGTTGGTGACGCGGTCCACCACGATAAGCACCATGCTCAGGCGGGCGAACGCGCCGACCTCGGCCACCATGCTGGCGGTGCCGAACAGGGACACCAGGAACACCGTGATCACGCCCTGCACCTGGTAGAAGATCGCCGGCAGCACCAGGGGCTTCGCGATCCGCAGCACCTGCGCGTCCACCCGCTTGGTGTCGGCGGCATCGAGACGGGCCTCCACGATCTCCTGCTTCGTGAAGGCCTTGCGGTAGAGCATGACGCTGACAAAACTCGCCGCGACCGTTGCCGCGACGATGCCGGTGACGGACCACGGGTTCATCGGCAGCAGGAGCACCACCCCGACGAACAGGATCCGCACGCAATGCGAGGAGAAGGCGATGCGGTTCAGGGTCGAGATCTGGCCGAGGATCAGCAGCACCGTGTTCGCGTAGTGCTCCCTCAGTGTCAGCAGCACGACGGCGACCATGAGCAGCGAAGCGACAAGATAAGCCCGGTCGATCCATCCGTGCTGCTGCGAGCTTTGGAACCAGTAAGGCCCGACGATGAGGAGCCCCAGCGTCAACAGCAGCCAGCGCTTGCGAAACACCTGCTGGCACACGCCCACGACCCACGGCACTTCGCGCGTGCGCTGGCCGACGATGGGCAGGGTGCAATGGGCGAGCCCTAGGTCGGTCACGCCCAGGATCAGCGTCATGCAGGCGATCAGGAAGGTGTACGCCGCGTACTGGTCCTTCGGCATGATGTTGACGATCAGCAGGCCGGCGATGCCGCCGATGGCCACCCCGAAGGTTTCGACGCCGCCGACCATGGCGATCTGACGCAGACGGGACAGGAGTTTCACAGGTGCGGGGGACGGTCAGGCGGTCAGGGATGGCCGGCGACTGCCGGGTTGAGGCTTGCGTCCGCGGATTTCGGACGGGCCTCTACGATACGCGATGCAGATGGCGTTCCTGCGGCTCAGATCAGCGGCGCCGGCTGCAGCGGCCGTTCGAAATAGTCGCCCAGCGTTTCGAGCGCGTGCGGTTCGAGGATGCGCAGCCACCCGCCGTCGAGCTTGTAGAGCCCGAGCTGCTGCAGGCGCCGCAGGGTCTTGTTGGTGTGCACCAGCGACAGACCCAGCGCATCGGCGATGTGCTGCTGGTTGAACGGGAACTCGACCCAGCCCTCGCGCACCATGCCCACGCGCTCGGCACGGCGGTACAGGTGCATCAGCAGCATCGCGATGCGCTCGCCGGCATTGCGCCGGCCGGCGGTCACGAGGTTGTCGTCCACCATCTTCTCCTCGCGCGCCGCCAGCCAGGTGATGTCGTAGCCCAGCTTCGGCTGGCGGTGGAACAGCTCCCACAGGCGTTCGCGCGGAAAGGTGCAGAGTGTCACGACGGTCACCGCTTCGACGCCGTGCGTGTGGCCGTCGGCGAACTCGTCCTGCAGTCCGATGAAGTCGCCCGGCAGCAGGAAGCTCAGGATCTGCCGGCGGCCGTCGCTGAGCGTCTTGTAGCGAAAGGCCCAGCCGGAATAGAGCGTGAACAGCTGCGGACTCGGGCGGTCTTCCTCGACCACGGGCCGGCCGGCTTCGACGATGCGCGTGCCGGCGCGGAAGGACTCGATGGTGCTCAGTTCCTCCGGCGTGACGGGCACGAACGCGGAGTTCCGGCGCAGCACGCACTCATGGCAGGGATGGGCGCTGCGCGGAGGCGGGACAGGCGCGGGATAGTCCTCGAATTTCACCTGCGGACTATAGGCCTGCGACCTATGTCTTTTCACATTTCGCGCGCCATACCGCGCACCTACACTGCGCTCGCTTCCGACTCAGACCGAATGACAGAACTCCACGAAATTCTCTATTGCAGCCTGCTGGCGCCCGACCAGCCCACCGAAGTCGTCGGCAAGATCGTGAGCCAGGCGCGCAGCCGCAACGCGAAGGAGGAAATTACCGGCCTGCTGGTGTTCGACGGCATGCGTTTCTGCCAGCATTTCGAGGGGCCGCACAAGAACGTGCTGCGGCTCCTGGACCGTCTCGAGCAGGACCCGCGCCATGTGCAGATCCGCGTGATGTACGAGGGCGTGCTGCCGCAGCGCCGCTACCAGCGTTTCGAGATGGGCCTGGCCCAGGTCGAGGACAGCGAAGACCTTGCGGACTTCGAAGCACTCGACGGGGCGCAGGCGCTGGAGCGCTTCCTGGCGTTGCGCTCGCGCTTCGACATTTCAGGTTAGGCCGCGGAAACCACGTCCCAGCTGTAGGTGGCGCCGTGGCCGTCCCACGGCTCCATCACGATGCGCTCGCCGGCAGCCAGCGTGAGCGTCTCGCCCGGAGCCAGCACCAGGTCTTCGCTGCCCCAGACGTCGGTGGCGTCGCGAGTGACCCAGACCCGGCCTTGCCGGACACGCAGAATGCTGGGGCTTCTGGCCTTGAGGCTGGTCGCCTGTCCGGCTGCCAGCTGCCAGGCACCGCGGCGCACGGCCGGCGGCACGGCGACTGGACGTGCAGCCAGGCCCAGGGACGGAAGCGAAGAGGTGGTGGTGCAAGCGGCGGACATGTGAGACTCCTAAGCGGTGGTTTCTCCGAAGCGCAATAGCGCGCTTCGGGAATGAATGATCGGCGCTTGTCCGTTGGCGGTCCAATGAAAACGCGGTAGCCTACTGATTCCGGATTCGCATCAATCCCACCACCCCATTCCGAGCCTTATGCAGCATTCCCAGACCCATCTGCGCTCCCGCCCGATCTCGGCCGGCCACCTGCGCGCCTTCGAGGCCGTGGCCCGCCACCTGAACTTTCGCGCCGCCGCGGAAGAGATGGCGCTGACCCAATCGGCCGTGAGCCGGCAGATCCAGTCGCTGGAAGAAGAGGTCGGCGTGGGGCTGTTCCTGCGCCACACGCGCGCCGTCGAGCTCACCGGCGCCGGCGCGCAGCTGCTGCTGGCCGTGCAGCAGTCGCTGCCGCGCATCGACGGCGCGGTGCGCCAGATCCGCCAGAGCGCGGGGCGCAAGAGCGTGTCGCTCACAACCTTCGCGTCCTTCGCCTCGATGTGGCTGATCCCGCGGCTCGAAGCCTTCCAGCGCGACAACCCGGACATCGACATCCGCATCGACGCCACCGACACCGCGCTGGACATGGACCTGGCCGACATCGACATCGCGCTGCGCTACGGTCCCGGCGACAACATGCCGGCCGGCTCGGTGCGGCTCTTCGGCGAGAACCTGACGCCGGTGGCGAGCCCCTGGCTCATCAAGAGCAATCCGCCGATCAAGGTGCCGGCCGACATCGCGCGCTTCGCGCTGATCGAGGCCGGCGACGCGCACCGCACGCACCTCGAATGGCTCACCTGGCGCCGCTGGTTCGAGGTCAACAACCTGAGCCGCGCGCAACCCAAGCGCTGGCTCTACTTCAACTACGCCTACCAGATGGTGCAGGCCGCGCTCACGGGCCAGGGCGTGGTGCTGGCGCGCAGTTCGCTGATCGCGGAGAGCCTGGCCAACGGCGACCTGGTCGAGGTGCTGCCGCAGCACCGCATGGATTCGCCGATGGCCTACTGGCTGATCGTCGGACCGCGCAGCGCGCCGCGTCCGGAGATCCAGGCCTTCAGGGACTGGCTGGAGGCGCAGGCGGCCACCACGCGCGAGACCATCGGCGAGGTGCCGGACCCCGACACCGTCGACCAGATCGATTGAGGGCGGGGCGCGTCAGATCGGCCAGACGACGCCGTTGTCGTTCAGGATGGCATCGAGAGGGAGGTCGTGCGCCTCAGGCTCGAAGTCGTCCAGAAACCCGTTCGTGAACCCGAGCCCCACCGTGAACGGCCGCGGCTCCAGCGCCGCGAGCGTACGGTCGTAGAAGCCGCCGCCGTAGCCCAGGCGGTAGCCGCCGGCGCTGTAACCCAGGCAGGGCACGAACAGCAGCGTGGGCACGATCAGTTCGGTGTCCTTGGGCTTGGGGATGTCGTAGGCATCGTTCTCCATCGGGCAGCCGGGGTACCACGAGTGGAAGGTCAAGGTCTTGTGGGCGCGGTCGACCACCGGCAGGCCGATGCGCCTGCGGTGCGGCTCGTCGAGCAGTTCGCCGTCTTCCTTCCAGCGATGCAGCGCGGGCAGCGGGTCGAACTCGCCCTTGATCGGCCAGTAGGCGCCGATCACGGTATCGGGCCGGCCGACCATCCAGATCCGCATCACGCGCTGCAGCAGGTCGGCGCGCGCGAGGCGATCGGGCATCGCAAGACGCTGCTCGATCAGTGCAATACGCAGCTGTTGCTTGAGAAAGTTGGCTGTTGCCGAGGTGTCGGCGCCTTTTGACTTGTCCATAATCCCCCGATGCAATTCGCAAGCATTTTGGCACCCGCGCGCATTCGTCACCGCGCACCCTTCTCCACCCTGGCACTTTCGCTGCTTCTCGCCGCCGCGGCCATGCTGCAGCCTGCCTGCGCCCAGAACCGCGACGACGACGTGCTGGTCCAGATGAAACAGGCCTTCCAGCGCGGCGACAAGGCCCGTCTCACGGCCCTGCTGCCGCAGGCGCGCGGCCATGCGCTCGAATCCTGGGCCGCCTACTGGGAACTCAAGGCGCGCCTGCAGGAAGCGAGCGCCTCCGAGGTGCAGGACTTCCTGTCGCGCTACTCCGGCACCTACCAGGAAGACCGCCTGCGCAACGACTGGCTGATACTGCTCGGCCAGCGCCGCGACTGGGACGGTTTCGCCACGCTGCACCCGGGCTACCGCATGAACGACGATCCCCAGGTGCGCTGCTACGCCGCCCTGGTCGACACATTGCGCACCGGCAACGCCAACCAGGCCGCGGCCGACGAGGTGCGGCGCAGCTGGCTGGCCCAGCGCGAGCTCGACGACGGCTGCCTCACCGCCGCCGACCGCATGATCGCGGCCCGCCTGATGTCGCCCAACGATGCCTGGAAGAAGGCCCGGCTCTCGATCGAGGCCAACCGGCCGCAGGCGGCCCGCGCCGCGATACTGCTCGTTGCGCCCGATGCCGTGCCGCAGTTCGACGAGCTGAATGCCAGCATGGCCAAGTTCCTGACCGGCCGCAGCTTCGTCGCCGCCAAGTCGCGCAAGGAGCTGGTGGTGCTCGCGCTCATCAAGATGACCATCGCCGACCCCGACATGGCCGCCGCCCAGCTCGACAGCAAGTGGGGGCCGATGCTGTCGTCCGAGGAGCGCAACTGGGTCTGGGGCGCGATCGGCCGGCAGTACGCGACCAAGCTCTCGCCCTCGGCCGGCGGCGCCTTCGCGAACGTCACCAAGAACAGCGACCTGTCCGACGACATGCTGGCCTGGAAGACGCGTGCCGCGCTGCGCATGGGCAACTGGAAAGACGTGCAGGCCGCCATCGGTGCGATGAGCGAGACCGCGCAGCAAGACCCGACCTGGGTCTACTGGAAGGCCCGCGCCCTCAACGTCCAGGGCGGCGACGAGCGCCGGGCCCAGGCGCGCGCGCTGTTCGAAGGCATCGCCGGCACGCGCGGCTTCTACGAACTGCTGGCGCTCGAAGAGCTGGGCCAGCGCGCCACCGTGCCGACCCGCCCCGCGCCGCTCACGCCCGAAGAGAAAGAGGCGGCGCGCAACAACGTGGCGCTCAGCCGCGCGCTCTACGCGATCGCGATCGGCCTCAGGCCCGAGGGCACGCGCGAGTGGAACTACGCCACCAACCTGCACGACAAGGGCGGCATGGGCGACCGCGAACTGCTGGCCGCGGCCGACTTCGCCTGCCAGCGCGAGGTGTGGGACCGCTGCATCAACACCAGCGAACGCACCAAGGGCATGATCGACGTCGAGCAGCGCTACCCGATGCCCTTCCACGACACGGTGGTGCGCAAGAGCGAGGACATCGGCCTCGACCCGGCCTACGTCTACGGCCTGATCCGCCAGGAAAGCCGCTTCATCATGGATGCGCGCTCGGGCGTCGGCGCCTCGGGCCTGATGCAGGTGATGCCCGCCACCGCGCGCTGGACCGCCAACAAGATCGGCCTTTCGGGCTTCACGCCCGGCCAGATCAACGACCGCGAAACCAACATCACCATCGGCACCAACTACCTCAAGCTCGCGCTCGACGACTTCGACGGCTCGATGCCGCTGGCCGCCGCGGCCTACAACGCCGGCCCGGGCCGGCCGCGCAGCTGGCGCAACGGGCCGGTGGTGGAAGCCGCGATCTGGGCCGAGAACGTGCCTTTCAACGAAACCCGCGACTACGTGAAGAAGGTGCTGGCCAACACCACCAACTACGCGGCGATGATCACCGGCCGGCCGCAGTCGCTCAAGGACCGCCTGGGCAGCGTCGGCCCGCGCGACGCCGCCGTGCCCGAGCCCAACAAGGACCTGCCCTGATGGCAGCCTGGTGGGACGAGGCTGCCCGCACGGTCACGGCCGAGTTCTCGGACGTCGGCGACATCGCGCAGCTTGTCCGCATCTTCGTGCGGCTGCTGCTTGCGGCGGTGCTGGGCTTCGCGCTCGGCTTCGAGCGCGAACAGCAGGGCAAGGCCGCCGGCGTGCGCACCCACATGCTGGTGGCGATCGGCTCGGCGCTCTTCGTGTTCATCCCGCAGCAGAGCGGCATCCTGCCGGCCGACATGAGCCGCGTGATCCAGGGCCTGGTGGCCGGCGTCGGCTTTCTGTGCGCCGGCACCATCCTCAAGCAGGGCCGCGACGAGCAGCACGTGCAGGGCCTGACCACCGCGGCCGGACTCTGGATGACAGCGGCGATCGGCATGGCCTGCGGGCTCGGGCGCGAGCTGACCGCGGTGCTCAGCACCCTGCTCGCGCTGGCGGTGCTCTCGCTGGTGCCGAAGCTCGTGGGGATGATCGAACGCGTGGTCGGTTCGCCATCGGGCAACGGCGCGGCAGGCAAGTCCCGCGTGATCGCGTCGGCGGACGACGACGCCAGGCGCTGAGCATCAATCGCGCGCGCCTTCGGCATCAATCGCGCCGCGGCACGCGGCTAGCATCGAAGGCTTTGCTGCAAATCACCGGAGGACCGCCATGCCCAAGCTCTACATCGGCAACAAGAACTACTCGTCCTGGTCGATGCGGCCCTGGGTGCTCATGAAGCAGGCCGGCATCGCCTTCGAGGAGGTGCTGGTGCGCTTCGACTCCTTCGACGCCGATTCGAAGTTCAAGCGAGCGATCCTGGCCATCAACCCCACCGGACGGGTGCCGGTGCTGCAGGACGGCGACATCGTGGTCTACGACACGCTCGCGATCTGCGAGTACCTGGCCGAAACCCATCCCGGCAAGAAGCTCTGGCCCGAAGACAAGGCGCAGCGCGCCCGCGCGCGCAGCGCCTGCGCCGAAATGCACTCCGGCTTCGGGTCGCTGCGCGAGCACTGCGGCATGAACATCGAGGCCGATCTGTCACTGCAAGGCCAGCTGCTGCTGCGCGACAAGCCCGGCCTGCGCGCGGACCTCGATCGCATCGTGCAACTGTGGAGCGGCCTGCTCGACGCGCACGGCGGCCCGATGCTGTTCGGCGACTTCGGCATCGCCGACGCCTACTTCGCGCCCGTCACTACGCGCATCAAGACCTACGGCCTCCCGGTGCCGCCCGCCATCTCGGCCTACATCGGGCGCGTGCATGCGCTGCCCGGCGTCAAGGCCTGGATCGACGGCGGCCTGGCGGAGCAAGACTTCCTGCCGTTCGAAGAGCCGTACCGCCTCGGCCGCTGAAGTCCTGCGGGCTAGACTCCCGCGCATGCAAACCTACCTCGTCGGCGGCGCGATCCGCGATGCGCTGCTCGGCCGGCCCGGCAGCGATCGCGACTGGGTCGTGGTCGGCGCCACGCCCGAACAGATGACGGCGCAGGGCTACCTGCCGGTGGGGCGCGACTTTCCGGTCTTCCTGCATCCCGAGACCCGCGAGGAATACGCGCTCGCCCGCACAGAGCGCAAGAGCGCGCCCGGCTACCGCGGCTTCACCATCCACGCGTCGCCCGAAGTCACGCTCGAGGAGGACCTCGCGCGCCGCGACCTCACGATCAACGCGATCGCGCTGCCGGCCGCGAGCGTCGACACCCTCCCCGCCACGACCGGCCTGATCGACCCCTTCCACGGCCAGCGCGATCTCGAACAGAAGGTGCTGCGCCACGTGACCGACGCCTTCCGCGAAGACCCGGTGCGCATCCTGCGCGTCGCGCGCTTCGCGGCCCGCTTCGCCGATTTCGAGCTCGCGCCCGACACCCTGGCGCTGATGCGCGAGATGGTCGCCGCCGGCGAGGTCGATGCACTGGTGCCCGAGCGCGTCTGGCAGGAGCTCGCGCGCGGGCTGATGGAGGCCATGCCTTCGCGCATGTTCGAGATGCTGCGCGCCTGCGGCGCGCTCGCCGTGCTGCTGCCCGAGGTCGACCGCCTGTGGGGCGTGCCGCAGCCCGAAGCCCACCATCCCGAGGTCGACACCGGCGTGCACCTGATGATGGTGCTCGACATGGCGGCGCGCCTCGAAGCGCCGCTGGCCGTGCGCTTCGCCTGCCTGGTGCACGACCTCGGCAAGGGCACCACGCCCGCCGATGTGCTGCCGCGCCACATCGGCCACGAGCAGCGCAGCGCCAAGCTGCTGCGCGCGGTCTGCGAGCGCTGGCGGGTGCCGGTCGAGCTGCGCGAACTGGCCGACGTGGTGGCGCGCGAGCACGGCAACATTCATCGCAGCGGCGAGCTCAATGCGGCAGCGCTGGTCCGGCTGCTCGAACGCTGCGATGCCTTTCGCAAGCCGGAGCGCTTCGCACAGGCGCTGCTGGCCTGCGAATGCGACGCGCGCGGGCGGCTGGGCCTCGAAGACAGCGCCTATCCGCAGCGCGAGCGCCTGCTGGGGGCGCTGGCCGCGGCGCGATCGGTCGAAACCGAGCCCATCGCGCGCGATGCCCGCCAAGGCGGCGCCGAGGGTCCGAAGATCGGCGAGGCCATCGCCCGTGCGCGCGTGGCCGCCGTGGCGGCCGCGCTGGCTGCCCACGGCTAGACGGCAAGAAATCGATTGGCGGCTTTGGCCGACGCGGCCCGCCGCGCAAGTCTGCTATGGTTTTCCCTTGATGCAGACGCCCCCCCGCCTCACCCCCGACGCCGCCCTGTTCCTCGATTTCGACGGCACGCTCGTGGCTATTGCCGAGACGCCCGAAGCGATCGAGGTGCCGCCAGCCCTGGTCGCCCTGCTCGGCGACCTGCACAACCTGCTCGGCGGCGCGCTGGCGGTCGTGTCGGGCCGGCAGATCGACGTCATCGACCGCTTTCTCGCGCCGCTGCGCCTGCCGGCCGCCGGCGAGCACGGCGTGCAGCGCCGCGATGCCGAAGGGCTGATGCAGGAGCAGCGCGCGCCCGACCTCATCGATGTGCTGGACACCGCCAACGAACTCGCGCGCGTCTACGAAGGCCTGCTGGTCGAGCGCAAGCACGCAGCCATTGCGCTGCACTACCGGCTCGCACCGCAGCTCGAAGCCGTGTGCCGCGACGCGCTGATGCGCGCGATCGACGGCCAGGCGCAACTGGAACTGATGCACGGCAAGTTCGTGTTCGAGGTCAAGCCTGCGGGCATCAACAAGGGCATCGCCATCGACGCCTTCATGCACGAAGCCCCCTTTGCCGGCCGCACGCCGGTCTTCGCCGGCGACGACACCACCGACGAAAGCGGCTTCGCCGTCGTGCAGCCGATGGGCGGCGTCGCGATCAAGGTCGGGTCGGGCCCGAGCCAGGCGCTGCATCGGCTGGATTCGCCCCGCGCGGTGTTCGAATGGCTGGTGCAGGCACGCGACCTGCTGGCCGCACCGGCGCCCGGTTCTTCAGGAAAAGCATGAGCCGATTGGTTGTCATTTCCAATCGCGTGGCCGATCCGCGCAAGCCCGCGGCCGGCGGGCTGGCCGTGGCGCTCGGCGAAAGCCTGCAGCTGACCGGCGGCCTGTGGTTCGGCTGGAGCGGCGCCGTCGTCGAGGACGGCCCCACCGGCGAAGGCGAGTTGCACAAGCAGCAGGCCGGCAAGGTGACCCTCGCCACCATCGACCTGAGCCGGGAAGACCACGACAGCTACTACCTCGGCTACAGCAACGACGTGCTGTGGCCGGTGTTCCACGACCGGCTGGACCTCGCGAATTTCGACGCCGGCTTCATCGGCGGCTACCGGCGCGTGAACCAGCTGTTCGCGCGCAAGCTGCTGCCGCTCCTGAAGGACGACGACATCATCTGGGTGCACGACTACCACCTGATTCCGCTCGCGGCCGAGCTGCGCGCGATGGGGTGCCGCCAGCGCATCGGCTTCTTCCTGCACATCCCGCTGCCGCCGCACATCATCATGGCGGCGGTGCCGCAGCACGAGTGGCTGATGCGCTCGCTGTTCGCCTACGACCTGATCGGCTTCCAGGCCCAGCAGGACGTGCAGCATTTCGAGCAGTACGTGCGCAACGAGGCCAACGGCGAGTTCATCAGCGACGACCTGTACCGCGCCTATGGCCAGACCGTGCGCTGCGGCGCCTTCCCGATCGGCATCGACGTCGACGAGTTCGCCGCGCTCACGCACGCCAAGGAATCGCGCGACATGTACGAGACCATGAAGCGCGAGTACTCGAGCCGGCGCCTGCTGCTGGGCATCGACCGGCTCGACTACTCCAAGGGCATCCCGAATCGCGTGCGCTCCTTTCGCGAGCTGTTGGCCAACTACCCCGAGAACCGCCGCAGCGCAACGCTGATCCAGATCGCCTCGCCCACGCGCGAGACTGTCGACGCCTACGCCGACATCCGGCGCGAGCTCGAGTCGCTGTGCGGCGCGATCAACGGCGACTACGGCGAGCTCGACTGGATGCCCGTGCGCTATATCCACCGCATGGTGGCGCGCAAGCGCGTGCCGGGCCTGTGCCGCGCCGCCGCGGTCGGGCTGGTGACGCCGTTGCGCGACGGCATGAACCTGGTGGCGAAGGAATACATCGCGGCGCAGGACCCGGCCGATCCGGGCGTGCTGGTGCTCTCGCGCTTCGCCGGCGCGGCCGAGCAGTTGAAGGAAGCGCTGCTGGTGAACCCCTACGACACGCACGGCACTGCCGAGACGGTGCAGCAGGCGCTGCAGATGCCGCTGGAAGAGCGCCGCGAGCGCCACCAGAAACTGCTGGCGCGCATTCGCGAGCATGACGTGCACTGGTGGCGGCGCACCTTTCTCGATGCGCTGCGCGAAGCCGCGAGCGCGCGTTAGCCCGTCAGGCGAAGAGCAGCTGCATCAGCCGCGCCACGCGCGGGCTCCGCAGCGGCGCCGCGGATTCGACCCGCGGGATGCCGCGCAAGCGCGCCGGTGCCAGCGCCACGACCTCGATCCAGCCGCCGCGTTCGGCAACATAGGCCTCGCCTTCGTGAAGGCTGTTCTTCACGCTGAACACGGTGTCGCCGAACCAGGACGGCGGCGACACGACGCGCACGCGGCCCTCCAGGACCAGCAGCGACGCGCCGGCGTCGACGGCCATGCGCAGCGACTGCCCGGGCTCGAGCTGTGTGGTTTCTGGAAGATCGGTGGTCATGACAGGCCTCGTTCGATGCAGAGTGGAGATGACTGAATCGTAGGCAGCGGCCTGTCGAAAAAACAGGCACAGGCAGGCGCTATCTGAGGCATAACAGTCGCGCGCCGAACGCATCTGTTATGGTCGTTTTCTCCGGCATCTGCATCTGTTTACCCGGTCGCCATTGCGGGAGCATCGAAGCCATGGATTCACCGCCGCTCTACCGGCAGCTCGCCACGCACTACCTGGACGCGATCCGCGCCGGCTCGCTCAAGGCCGGCGACAAGCTGCCCTCGCTGCGCAGCCTGATGCGCCTGCACGACATCAGCCTCTCGACCGCGCTGCAGCTGTGCCGCGCGATGGAAAGCGAAGGCTGGGTCGAGGCGCGCGACCGGTCGGGCTATTTCGTGAAACGCCCGCGGCGCCTGTCGATCGTGCCGATGGACGAGCCGGCGGCCGACCAGGCGCCCGACCCGGCGCAGTACGTCGGCATCCACGCCAAGGTGTCGGACTTCGTGGCGCGCCGCCGGCAGATCCCCGAGAAGCTCAACCTCTCGATCGCACGCGGCGCGCCCGAGCTCTATCCGGCCGAGGCGCTGCGCAACGCGATGACGCGCCTGCTGCGCCAGCGCCCCGAGATGCTGACGGTCGCCGCGCCGCTGAAGGGCCATCTCCAGTTCCGGGAGGTGCTCGCGCAGCGCAGCCTGCGCGCGGGCATGACGATCTCGCCGGAGGAGATCCTGGTCACCAACGGCTGCATCGAGGCGCTCAACCTCGCGCTGCGTGCGGTGGCGCAGCCGGGCGACACGGTCGCGGTGGAGTCGCCCACCTTCTACGGCCTGCTGCAGGTGCTCGAAAGCCTGGGCATGCGCGCGCTCGAGATTCCGACCAGCCCGCAGACCGGCATCTCGATCGAGGCCCTCGAGCTCGCGATCCGCACTTACGACAACATCAAGGCCGTGCTGGTGGTGCCGCACCTGCAGAACCCGCTGGGCAGCGTGATGCCCGACGCCCACAAGGCGCGGCTCGCGCAGCTGTGCGAGCAGCATGCGATCCCGCTGATCGAGGACGACACCTACAGCGAGCTCATCGATGCGCAGATGCCGCCGCGCGCGCTCAAGTCATTCGATGCCACCGGCAACGTGATCCATTGCGCCTCCCTGCACAAGATCCTCGCGCCCGGCCTGCGGCTGGGCTGGATCACGGCCGGACGCTGGCAGGCGCGGGTGGAGATGCTCAAGTTTGCGCAGACGCGCAACAACGAGTGGCTCTCGCAGGCCGCAGCCGGCCAGTTCATGGCCACCGGCGGCTACGACCGTCATCTGCGGCATCTGCGCAACTGCCTGAAGACGCAGCGCGAGCAGACCGCCGATGCGATCGCCGGCTACTTTCCTGCGGGGACGCGCATCAACCTGCCGCCCGGCGGGCTGCAGCTGTGGGTCGAGCTGCCGGAGCGCCTGTCCTCGTCGGGGGTCTTCGATGCGGCGCTCGCCGAACGGATCGTGGTGGCGCCGGGCACGCTGTTCTCGAACTCCTCGCGCTTCGACCACTACCTGCGCATCAACTGCGGCTGGCCGTATGGGGATGCGATGGACGCGGGGTTGCGGCGGTTGGGGCAGATCGTGGCGGATTGCGGGCGTGCGGGGCGGTTGCCGGTTGCGCTGGCTGCTTGATGACTCTCTCCCCCTCCCCCTCTGGGGGAGGGTTGGGGTGGG
>Ga0307515_10004164_pt1 | contig 30109 bp, 46 predicted proteins | sample 17_EM_MG_FD_194513 | JGI IMG/M metagenome (GOLD analysis project Ga0307515, IMG submission 194513) | Populus trichocarpa ectomycorrhiza microbial communities from riparian zone in the Pacific Northwest, United States - 17_EM | ecosystem: Host-associated > Plants > Roots > Unclassified | place... | reverse complement strand
GAGGTGCCACAGTTCCGCCTCACTTCCAAATCGGGAAGTGCAAGTTATGGAGATCAATTAAAGCCCTGCGCGTGATCCACGGCGACCTTGTCGTAGCTGACCGTGTTCTGTGGCGTCCCTCTTTCAAAAACCACCATCTGGTATAAAACTCCGCCCGTCTTCCTAGAGAAAGGCCACCCACTTACGGCTCACGCTTCACCTTTCGTAAGTCCCTCCCCGTTGTAGCCTCTCCGCCCCAAACCAATCTACGGTGTTCACAACCTCCGCCACACAGGTTGTATCTACCCAATGGCCACAGAAATCCAGACACCTGGGGGGACCGCCACGGTGGTTCCCCCTCAAGGATCGCATCCTCCCACTGATATCTCTACTCCTTTGATCAAGTTCCCTCCGTTCCCAGAGATGCCGGAAGGGGTGTCGATCATCCCGTTCTCGCGATTTCGGCCCAAGGGGATCAAGAAACGCCTGGTGCCTGACCCAGATTACCCCGACTTGGACGGTCACGGTCGACCCACTGCGAAGTTAAAGGTGGCACACGTGTCCACCTCTTCGGATAAGTGGAAGAAGAAGAAAAGGAGGCTTGGTGAAGGCGATGATGGAGTTGTTAGAAGATACATCTGGTATGAGGAGTGGGTGAGTGAAGAAGACAGCCGTAAAACCTTGGTGGACTAGTAAGTTGTTGTTTGGAGGGCCGCAGCCCGGTTCTGATTGCTTTGTTTTCCAGTTCTATGCCACTCGCGGATCGCTTGTTCCAAGCCGCATCCGACTTCAAGGACAGACCCTGGGGTAACATCACCCTCCGTCTGAATGAGACGTTCGACACCGTAGGTTTTACACCCCTTCACGCAGTTCTGCTGACTGAACAGTGGCGATCAGTTCAGGGTATATGTTGGATTGATATCGCCAACCCGTCTACTTCCCGCTCTCAACAAGGGAGTCCAAAATGAATCCGATGACGACGACGAAGATTACGAGGAGGAAATGGCGGGATACATCCCAGTCACGGATTCGACCCGTGCGGACGGTGATCCATATCCACCCGTTGACCCCTCGGAAGTAGATCTTCATCTAGAGACCAAAGAGGAACGAGCCGTGAGGGTCTTCCTCGAAGATCCCGAACGTTCTCTCAAGATTTTCTTTACTTCTTACTTCATTGATAAGGGATTGATGTGGTATGTTGCACTTTTCCTCGTCCTGACGATATACGCTGACAGTACCCCAGGAAAGAGAGTCGATGCGTCGACGCCCCGGAGCTCGTCCGGTTCTTCGTCTCATTCCTCATCCGAAACAACGTCTACAGCGACGTTCCGCTAAACGACAAGCTCAAACGCTGTTTGAAGTTACTGGAAACAACAAGAAAGGAACTTCCCGCAACGTTCGCAATTTCCAAAGCATTGGATGATCCCTTCAGTAGGGGGTGTAGCTCACATTGGGGACGAGTTATTCAGACGATCGATCTCGGAGAAGAATATGCCGAGTTGCCCAGGACTCAGGAGATGGAGGAACTCGAGAACGCTATAATCGACCACGACAACATAACATCCCGTGAAGGCGCGTGGACGGACATCGGCGAGGAGATCGAAGGTGGAGACAACACCGGCAGTTGGGGAACGTGGGATCAATCTCAAACCGGAGGAGAGGGAGGGGGAGGATGGGGAAGCGGCGGTGCCGAGGGGACCTGGGGCTCGACCAACAGGGAGTATAACTCCTTTGATGATGACCCAGACTCTGGCTGGAACGTCGGCCCCCTGTCGACTCTCATCACACTACTCGGTCCCACAAACTTGCCAATGACTCACACCACTGGGATCTTCGAGGGTTCCATGAGGAGAATCGTGGATCTCATTCCTCCGTCGTCTGCCACGAGGGTTGAGGGTTCAATACCAGATTCCCCTGCAAGCGGTGTGGAGGAAGAGCTGTACAGGAGATTCGGCAAGATTATCCTCGGCCCGTGGATCGGATGGGACTGTGGCAAGGAGACGATCCTTGATAAGCCAACGATCTTGCCAAGATCCCGTGGACCAGTCAAGGCGGAAGGCGAGAACGACCAGAGGGCAGAAAATGCTCACGATCCTTACAAGGACAACATCACGGTCCTCGTCGAGCCTGCCTCATTGGAGACCATGATCATCGGTGTGGGGATTTCAGCGAATTGGGTTCAGATCACTCGTGCGGATGAGGACGGAAACCCGGCGGGCGGGGGTCTCGACATATGGTACATGGAACAAGTGACTCAGGTCATCCCAAGTTTCTACCTTGCCTAAATTCCGGTGTTTGTGGTCGGCGGAGTTTTTTTTGTGTAGCCTTGCGTCAGAAATGTACCATACGGTTCCAGCCAATGAAGACAAACATCAACATTTCCTGATTGACACGTCTCAGACACGATGCGTTGTTCAGACAGAAATGCCCTGTTCGAGTTCGCCGACAAGCATGATACCGTCCTTTCCACCAGTGAGGACTGACAAACAGTGTGTCAACGGATGAAAAGCGATGGCGGGATACAGCCGACTCACTAACTGGTTCCTTGGGGTGGAAGTCAACGGAAGTGACTGTACCCTTATGGCCGGGCAACTGATAAGTAGGAGTGAGAATTCTGACCAGACCTGAGTGTTAAAGACCAAACCTTGTACAAAATCTTCGAGCTTTCGACATCCCAAATTGTAACCATCCTGTCAGCACCTCCAACAGCGACGCGTTGTCCACCGTCGTCTTTGCTCCAGGCTCCCTTGAGCAATGTGTTCTCAAAACCTGCGGGGGAGCCCGCAAGTACCCGATGTATGCGCGTCGGAGATGGAGAGAATGGTCTGACGTCGTGGATGATGGCTTGTGACGAGAGTGAGGGGGAAAGGATAAAGGACCCATTGGGGGAGAGTGTAATTGAAGTTGGGGTGTCCGTATGACCAGATAGGGTTGATACTTCTGCTTTTTTGCGGATGTCGTAAATCTGAAAGATTCTTCAGTGAGCGCAGTGTTGAGAGATATTGGCGGGAAAGCACACACATGAATTTCATTGTCCAGCGCGCCAATGTATAAATTCGATCCGTCCGCGCTCCAACAGACGGCAGTAACGGGACACCCGAGCTCAAAAGTCGCAACGGCCTGCTTGCTCGTTTCAAAACCACCCTCCCAAATCTTCACTGTACCATCATCGCTCCCCGTGGCCACTAGCTCAATCCCGGCGCCGCCTCCCATGGTTCTGTCCAGGGTATTGATGATCCCGCGGTGTGCACGGATTTTTCGCGTTCGCTCACCAGTGGCAACATCCGTGTAGATCACGGTATGGTCCGCTGAGACGGTGTAGAGGATGGGGGAGAATAGAGACCAGTGGAGATCTGTAATGGGAGCTTTATGGAGTGAGGGCAGAAGTCCGTAGTTGATGTTTGGTGGGTATGTCCGCCATAATGCTGCAAACAAGCACTATTTCAGCTATCGAGAGAAACGCGGCGTACACGCTACTCACAGACGCTCCTATCGGCTGAGCAAGCAGCGATATTTTGGCCAGTGGGATCGAACCTACAGCTCAAGATTTCTCCCTACCACAGCGATTAGCCATCAAAACAACCGCGCCTTTGAACGAGTAGAAACCCACCCCATGTGCACCAGACAAACTGACGATGGGAGCTTCGAGATTGCTCGTGCGTTTTACGGTTCGAATCAAAGCCTGTTCACGTTCTTTACCCGAGGACGAGATGATGATTTGGGATGTGTTCTGAGGCTCGGACGAGCGACTCCTCTTTATGAGGGTGCCTTGCGTTGGAGGTGGAGATGCGCTTCGTTTCGACATGGTGCCCTGTCTTTCCAATATTCAGGACGTCGGAGTTGGATGTCGGGCGCGTTGGTGTAATTTCCCACGTAAAGTCTCGGCTTTTCCTTGTATTTCTTTCACATTCTCTGCACATAAGATGAGGTATCTGTCTTTCGAACGTTTGTCTGACCGAGAGGGGTCCTCCGACTCGGTTGGGGGGCGAGGTTGCCGAGGTATATGCATGTGATAACGTTGACGGTTCAACGTTCGATGACCCGCGCTTCAAGTTGATCCCCTGCTGCCACCAACTCCCCTCGCTCGTTAGCGGTCTCTACCCCATCAACGGTCAGTTCCGGCGAGCCCAGCAACAATGCCCCCGCCGCCTCCCGTTGAGAGGAAACCGTCCTATATTCAATTCACCCCAAAGCGGAGCATGCCCTCGTTCGAGAACTTGGTCGCCCTCGCGAACTACGAAGAACGATTGAAGGATGCAAGAAAAATAGTATGGAGGGACCGGGGTGAACTCCCGGTCGAGATTCGCGATCTGTGGGAGTGCTTGAAACATGCGACTGTGGGAGGCTTAAGTGAGTTCGAGTCCCTCGCCTCCCTTCGAGCGTCGAAATCTCACGACAATCGACTCAGGGGCCGGCACTCTTGCGTTCGTGATTCGCGCGGGAGTAAATCTGATCTTGCTGTTGACGAGGTTAAAACGAATCAAGAAGTATGGCATGCGTGACACGCTGATACGTGGATCATGAGAACCCTTGGCTGACCATTCCGTTAGAGAGTACCGCTTCGCCGCGATTAGACATGCCATGTTCGGACAGGATTGTTTCAGATTTGCTGCAATGCTCGGTGTGTGGAAAATTTTACTCGAGCCATTATGTAAACTAATGATCTATAACCTAGGCTCCTTCGTGTCCCTTTACAAGTACATCCTAAATGCACTCCCGCTTCTTTACCAACCTCCGGAATTGCAATCACCTTTCGCTGACGATGACGATGACATCGAACTTGGCCCTCCCCGTCCCGTCGACAAGCGCGTCAGGAAACCTCGTCTATCTGTAAGTGGGAGAGCCCGCCAAGCATGGACAGAGAAGCGCACAAGAGCATGGTTCTCTGCCGCAGCTGGAGCTACTGCTGGAGGTGTGGCAATCATGTTCGAGAAACAATCTCGTAGGACAGCCATTGGTCAGCAAATGTTTGTCCGGTCAGTGCAATCAACCCAGATCTCGGCGGCATAATACTCACTTTCCGAGGTTAAGAGGGCTTCAGGGATCATACAATGTTTTGACTGCCAAGTATGGGCTCACAATCCCATGCGGTGCAGTCTGGCTCTTTTCCGTCGCGTGCGCCCAGATCATGTACGGCTTCGTTTTGCGGCCGGACACACTCCCAAGGACCTACATATCTTGGATCGACCAAGCCGGTCAGATTCCGGTAAAAGCCATGGCCATTAACCGGGACCTCATACGGGAAGGTAGCTTCAATATTCCCGACATAGACCAGTTACTCTCAAACTCTGTCCGTTTTTCCCGAATCACAACCCTGTAAACACCTCCATACTTACATTTTCATCGCGTTAGGAACTCCACCCGAAGAACAGAACCGCGCTGTTAACTCGCCGAGCAATGGCAATAGGATCTCCACCGAACTACGGTGATCCCTATGCAGGCTGCGCCGCCATTCATCCGAAACGGTTCTCTTGCCGTAAGGATGCTTTGATTCGGTTCTACGAAGTCTGGAAATGGGTATTTCCGGTGTACGGAGCGTTGCACTTCGTCCCCGTGTTGTTGTTCAAGAGAGCGCGGTTCATCAAGGATCCGCTGAACATGTTTCTGCGGACGTTATGGGGATCTTCGAGGAGTTCTGCCTTCCTAGGCGTGTTTGTGATGATCTATGAGGGTATGTCCGACGTTCGCATTCGGTGTTGGTAGTGTCCTGATGATTTCGTAGCGAGTTACTGCCTTAAGCATTATCTGTACGAGAACCTACGGGACCTGGATCTCCTTCCCACGAAGGTCCTCAACCTCCTTATCTCAAAGGGTTCTTTCGCTGCGATGGGCTTCCTTGCGGGCCTGTCCTTGTTTGTCGAGGATCCAAGGCGGAGGGCGGAGCTGGCGATGTACGTCTTACCGAAGAGTTTGGAGAGTGGTTGGTCCGCTGCTCGCGGAAAAGGTTACGTGATGGGGACAGGACAACTTGGAGAAGCCTTGGTCAGTGATTCCGGTGGTTAATTTTACCTCCACCTGCAATGTCACTGACTCATTTGTCCTGTTCCTTCTTCCAGTTGACCGCGATCGGTATGGGTATGGTCATGGTGAGCGTTTCGCAACCCTCAACCCAGGCTCGGCTAATCATGATCCTCCGTCCTTTCACCTCCTCATCATTAACCAGAGGACATACCAACATGATCCGCATAACCTTTCAGGCATCGTTAGACGTATCCTATATCAATTTGTTGGCCCGAACTAATACACCTTACACTCGCGGTTGTTTGGGGACGTTGTTCATTCCTCCTGTCCCAATGAAACGTGAAGTGATACCGTGTGTATGAGTGGTGCACATTGCGCTGCTCACGCATGTGCGGGCAACGTGTGATGCGCGTGCTTCATCGCGAACAATGGGCGGCGTCATCGTCTGGACCCTCAATAATGCCGCGGCATTAAATAGTCAAAGTCCTCGTGTTTCCGCTGCTCCCTCTGCCTTTTACTTCCAGACTCGACCGGGCGTTGAGGTTACTCTCCCTTTCTCTTTTATTTCTGACAACCGTAACACAAAAATGTCCTCGATGCTCTTTGGATTATTCTCAAGAAAGCAAGGCTCTCCAAGTTCTTTCACCTTCAATCACGAATCCCAAGACCAAGACTCCCAGACACAAACGCAAATCGATTCGCAACCCGAGACACCACCTTCAAGCACGGTCATAGAGCCCATGCAGCTGCGAACTCCTTCCCCGTCTGTCGATTCGCACTCTAATATCGCTGGAACGTCCTCTCCAGGGAGCGCTATCAGAGGCACGATATACCGCCCGATGTCGCCTCTGCAGAACTCTCTCTCTCAACTAGCCGTACACTCCGATTCAGAATCTCAATCCAGTCCAGAGCAACAATCCCAAAAACTCTACCGCCTAGTCGCTTCCGTCCCCGCCAAGACCCTCCACCAGTATACCCTCTCCAAACTCCGGGCGGCGGCCAACCCGTCCACATCAACCACTTCGGAACATCACTTGCCTCGCGCGACGCTCGCGGCTGTCGCGGATTTCTATGCGGATTTACACCCACCTCCAAAGCTCCATTGTGTGCGATGCCACAAGGAGTATGTTGAGGTCGAGAACGACGATCGGAGCTGTACCGTTGCGCATGACGACGAAAGCACGTTCGTCGAACGCGTTGGGAGGGGTGCGAGGAGGGGGCGCGGAGGGGAGGATGGATCCGAGTATGAGACACTGTGGCAATGTTGTGGGAAGACCGTTGAGGGGGACGGTGACCAGGGTCCTCCAGACGGCTGGTGTTACGAAGGCAAACACACGGTAAATCGAACTCGCATTTCTTGGAATCTAACCCGGTTTTCCTAACTTGTTGCACGCTTCTTAGACTGATATCAAGCGAGCAAGATGGAGAGCAGATACGACGCCACAGGACGATAAGCTGGTCTCTTGTCTCCGGAGAAACTGCAACAACGCTCGATCCGGGCTCGCCTCCTCTCCTCCAGTTAGACCACCACTCTCGTTCTCCGTTCCACGCAAACGCCCCGCTCAGCGTAAGCGCACGCGTAGCGTAAAGGAAGGGAACACCGAAGATCACCAACCTCAAGCCCCTGGCGAGGAACCCATGGAGGTCGACCAGGACACAGCTAGCGTTACTGGTAGTGTTCGTGGTCGGTCGAAGCGAAAAGCTGAAACCGGGAAGGCCCAACTGAGGACTCGTTCTACCGAATCTGGAACGCCCCGCTCTTCGAGCAGAGTTTCCACCACCATGACGCGTCGCGCCGCGAGTGTCAGCGCCAAACCAAAGACCCGCGCTGGGAGGAAGTCTGTTACGAAAAACGAAGAAGATTCGACCGTCGCGGCGGATGATGCGGCTCCAAAGAAGAGGCGCAAGGTCGCCTGAGCGGTTCCCGACGTTTGTCCTTCCGAATTGACCCCATGTATGTACCTTGTCATTCACTCTTTCGGCCTTCCAGAGATATGTTGTAGTGCTATGGATGTATTACTTATCTATTAACGTATAGCCCTAACTACTCACACTGTACCACTATGCTCTGATCTGTACTCTTTTGTGGTTCCACTTTGTCCCACTTAACCGTAACGAGTGTCGTCCACGTCTTCTGCGAACCAGTCATGTGTCGCCCTGGTCTCTTCTACGGACGCAATGTTCACGATTGTTGATTTACTTTGTGAATCTAGAGCGAGTGTAATTGTGAGCTCAGGAGTGAATGGTAAAATGAGCGTGCCACTAACAAGACTCGAGAGCTTCGATTCCGTTCTCCCTGCCGATCCCGCTCTCCTTCATACCACCCCACGGCGAGCTTGGGTCATTACGGTGATGGGTGTTTATCCAAACCAAACCAGCCTCGATCTCAGCGGCGAGGCGGTGGGCCCTACCGATGTCCTGTGTCCAAAGGCCTGCCCCGAGGCCATACTTGCTCGCGTTGGCCAAAAACAGGCCTTCGGGTTCTTCCTATTCCACCAATTATCGATCAGTTGCGTCTCGAGGAGAAAGTGGTGGTAGTGAACTGACCGTGAACTTCTTGACGACCACAACGGGTCCGAAAACTTCCTCCCTCCACAGGTCATCATGAGTCTCCACGCTGTCAATGACAGTTGGTGGGTAGAAAAGGCCTTGTGAGAAGTCAAACTCGTCGAGGTTGGATGTTCCTGTAAGCCGCTTTCCACCGGCGAGGATTCTTGCCTTTGCAGATCGCTCCTCCACCATCTTTTCGATTCGTCGTAGGTGGGTTTCCGAGATGATGGTGCCCATCGTCGAGACAGGGTTCATCGCTATACCGTGAAAGAGGAGGCTCAGAGCGTTGAAACGAGAATTTTGTTGGAAAAGTCGGCGTACGATCTCCCATCCGTCGTCTGATGCTCTCAACCTTCGCCAGGAACCTCCCCATGAACTCTTCGTAAATTCCAGACTGGACGATCAGGCGCGTCCCCGACACACATGTCTGGCCGGACGCGACGAAAGACGCGAACGCAGCGCCGTTGACCGCACTCTCCAGATCCGCATCATCGAAGACGACGATGGGGGCCTTTCCGCCAAGCTCGGCCGTATAGGCGGCAAGATTCGAGCCCACGACTTGACCAAGGGACCTTCCCGTCGCGGTTCCGGCCTTTATACAGTCAACACATGTTGGTAGGTTCGGGGCGAATGTTGTACGTACCGTGATATCCACTTTCCTCACGAGAGGGTTCGACGCGATGGGCTTGCCAGTGTATTGTCCAGAACCGGGCAATACCTGAAGCACATTCGGCGGGACTGCAAACAATTAATATGTAGTCGGAGGCGAGGGGAGAAGGGACCCACCTCCGGCAGACGTTGCTAGCTCAGCGAACTCGAGCACTGTTATTGGAGCCAACTGTTAGCGCAGTTAGTAACCATAATCACCCGTATGAATTCGAAACGTAAAAGCACCTCAGAAGGTTTGACTATCACGGAATTCCCAGCTGCGAGTGCTGGGGCAATTTTCTTTAACGCGATTAAGAGGGGGTGGTTGAAGGGCTGCCGCCGCCATCAGTCAAAGAACCCGAAGAAAAGGACCGCGTGTGCACACCGTGATTTGTGCAATGACACCAAGTGGCACTCTCTGAACGTAGTTCAGTAATTTCCCTTGAGTCGGAGCGACAAACGCTTGGTGGGTTTTCAAGAGGGCGGCGTAGTAATCCCTGTTCTCAATGTCAAGGGTGAGTCGGAATGACATGAAACACAATGAAGACTTACAACCACTCAGGTAGTCTACCCAACTGAGCGTTCATCTCCTTGATACACCTCCCGGTCTGCATCGACTCTATCTTTGCAAACTCCGGAAGCTTCTGTTCAAGAATCCGAGCGACATTCGAAAGAACCGATGACCGCACAGCGACGGGTATTTTCGACCAGTAACCCTCCTTGTACGCAGAATGGGCAAGATGGACCGCGGTTCGTACATCGGAAGGTGAAGCTGAAGTCACGCTGCGTGGAATTCACGATCGAAAACGCGGACTCGGATTTGAGAAACGGAGTGCGTACGTGCACAGATCTTGCCCAGTGGCTGGATTTTGGACGGTTACCCTACGAAAGTTCAGCATGCGCTTTATCTCTGCCCCGAAATACACGAGGAAAGACGCACTCTTCTCTCCCCTCGCCCCCTCCCTCTTGTGCTTGGAAGCCTCCCGAGATGAAAGGCCCATACCGTGGCCTTATGAGACCTTTTGTCTGCATTCGTTTTCATTGTGAGTTTCATCCCGAAGTTAAAACGCGTGAACGCACGAGACGAGCCGTACGGATTACCCGCATCCTCCAGGACCTTAGACTGATGTGGCACAAAAAGTCAAGTTGGACCCGGATCGATCACGATCGAGGACGGAATACGGACCGCAACTTTCGACCACCAGGAAGCACAGGTAAGATGGTAATGTGTGTAGAATGTATGATAGGTTACAGTATACTAGAAATTACTTAATGAGAGTCCAAATGTCTACGATACGACCGGTCATGGTGACGAAACGATCACAACATTGCTCATGCTCACTTTGCCGTCTTCTTCCTCAACAAAGCCAACGTGTGCTGACCTCCACAAGTAACATCACAAGCAGCAAAGGGTCCAACTCTCCTGACAACAACGGTAGGGGTTTCCGCCTCATCCTCATCCGCACCCAATCCGAGCTCACTCTGTTCACCCTGACCCCAAGCGTATAATGCACCTCCCTCCGTCACGGCCATGTTACAGTGGGTTCCAGTAGCGATATGACGAACCGGGTCGTCGTGTTCGGGGAAGGGAACTTGTGCAGGGATGGCAATGTAATCTGGGGACTCGCGGTCCATGAACGCTGGGTGGTCCTCAGGTAACCCAAGTTGACCGTAGTCCGACCTCCCGACTGCAAAGACCCGACCACCAGAAGTGAGGAAGAGGGTATGGTGGTCTCCACCGGCGATCTCGACAACACTCTCCCCGTTAAGCTCGTGATGGCTCAGCCCAATCACCTTTTTCGGTAGTTGCACCTCGGTGTGGTCGATTTTGACGTTTTGGATGCCCGTTCCGGTTTGGCCCATGGTATTCAAGCCCCAGCCCCACACATCGCCCTGATCGTCAACAGCGAAGGAAGTGTAATTTCCAGCGCCAATGACAATCGCTTTACGGGATCTCGTGCCGAGAACGACGCGCTCCGGGACCGTCCCGTGGATTTTGCGGCGTTCGATAACTTTGCGGCCAAGCTGGCCTTGTTCGCCGGCACCCCACGTGTAGACGTTCCCGTGAGTAGTCATCACAATCAGGTGGTTGTTCCCGGCCGCCACGGCGACGAACTTTTCCATATCACCGGGCTTGACCGGAAGTTCCATAATCGGGATGGGGAGGACCTGGTGTTTGTGGCCGTTCGAGAAACCGAGCGCGCCTTCGTTCGCCTAGAGTTTGTTTGAGCGACTGTGGCTTAATCGAGGGAGAAATAACAAACCCGGAAGTGACCCCAAGCTCTCAGGTCTCCAGCAGTGCTTATTGCAGCAGAAATGCTGTCACCCGCCGCGATACGCACTGCCCGAAAACCTTCGTCGATTAAGGCTTGGATAGGATGAGGGGTTGCAGTAAGGGTATCGACATCCAAGAACTCCCCAGGTCTGTCAGGATCGGGGACTTCGTTTGTAATTCTTCCGAGGGCAGCATCGTCGTTCGTCCCGCACGACCAAATCTAGTGAAGAATAAGGTCATCGCGGCCGAACGGATAAAAAGTATTACGCACCGTGCCATTCTCATCAACAAATAATGAGTACAATCCACCAGCAGCAACAGATTCCAACCCAGCCACGTCATTTGGACCAAATCGACCCTCGGTCATCCCCTGCTCCACCCACTTGTTCCTAGCCGGCTTGTGAAGCTCACCAAGTTGGTCCTCTCCCATTCCAAACTGTCCAAAGTTACCTGCGCCCCAAGCAAACAAGAGTAGACCCGGACGCCGCGATTCGGGCACGACGGGAAGCGGATTGAAGTAGGGCTTGGTTTGAACGAAGTCAGCGGCCGACTTGGAGGACTTTTTTGTGAGTTTTCCGCTTGGTTTGCGGCCAACACCGTTGGGCCTTGCGTCGCCATTGGTTTCTTTAAGAGATTCCTCAGTTTTTGAACGTTTTTGTTCGGGGGGAGGAGAAGGAGAAGGATCGGTTGGCGTGGCGGGTCGCTTCGCCCCACGAGCCTTGCCTCGTGCCACCGGCTTTTCTGGCTGCGGGGCAGGTGCGGGCTTGGAAGCGGCAGCAGTTCGAGCGGACCTTCGAACTGTTTCCATCGTTGTGGTGTCTTTGGGTGGGTGCACAAGGGGTTCCAGATGAAGGCGCGAGAATAAAACACCGCCTCGCCTGGACCTCAGTCTAATATGCGCATGACCGTGGGAAGTTCAACAAGCCTCGCGCCTCGCCACATGACCATCATCTTTGAAGCCGCCTCACTAAACGATCGCTCTCGGCTTTTCATCCTTGACCAAACGTTGTCTGTTTTGTGGACGCTGGTTGTGACCAGCCCATTTGTGAGAGCTCGCGTTACCATTGTCACAACGGTGCCATCCAGACGCCGACGCATTCGAGATAGACGACTTGACATACCGGGTTTCTCGATGGGCGCCTGAAGTCTCGGTCACGAACACTGGTTGTAAGGAGGATGCAACCAAGGCAAGTAGAACCCTTGTGACACCCCCCTTGAGCCCGGTGAACCCAGTCGGTTGAGTCCAACGGAACAGATCCCGAACTACGGTGGGGTTTCCGAGAGTTTTCGCTGACATTCTATCAAAGGTCTGCACAAAGCGCAAGGAACCTACGGATGATCACTCGGTCCCGATTCCATCAGAAGCGAGACCATCCCAATCATTTAGCAATCAAACAATAGACATGGTACAGCCCCAAAACGGCGAGTGGACGTGCCCTGGTCGTTCCAACTGTGGTGTGGGGCGGAAACGCCCTCGTGGTCCCCGGCCCCGACGGCTTGTCAACCAGTTTTATATGGTCACCTTCGTCTAAGCTGTGGATATAAAAGAGCATCTTTATTTGCTACCTCAGAATTTTGTTCAACATCCCCCGACCCCACCACAAACTATTTCTCCGTGGACCTTCTCATGTCCGGCTTCATAAGTTCCCCAACCCTGTGGCTTTGCAATGTGATTGATTGTATTTTCGCCCGTGCATTGCCTTTCGAGTTCTTACTTGTACGCTGCTTGCGTTCCAGCTTGTCGCCTTCATTTTTGCACTCCCTTGGCATGCGAGGACCCTCCCCGCTACAGAGAGGGAACAAATTGAAGGTATAACGCCCTCAGATGGAAATATTCGGTTCGAGGAGGATGCTGATTGAGTTTCTCCCCCCTCCGTTATAGATATCTTCCTTTCTCTTGGGACCGGGATGCCACCAACAGAATTGCTTCAAGCGCTGAACGATCTACAAGGGTACTTCAAGCTGACGAAGCTTGTACTATCGGCGCCACAGTTAAAATCAGACGACTTGCGACAGATGGTGGCGGTACAGGCGCTGCCGGGGGCAGTGATCCATCTGTCACTACTCCGTCACCTATCCCTCCCGGAAGTCTTCGTAACAGAGAGCCTCCTTCTCCACATCTCCCTCCTTCCGCGGCTGGAAACACTCATCATTTCCCCCACACCCGTGGTCAGCAGTTTACCTGGCGGGGGAGATTGCCACGGTTTTGTATCGCTCCGGTCCCTAGAAGTTCCAAACGAAAGCCACCTTCGTCGGATGCTATCTTATGGGATTCGAGACTTGGAGACCCTCAAGGTCAGAAACATCAGTCGACACGCTCTTCCAGTCGTGGCACGCCAACTTCAAAGCCTCAGAGAGCTTTCTATCGAAGGCACAAGCTTCGCCTCCCCGGAAATTTGTATACTAGGAGCTTGCTTTCAGTTAGAAGAAATTGAAGTCATCACCAAATATCCGCTGGGGATGGACGGCCCGGACCAGGACCGGTTTCGCGCAATGTTTCGGAACCTTCGCTCCCTCTCAATCGTGACACGGGACTGTTAGATCGGCCCTTGGCTTTGCCACACAAACCGCTGGAAGGGCGGCAGGGGGGCCTCTTGGGTCGTTGAGCTAAACGCAGTGGGCTATGGAATTTGAGACTCGTCCAATGGACAACCTCACATGGGAGAGCTGTTAGACGTATATCATTTTATATTTTAATTCCTCCGATAGTCCGCGCAATACATAGAGCTTGTTCTTCCTCCTAAGATCAGGGAACCTGCAGAGATGCTGCGGGTGGCGGAGGCTGGAATGCCTGGGTCTTTCGGAACGTCGGACGTTCCTCGCGGTTTGTGGCGGTTTGTGCCCGACCCATCATACAACACGCATCCGACCGGCGCTTAAGTTACGTACAATACCCTACTACTACACAACGCCCTCTATTGATTGGACTCGCATGACACGTCGGCTCGGCAACTTCTGCCCTGAGCATCCATAGCCTTTCCATGGGCTATGAAGATTCGTCGTGCACTTCACCTCTTGCCGAATACCCTCGTCCACTGACCGGGGGACTCATCATCAGTGGTATTGGTATACCTGGTGTGAGGCACCTGCGCCAAAGGGAGACGTAATAAGCATCAGCGACATGTATTCCATGGCCCATCATCGCCACTTTACTGAACTGCGCAGTGCAATCTCGTGCAACATCAGTACCCGTTTAGGCGTTAGGCCATGATGGCCTCGAGACTGTCCCGCTGTCCTCGTCCTTTATATACCCTGTCCTGCCCAGCCGCCACAGTTTGCTGCCAACCCCAGACTATAAATTCGGTGGTTGTATCCTATTCATGTCTTCCCTCACCCTCACTCGAGAATGGACTCACCACACTTCCTTGGAAACTTTGGATCCCCAGCACCCCTTCATGCGAGTGCCATCGGGCCCCCGAAACAGATTGCGCACTACTCCTGCTTCCCGGGAGCAACAAATGAATACAGGTATCAATCTTGCGAGGCGCTGAGACTCTACCGACCTCCGGGCATCCCATTCTCATTCATCAAGGCACCCGACAAGTTGTCCTTCTACAAGATATCCAATTATCTTGACACTCTCCCTCAACAAGGGTTAGAGCCCGTCATTACTTCTTGTCACCGAGCTGGTCGCACGGTTGATCTGCTCAAGGCCAATGTCATCACGCGAAGAGGTGTGGTGGTGAAGTACACGCTCTCTCTGACTGTACTGACCTCGAGCTGACCCGATTCGATTCAGCCTGTCAATGAGCACGAAGGAAGTATACGATGTCTCTTTTGTGGAAGGGAAGTTGCACATCCTCAGGAAAAACTTCGAATTGCGGACGGAAATTAAGCATAGGTGCGTCCCATCGAATCGCAATGCCCGTGCTGTCTTGCTCACGGATTCTCAGCGGACCTTACTATGGGTATTCCTTCCCGTCGCTATCGCCACGATTTTTGGCTCTAACACCACGTTTAGCTATTGTTTCGAAGAGGTGTGCGCACGCTCAATGACAAAGAAGCTATATGGTACATTCTATAGTGTCGTACGCAGGAAGATCGGCAGTCTTGACGTTATCATGGCCGGCGAGGTAGATTGTTCAGCAAGTATGTATTTTAATCAACCGGCTGGCGATAGCTTGCTGATTGCTATTCCTTGAAGGCGTAGAGCCCAGCCTGAAGGACTACATTGAACTGAAGACGATCAAGAAGGCCGACCGCCGACCTACCCTCTGTGATAAGCTACTTTCCAAGTGGTATCTGCAGTCATACCTCCTCGGCGTCCCGGTGCTGGCGGTGGGATACCGTAACTTTAGGAACCACGTATACAACATCAACCGGAAACCCATCAAGGAGGTCCTTCGAGATGCACAGAAATACGACCCGAAATTTGACCCCGCTATCAACCTGGGGCGTGCCCACGCCATCCTATCCGCACTTATGGAGTACTTCCGCTCCCTAGGTCGGCTCGTATCCGCCCAAGATAGATTCGAGCTTCATGTTGACGAAGACGGGAGCGCATGGATTACTTCCCTCACAAACTCCTCAAACCTGGCCGGCTAGTAACGGCCATTGGATATCGTATTTTGTAATTTACTCGGGATTCTTCTTGCTTAACGAACACCCTGTTACTCATGTAGTAGACTTGTACTCATGTATTCGATGTTAGCCCTGCACCTGTTTTGTGTTTATGTTCTACGTTGTATGTATTGCCCACGTCGCAAGCCGTGGCTCGGCTAGCCTGACCCTCCCCGATCCCTTCAGTCACCCATTCTTCACGCGTCTCGTACTTGATTTCATGTCCTCCGTGACCTTCTCGAATAATACACACTTTCACTGGACACCTGACATGACACGACGTGCGTGTCAATTGTATTGGACGGCCACGACCACCACTGGATCCCTAAGATGGAGACGCTCATCCGATAGTGTCCTGCCGCCACACTCATCGCCAAACACGGGACCATCTACTACTCGTTTCCCCCAATGTCGAGGTTCGAGTACGACGACTATCTAGGGAGTTTCGAACACCCTTCCGAACCCTGCGACCTAGGACCTCCAGAACAAATAGCTTTCTACTCTTGCTTTATCAATGATGACAACGATTATCGGTTCAACGACCATTCCGCCCTTCGGAGGTACAAGGGTAGGGAGCTACGTCCCCCACTACAGCTGGACGCGGTTGTGGGTAGAGGGGAGTTCCATGCGGCATCTGCTCGTCTGGACGAAGTGCCACGCCCATCCCTCGTGCCCATAATCGCCGCGTGTGTTGGGTCCAAAGGCGCTGCCTCGGTGAGGGACGCGGACGTTATCACGAGAAGGGGCGCTCTGAGCAGGTACTGGGCAGTTTTGTATCTCCCAAATCTTCGATTGGTAGTAATGCGTTTCCAGTTTAGGCATAGGAGAAAACATGACGTTCGCCGTTATGTACGTGAACGGGAAACTACACATGGACAAGAGGAGTTTCGTGCCCACCTCAGAAGTCCCGCACGAGTAAGATTTGCAGTCGTCCTGAGACTCAGACCCTTCTCTGATCTCTGGAACAGTGGACCTTATTTTGGGTAAGCTGGTTTTCGCGCCCAGCAGGTTTACTCTCAACTCCGCAGACACTGCTTCGAGGAAGTGTGCACTGAGTCAGAGGCTCCGGAACCCAATGGTCGATTTTGCAGTGTCGTCTCTCGGAGGTTGGGGGACCTCAACATCGTGATGGCGGGGGAGGTAGATTGTGCCGAAGGTGCCCTATAATGCCCTTCGATTTTGACCGCCGCAGATTCACATTCGTCACAGATGGACACCCAACTCTCGAAAATTATCGAGAATTAAAAACCCAAAGGTCCCGAAATCACAGGTACAGTCGGAACGATCCCTTGATCTCTACGTAGCTCTCCCGCTGACGGTTTCAAAACAGAAATTGGCCGAAGTGGTATCTCCAATCGTACCTCCTCGGGGTCCCGACGTTAATTGCTGGAAACCGCTCCAAGCACAACTCACTCACCAGTGTACAAACCATGTCCATGGAAGCCGTACTCGCGAAGACCGTGGCGATTTCGCCTGATTTCGACCCAGCCTTGGCTCTGGGACGTATACACGGTATCCTCTCCGCTCTCATACAGCATTGCAAGACTAGAGCTGCTTACATATATACTGGGTGTTTCACCTGTGAGCTCCAGATTCATTCCCGGGGCAACGCGTTCGTTCCTCCAGTGGTACCCGACTACGAAGCGAAGGCGGAGCTCCTTCGGACGTGGGAGCTCGTTCAAGCGGTGGACGTTCCGGGTGGGGCTTTGATTTCTCAATCGCTACCTCCCGCTGTCTCTGAACCTCATCACTTGCACCTAACGAAGACTGCAGAGCCCTTTATCTCCCCCAGCGCAGTTCAACCGATGGAACCCCTTACACCCCTTCTATCGTGGATAATTATCGCCCCGTTCGCCCTGTGCTGTGCGCTTAACATCTGCTACAACGTTTTCTGGAAGGTTCTCCCCATCGTCACATTGATGTTCCAATTCTTCTTCTTCCTTCACTTTGCCGTATTTGCCCTGATGTTTTCCGTCGCATTTTGTATGATAGTTCTTATCTCTTGCTAACCCTCTTGTATTCACTCACATTTACGATGACCTCCGCTTCACATATCACCTTTCTTGCTTCTTGTACGCTCCTATCTTGTACGCTCGTGTTCTTGCTTCATGCTGTGCCGAATCCTTGTACCATTACACATGTTAACCGAGAATGTAACACCATCCGACGAAACCTATGCAGCCTTCCCAGCATCCTCCTTCAGACTCACAATCCTATTGAGGACGATGGAATCTCCCTCCTTGAGCGTAGGAACAACATCATCACTCTCCTCCAAAAACTTGAGTTTCGAGTCTTTATCCACCGCGAAGTACGCCACACGTAACCCTTGGAACCTGATACACTCCTTGCCCACCAACTGGTCGCTTGTGGCTCGGGGTGTGTCATCGTCAGCCCCATGAGCCCCGGTCTCGTTCTCCTTGAGCGCCTTCTCTGTCCTCGCCTTACTCTCAGCGACAGCGTTCCCCCACAACCTCTTGGCAAGAGTCAAGAATCCGGTCTCGAGCAACGCGCCCTTGACGACCTCCAAACTGTCCGGGTTGATATCCGCCAAGTAATCTGGAGATGCCGCAGGATTGTCACTCTTGAATAGCTGGTGGAAGATCCTTGTCTCGTCGACTCGAATTGGGCTTCCGCTCGGTGCGTGTTCGGCAATCCATTGGATGAATGTCTTCGGTTTCTTTGCCTGACCCGAGTTCTCGAGTCTGGCGATGACCTCCACAACAGCACCGGTCGCTGGGTCTGTCCTGTAAGAGGTGCAGGTGATGGGGAATGGGGCTCCGAAAAGACCGACGGTCTTCCCAGGTGCAAGACGGAAGTAATCCTTCGAATCTTCCAGTCTGAAATCTTCCGACTCGATATATACGGTCCTCGTGAACGGGACCTTGGAAGTTCCCAACTCGGGTACTTTGGGGTGCAATGGTTTCTCCACCGTAGAGAAGTAGTCTTCTTCCAGATTCTCAATCGTAACCTTGAGAGGTCGGAGGACCATGAGCAACCGCGGGACGGAATTTTCCAGGTATTGTCTAATCGATTGTTCCAAACGGGTAACTTGAATGGAGGTCGTAGAGGTGGACACGCCGAGTGTGCTTATGAAGGAAATTATGGAGCCCGGAGGGACACCACGTCTCCTGAGCGCGATGAGGGTGTACAACCGAGGGTCATCCCAATCATGGACGTATCCCTCCTTCACCATTTTCAGGATTTTTCGTTTCGACATGACCGTGCCCGTCACATTCAGTCGACCGAACTCCGATTGACGGGGTTTGTAGACCTCCAGTGTATCGCATAGCCAGTCGTAGGACTCTCGAGACAAAATAAACTCCGTTGTACACAGTGAATGTCTTGGACAAGTGATCAGACCCTGCGAATAGTGAGGATAGGAGGAGACTCACGAAATGTTCTCAAAACTATCAACAAGACAGTGAGTGAAGTCGTATGTTGGGTATATCTTCCAGCGGTCACCGGTTCGGTGGTGAGGTGAGAGAATGACTCGATACGCAATCAAGTCCCACATCTGAGGGTTGCCGCTTTCTAGTTCTTGCTTCATCCTCAGTACGGCTTGACCCGGGGCAAACTTCCCTTCCCCCATCTTCCCAAAGTCGGCCAACGAATCGGCGACTGGACGCGTTCGGTGGGAACAAGGTTTTCGCGTGATGCTCTTTTCACCACCTCGGTTGGCATGGATTTCCTCCGCTGTTCGAGGCGTTAAAGGGGTGAATCTGAAGGACGAAACTGGACACTTACGTGTACACAGACAGACGTAACCCTTGTCTCGCTTGATGAGCTCCACGGCCAAGTCGTGGAGTTGGTCGAAATAATCGCTGGAGTAGGTGATTTTCCAAGGTTCATAGCCAAGCCACCTCACCGTCTCCAGGATACTCTCAAAGTACTTGCCTTCCTCCGCCTCGGGGTTCGTGTCGTCATATCGAAGATATGTCTTGCCGCCATGATGAGCAGCGTAGCCAAAATCCACGAAAATGGCCTTGGAATGACCGATGTGGAGGTATCCGTTCGGTTCTGGCGGGAATCGCATCCAAACCTGGCCGCCAGTTGCCGAAAGATGCTTCTCTCGTAGTTCAGGTTTGACCTGCGGATTGTCACCGGGTTTGTGCAAAGCGCCCAGGAACCCCTGTTCAAATACGGTCTTGGCAGAAGGCTCCTGGACGGCTTCGGATGCCTTCGGTGTAGGCTTCTTCACATCCTGCGGCAAAGATCAGTGTGGGGTTGCGGGTAACAATAGTCTGTTGTCTACCTTGGCTTTTTCAGCTTTCAACTTCGCGAGAGCTTCATCTTTGCTCCCGAAGGTATCCACGAAGGCCTTTTCAACCGTGTTTTTCAGTTCCAACGGGCTTGCCCACCGTAGATCCGGAGCATTCTTCAAACCGCCAATCACAGAACTCAAGCTCGACCATCCGGAGACGGCGTTCGCAGAGATGTAAGAGGTTGCACGTGCGTACAGTTCCTCCGGCGTGATGCTAAATCCTACAGTTCGCGTAAGATCAATCGATTGACGCTCTGAATTAAGTGGGGGTGAAACAAGACGTACCAACACCACACTCGTAATCAAAGGCTAAATCATCCACTGGTGGTGGGTGGGCCTCGAAGTACTTTATAGCAGCTTGATGGTTTCATTCTTATCAGACCAAAGGAGTCGACCAGGATATCAGACTCACCATTGACCTGATCGGTCGACTTGAGCTTTCCATCGATGATCCTATTGACAATGTACCCCCTCTCCTGGTCACCAGCGAGCTTGGAACTTGGAGGAGCGAACTGCACGAGTAGTGAGGCTTGTTTGTCATTAACCGGTCGTTCTGAGAGTTTAAAGGTTTCGACGAGGTGCCTCAGCGGTCCTGCGATCTTTAGGCTCTTTGCGGCATCTTTGGCCTTGGCCTTGTTGAGACCGATAGTCTCAAACTTTGCGGCGAGTGCGTCGATTTCCTCTGTAGTCGGAGTTGACTTGGGGGGCATCGAGGTGAAGGGGAGAAGATGTAGGTAGACTCGTACCCGTTTTAGGTATCATATGTAAGATGGACGGACCGACGAATGATCGAGTCACGACTCCACGGACATTGCGGTCATACTCAAGTCACCGCCGAGCATCTACGAGGTTAGGACGCAAGCTCATTCCCAGTGTCTGAACGTGGACTGGACTTACTCTCAGATATGAATCTACCCCAAGAATTGATCGACAAAATCGTCGACGGAGTCTGGGATATCGACGACTCTCCATCCCACGCGACGACTAAGGCAGCCTCGCTTATTGCAAGGTCGTGGGTCGACCGAAGCCAACACTACATATTCCACAGCATTCAGTTCTCCACCATTGGCGACCAGTTCAAACGTTGGTGTAACATCGTGACCCCAGGTCCGAACGGGGTGTCCCGCCATGTCCGGTCGCTGACCATCCAGGCGGCCAGTACTGGATGGTGGATAAATCTCGATTCCCTCAAAAACATTTCGCCATATTTTGATTCGTTCCACAACGTTCGGGTCCTTCGGGTCCTCAACTGGAACGTAGAATGGTTCCCTCCAGAAATGCTTACCCGCTGCTTTTCTCCCTTTGCTGGGGGCGTCCGTCTTCTCCAATGGGATCCTCACGAATACATGACGCGCGAAACATGGACCCGCATCGTTGGGTTGTTCCCTCTCGTAGACTACCTTCTCCTCCACCCCGACTACTACTTCCCAGCTGGACTACCTTCTGGTGATCCTCCCGGCCCTGTCAGGAAGAAGCTGATTGTCTCCAGTAACCACGCGGCCAACTGTCTTACAGGGGGGAGCCTTCGCTTTCGGGAAATACACATGAAATATCGCTACGACATGAAACTCGAAACCATCATTGCGGTCGCCACTGTTAGTGCAAGTTGGTTGGAAACCCTCTCGATTGCCAAAACAGGGAGAGGTCAGATTTTTTTCTGGATAGCATGTCCGACCTGGTTCTCAATTCTCTCTTCTGGTAGCAATAAACTCGTCGAACGCGAGCACTTTCGCTTCATTTCTTGTGGGCTGCCATGCACTACGCGAGTTGAGGATTGATTGGCTTCCTGTGGATGACGGTCCGGAGTTGCGTCTTATTGATGCAATTCCTGGAGGATGTATCCAATCGCTGCGGATCATGCCTTCTCGAGCCCTCTGGGAGCACATGTGGATCGGGACTTTCAACGGAGCGACATCGTTGAGGACTCCACACGACCAACTGGCCCAGGCTATACTCAGACTGGGGATGCGTTTCTCCTCAAGAAACCCCGGGGGGAAGATATCAATCTGGTTTGTCATTCCCCGAGTACCGTACATCCTGTGTGACCACACTAGGGACTCTGTCATCGCCCTTTGGGAGGCGGTTGAAGGCGTGGTTTCGTTTGGGTTTCAGATGACGGAAGCTGAGTCCTGGAATATTAACAGGAAACACTCAATCCCCTGTCTTGAACCCTGAGGTGACGGAAAGGTGAAGAAATCAGCTTGTTTATAAAGCCGTATCGCCTAATCCTACTTTTGTTCCAGATTCAAAGGTCTACGGAATTAGGAAGTTAAACGGGAATCAATGTACGATTATATCTCCAGCGTTCGCAACTAGCTGCCTTTTCTCTTTGCCGCGTCGGCCCTTTACGGTCACAACCTCCATCTCGCGGGTCATAGAGTTAGCGAGTGCATCCTCCATGCGATCATCGAGGAATTCGACCGATAATTCGGAAATCTTCTGAAGGAGTTTGGCTTTCTTACCGATGAGGAACCTGGGTAGGATTATGGAATAATCTGAGAAACTCTGGTGTGTTGTACGGGCTAGATGCCTCGGGGTGAGAAAGTGGATCTAAAATATAAACACCGAATAAACTGTACCTATTGTATATATGGGCACATTCCCCCAGTCCTTGGCTACCTCAACCATTTGGGCCATGTGACCCCTCCATAAAGTGAACCCTTCGGAGTGCAGCACGACTTTCTTGACCTGAGCGTTTTTTCTCGCTTGGACAGGGCCGGGTTTCTCAAATGGCTCTAGCCACGGATCCAAAAATAGAGCGTGTGTCACCAGAAGAGGTGCAAATCCCTCCATGGGTTCATGAGATAGAAGCGAAAAAAGCGTAGCGGCGCCGAAAGAATGACCGGCCAGCTGCAGGGTACTGAATCCGATTTTTCCGTGGAAGTCCGACCAGTCCACTTCACCGTCATCTATCGCGGACAGATCCCCACGATCACCATTGACGGATAGCTTCTTCAACGCATCTATGGTTGCGTAGATTTCGAACCTCCGTTGTTCAAGTTGCTCTCTGCGGAACTCGAACCTCTTGTCATCGCCGTATCTTTAAGCCGATGTGAGATTCAGCTGAATCGGCGACGCATCAATATGCAGAACGCACGATGTGTCTACCGCTTTAATATAGAGCAGGGGATCTCTCTTCCCCGTTTCCGGTGACTTTGGGTGACAGAACATCCCACTGCCATCTCGGTGTTCCATTGCCACGACGACCTTGCCCGTAGAAGCGATCCTCGCGCATAGGTGACTGAATTCAGGGATTCACTACAATGTAGGATGGTGTGTGTAGCACGCGCTCACCTATACGTTGTCCGTTGTCCAGCAAGACCATGAGAGAAGATTACGAGCGGCCAGGTTTTGGCATCACCTCCTTTCGTAGATGGGGAGAGAACTGGTGCGTTTGAATACACAGGTATCTACACCGTTCACCGAATGAGTGTCGATCTTATCAAATTTGATATTCAATACCTTGATGAGAGAAGCGTAGAAAAAAAATATCGGCCAAAGCAACAAAGTTGAGATTCCTGCGACGGTAGGAAGTATGAGGTCGGTCAGACACGTGCCAAGGGTTTTATTCCTATGCTGATGCTTGCCTGTGAAATAGGCGACGCCAGCCAGTGTGCCTCTGATAGGTCTACGGAACACGGTTAATCCTGGGAGATCCGCAAAGTATCGCGAGGGCGCTGAAACCACTCCACCTCACTATCCAATCTAGATATCGATATTTCTTCGTAGATAGACCTGAACCGGTCGGGTAGTACACTGAGAACGCAACCTCGGAGAGCTGCAACGCCGGCCTCGGTTTGGGCGTCCGCTTCAGAATCGCAGACCCGAAGGTGCGAGTTGGAATCTGAAGGGTAAAAGTCGTCGCTCCCACGGCGAACTTCTCCCTCGTGTGGTCAAGCAGCATCGTCGAAGTCCGGAACATGGTAGTGTCGAGTAAAGAGACAGGCAGAGGACACAGATTCCGTGCCGGTACCCATCATAACCCGATGTCCGACGCTCGTGAATCAGCAAGGGCCTCGGGCAACCGGGTGATGCCACGTTCGCGTCAGGATCGTGTGGCCATGACTGGCACGAAAAAGGTAATGCGACGTAACACCCTTGGGAGTTTAGAGCTGATGAAAATACAGGGTGGTATGACTGTGGTCATGCCCATCCGACCTAGAATCTGGATGCGGATTCAGTTTCCCACAACCACGACGCATATGCGTCGTTCGGTGGATCGAGAATTTCAGGATATGTATCGTCACAGAAAATCTACAAGATATGCATGCGTAAAACGGATATAAAGTAGGAAAGAGATATAAACACGGGATAGGGATCAACGAGGAGTGGCGGGTCAAAAATATGAAACGATGCGCGTGAGTGGAGGAGGTAGACAAAGGAGAGGACGTTCCTGCAGCGGGGGAGGAAAGGGAGAGGTGTGGGGTAGAATCGATGCTATAGGACTCAGTAGGAGGTGGGGCGAGGGGAAAAGGTGCTGGTGACTTGCGGAACGATGCATCTGAAGAAATCGAGGCAGACACCATTCGGGTTCAGCGATCCCGTCTGAACACGAAGAGTTAATAACACGACTGGCAGCACAGTCTCCAGGGGCTCACCATTACAGTCCGATTCGTCAGATCCCAGAGGCAACCGGACCATTCAATTTCTCGTCGATCCACCGGAGGAGCTCTCTACACCACTCCAAATTCTGCGCAGCCCCGAGCTTCTCATAAACATCGGCAGCACGCAGACCCTCGGATTTCGCCTGTTCCAGCCTGTCTTGTTGATACCAAAGCTGAGCTTGCAGGTACATCGCGTGACCCCGACAGTAGGTATTATTGACCGCGTGCGATTTGGCGCGTTCGATGTGAGCCTGCGCATCGCCGAACCTGCCTCGATCGAAAAAGAGCTTCGCTAAGGAGTAACGGATCCAGAACAGTTCGTCATGCCAGTTGAAAGAGGATGCAATTCCTAGGGCTGCCTCGAAATTGTTAACGGCCTTCTCCGTCTCGCCCTTGGAATGATATATACCGCCAAGAACGCGATGACATTGGCAGATCCGAAACTGTTCATTCTTCCCCGAGAGAAGATCGATCGCACAGGACACGGCTTCCTCTGCGGCGTCGAGCTGTTCGCTTCCATGCAACAACTGAGCGAGGTCGATCGTGCACTGCGCCTGTTTCGCTGTGTCACCGAGCTGTTCGAAGATTCCCGATGCTTCTTTTATCTGTTGTATCCCTTGTTCATAGAGGCCCATTAGCCGATTTGCATCAGATAGGGACTTCAATGTATCAGCAACCTCATAGTCGTTCCCCAGCTCTCTCCATAATTTCAAGGCATGAGTAAGAAGCCGTTTGCATTCCAGTTCGTTTCCAACCAATTCCAACAACCACGAGAGACCTCGCAAGCATTGTGGCTTGGAGGGATGGTCATCCGGGAGTGCCTCGATCTTCGGTCCCAGCACGACAAGCCGCGGTTTGTGCCAATAGAGGTGACATGTGAACCTGACACAGGCATCCCAGATATCTTCCGAGTTTGCATCAATCGACGTGAAGACATCGAGCAGGTGCTCGACATTCACATCCTCTGATGTGATCCATCGCGCTTCTTCAAAGCTGGGTCTGTCAGGATCGAGATCGACCGACAACCGGGTGAGGTAACATTCCTTGGTCGTGCTGAGGAGTGGAGATGACTTTGGATTCTTGGGGCAGAAATAATCCCGGAGTGGCGCCAGCATTGTGATGAACCCGTTGCTTCGATGTGTCAGGGAGAGGATGCAGAATTTGTCAAACACATTTGGAACGTCGGGGATGGTCGGAAACAACCAGTCGAGGTTGTTCTCGTCGATACCTTGGGGGAAGAAGGCAACGACTCCAAGAAGGCCTCGGGCGTCAGGGCCAAGGTCCTGGAACGTCGCGGAGGCAAGCGAAAGTTCGATCGTGGTGGCGAGGCTCCCGGAGTGCCGTGCGTCAAGCATCCCCGTTCGCCGTCTATCCCATTCCCTACTCAGTCGGTTGGTGTCCCATTTACTGTGCTGGGCGACAGTAGCGAGCAGGGTGATAGAGAGGGGGTGGAAGTCCAGTTGCTCCAGGATGTTATTGACCAGATCGGATCGTTCGCCATGCTTGTAGATGCGATAGAATGTGTCACATGCAGCCTCCATCGACAATGTTGGGATATCGAGAGTCTCGCAGTGAGGAGGGATGGTGGAGATACGGGAGGTGATGCAAAGACAAATGTTGTCGAACCGACTCAGTTCGTCCACAACGGCATAGATCTCTTGCCCGCTCGTCCCCTGCAGATCGAGAATGGATTCGGCATTGTCGAGGGCGATGAACATCTTCTTTGAGGATAGCAATGGTCGTAAGAGGGACAGATCCTCAGGGTTTTCGATGCCTGCACCGATGACCTTGGAGAGCCGGCGGAGAAAATGAGCGAGCGAGGCGGGGAATTGGTCGCAACGGATAAATCGACGGTTGTCACCAAATAGTAGTTTGATGCGATCACAGTGGAGGACGGTCAACGCGGCGGAAGTCTTGCCAATTCCGCCAGCACCGATCAGAGCGAATGGGGTGAGGTTTTCTGCGAAACCAACGATCTTCTCGACCAGGTCGTCACGTCCGAAGAAGACCCTCGGTGGTGGAGGTGGCGATTCCCCAGGAATGCTAGATGCAGTTATAAGACACTAAATCCCTCCGTAGTCGAGATCGCTAACCTATCCTGAGCCTAGGCAGCGGTCAGTGTCTATTCGGTGGCTCTAGAGAGCGCGTGCGTTACTTACCATCCGATTTTGGCCGTCATCATCTCCATTACTCTCCAGCATGTTACGATGAATGTCGGAAACCATAGTGGCGATGTTCACAACATCGCGGTGAACCTTGGAATCGGTTCCATGTGTATCTCTCGGTAGCGGAGGCGGTGATTCTCCGGGTGCACTGGATGCAAACATTAGACACTGGGTTCATTTGTAGTCGAGATCGCCAACCTGGCGTGAGCCTAGGCAGTGGTAAGCAGATACTCGGTGAAATGGGGAGTACGAGTGGTATTTACCGCCTGATTCCGACCGTCTGTGTCTTCACGGCTCCTCAAAGTGTTGCGATGGAAGTCGGAAACGATGGTGCGAGTGTTCGTAACGTCATTCCGGACCTCAGAAACGATTGCGTGGGTTTTTGAAACATCACGGCGGGCGTCGGGAACAACGGTGCCGGTATTTGGAGTATCGTCGGAAACAATGGTGTGGGTGTTCACAGCGTTACGGTGATTGTCAGAAACAGCTACGTTTGTGTTTATCCCAAGCTCAGTCTGGAAGCGGAACGTTAGCAATGGTCATACAGAAGTGACAGAACGTACGTTAAAGACATCAAGAATCCTGTCGATGTCCAACCTCCAGGCTGCGATTGCCTCTTTATCATTCTTCGTGTGGAAAAGTCGAGTGATCGTGCTCCGTTTACCCCGCTTGATAACTTTTCTCTGGATCTCGGCCACAGTCCTGTAATTGAGAGCTTGGTGAGTAAACCACCCGGCGTATGCATCGCTGGTTCGACTCACGTTGTCAATTGCTCAATCGCCTTGAGGACTGGCTGACTGAGCTGATCCCCTCGTCGTCCGTCCGTCCCCCGTGCAAGGGCTTTGCAGACGCTAGCGCAGGCCAGCCCTAGTTCGACATAGTCCGCTTCGTTGATCATCGAGTCCTGTGTACATTAGCCAGCAATCGACCATCATGGACTGAACGAAACCCACTCTAATCTCAGTGAGGAGAACACTAACAGAGCCAAAAACCGCCTTGACTGGTGTGATTCTCGAGACCTCCGCGAGATCCAGGGCATCAATGGCGCCATTCAGTGAGGAGAGAACATTGTCCTGCCCCTTCGGTCGTTGGGATTTGGCTGCCATGATCGAAACCCAAGGTAGCTGCAAGAGAGTGATGTGGCGTGCAGGCTGTGAGGAAGATTCCGAACCCTAATAGAGATGAGCGTCCATCTTGTCATCGCGCGTCTCGTGCAACCAGACCAATTTTGAGAGAGTTGTATTCGCGACCGCTAGTAGCGCTACTGGCAGTTGAAGATGTATGTGATCGACCAATCGCCCACTGAAACTTTGTTCTCTCCCTCACTTCTAGTTCGAAATGTCCTGAAGAAGGGTTTCAACCACTGGCCGCTGACGCAGTTCGTCTTACTTTCGACTTGGCCTTACTGGTTGTCTCGTGACCCTCCGCTCGTACTAGTCACTCGGGGAGAGTGTCCTCGCGGATCTTCCGGGCGTCGTTACCCCCAGTTCCAAAAACGTCGTTGGGAAATGGTCAGTTGCGATGCAGTACAAGAATGTCCTGGAGTGTAAGACTCCTTTGGAACGGTCTCTGGGTTATGCTCACAAGACCAACGTGCTCGCGATGTACGATTGTGGACTTACAAGTTGGATGGATGCGGTCGGAACCCGAGGTATGGTGATCTGAGATTTCAAGATGGACTTTCACCTGACGCACAACCGACAACCAGCCCTTCCGAGGAGGCCTCCGAGCCGAACAAATTCTGAGCCAAACCAGATCTATGCCTTCGTCGAACAAGGATCCGCTTGAAGAGAAAAAGGTCTCGAGGGGTTCGTTCGAGTCTGGTGCCGTATCTCCCCTACGACCAGACGCGTGTGCTGCTACGGACTTGTCCACTCGAGCGGAAGATTTGGTGACCAAGGCGCCTGCTCTGCCTCACCCGTTTCTCGCCCCTATGGCTCGGTCTTTGACACAACTTGACAGTCACATCACCTCTGTCCCACGACAGAGACCCATCCAGCTGCCCCCAAGCTCGACCTGGTATCATTTTGGACATCGAGCAACAGGAATGCCTTGAAAAACTCCAGGACCACGAGCTGACCTTGATTTACGAGAAACTCGACCACCAACCCGACAATCGCCCGCCCGACACCGGATGTGGACGGGGTGCTCTTGCTGCTTTCGCTCACAAGAACTACGGCTGCGAAGTTACTGGCATTACTCTCAGCAACAATCAGAAGGATCAAAATCAACGATGGTGATCCCAACCCTGCTCACATTCTTTGCATGGATTCCCCGCAAAAGGGTTCCTTCACCAAGATCGTTATTCTCGGGGTGGCCGAGGTGAATATATGCGCCGTCCCTCATTACGCGGTCTGGTCAGGATATACTTGCGGTTGAGAAGTATCTGGAAGGTGAAGAGAATGGAACCATTGCGTATGATTAATAACAGCCTCGCTTGCTTGGACGCTCTCACTCGCTCTTTTATCCTACGATGCAACCGCTCCATTCTCGCATTATTATTTCTTCTTCCCTTTACCCCTTTTCCTTTTTACAGACCATGCACGTTCCTCAAAATTCTGCTTGGATCATGCTTACGAACTATAATGTTATTTTTATATACCTGTAAGTCAGTGGACCGCGGCGGAGAACACGAGGCTCCTTTGAGACACAAATCCACCGCCACTGCCTTCGGCCTCTATGGATCAGCGCACGAAACTATTTATCGACCTCCATCAGGTATTGAAATGTTCTGACGGAATTATAATTGGCTCAAGGTTTTTCCAACATTATCACTTGTCTGGCACCCTGCTTGATCTTCAGCAGGTCTACGTTCTGGACCTCTCATCTGTGTGTGGATGATCAAGATTGTATGCACCATCCGGGACATCTGTTTTTATCGTGTTCTGCGCTTGCAAGCCGTTGCAAGAGATGGCGGATGAGCATCTGGTCTGAGAAGTGTCAAGGTGACCATTTTTCATTCCGCGGCTACGCGGTTTCCCAAGCTCTTTGACTGTGCGACTGCACAGACAACCTTCGGGACGAACTCAGTACGTCCCATCCCAATATCCAAGACACCGCTCTGTCTGAAAATGGCTCTACGAATGTGGGTGGGATTCTTGGGCGG
>Ga0307515_10004163_pt1 | contig 30110 bp, 29 predicted proteins | sample 17_EM_MG_FD_194513 | JGI IMG/M metagenome (GOLD analysis project Ga0307515, IMG submission 194513) | Populus trichocarpa ectomycorrhiza microbial communities from riparian zone in the Pacific Northwest, United States - 17_EM | ecosystem: Host-associated > Plants > Roots > Unclassified | place... | reverse complement strand
GCATTTCACACATTAGTGATTATATTTGCGGTCGCAAAAAACATCATTTTATACAATATAATGAGAGAAATACAATTCAGAGAAGCGCTACGTGAGGCCATGGTCGAAGAAATGCGCAACGACGATACCATATACCTGATGGGTGAAGAGGTAGCCGAATATAATGGCGCCTATAAAGTAAGCCAGGGCATGCTGGACGAATTTAGCGCTAAACGCGTTATTGATACGCCCATCTCTGAATTGGGCTTTGCCGGTATCGGTATTGGCTCGGCTATGAATGGCTTACGCCCGATCATCGAGTTCATGACCTTTAACTTTTCGTTAGTGGCTATCGATCAGATCATCAACGGTGCGGCCAAAATCATGTCGATGAGTGGTGGTCAGTTTTCTGTGCCAATCGTTTTCCGCGGCCCAACCGGTAATGCGGGTATGCTTAGCTCGCAGCACTCACAATGCTTTGAAAACTGGTATGCCAACTGCCCGGGCTTAAAGGTTGTTGTTCCATCAAACCCTTACGATGCAAAAGGCTTGTTAAAATCTGCAATATTGGATCCGGATCCGGTTATTTTCATGGAATCGGAGTTAATGTATGGCGATAAAGGCGAAGTTCCTGAAGAAACTTACTATATCCCATTGGGTAAAGCCAAAGTGATAACCGAAGGTACCGATGTAACTTTGGTTGGTTTCGGCAAAATCATGAAAGTGGTTATCGCTGCAGCTGCCGAGTTAGCAAAAGAAGGTATCAACGCCGAAGTGATAGATTTGCGCACTGTGCGCCCAATTGATTACGAAACCGTGATCAATTCGGTTAAAAAAACAAACCGTTTGGTAATTATCGAAGAAAGCTGGCCTTTAGGTTCAATTGCTACCGAGGTTGCTTTTAAAGTACAAAAAGATGCTTTTGATTACCTTGATGCACCTATCCTGCGTATTATGGGTGGCGATGTTCCGTTGCCTTATGCGCCAACTTTAATACAGGAATACCTGCCAAACCCGGAAAGGGTTATTAAAGCTGTTAAAGAGGTAATGTACGTTACTAAATAATAACACGATTTAAGGATTTTACAGGATTGACAGGATTTTTGCTTGTCGCTTTTAAAATTTAAATGATATCAAAAAGCCCGGTATTTGTATCGGGCTTTTTACTTTAATACAAATACACCATGGCAGAATCAAACGTAAAAGACAGCAACGGCAACATCCTGAACGATGGCGATTCGGTAACGCTGATAAAAAGTTTAAAAGTTAAAGGCGGCGGCGTAACGCTTAAACAGGGTACGCTGGTAAAAAAGATCCGTCTTACAGATGATGATAAGGAAGTTGATTGCAAAATTGACGGCATGAGCATTGTACTTAAAACGGAATTCTTGAAGAAAAGGTAGTCGCTGATAACCGGAGAAAGCCAAAATTACCGTTGGGTATCCATCAGGTAAAACTAAAAAATGAGATTGCGTGTTGGCTTTAGGTTTCAATAACCTGTCGGGTAGTAAAATTCGCGGATTCTGAAGAGAAAACGATATTTAAAAATAAAAGACTGTCATCCTGAGGTACGAAGGATCTATTCGCGAGCTTTTCTATCGGTCATGCATAGCTGATAGATCCTTCGTACCTCAGGATGACAGGAAAATTGGATATGTCCCATGCATCGTATTATAGGTCTACGATATAGTAGTTTTTACCTTAAAACAATCTACGCAACCCATCAACCTATCGCCATCCCCCACCTACAGCCTGGTACAAATTCACCGAACTTAAAAAAATATTACGTTTAATGTTGGTTAGCTCCAGTTCGGCATCCAGAACGCTGCGTTGGGCGGTGATGATCTCGAGGTAATTGGCGCGGCCGACCAGGTAAAGGTCATTTGCTACCGATAACGCGTTATTAAGCGATTGTAACTCCTGTTGCTTAAACTCAAAGGCCTGCTTATAGTTGCCAATACCACTCAGGTTGTTATTAACCTCCTGGAAACCCGATAGGATAGTTTTCTGGTAATTATAAACCGCTATCTTTTCTTCGGCAATGGTACGTTCATACTCTGCCTTTATGCCCTTGCGGTTAAATACAGGCGCTGTAAGCCCGCCAATCAATCCGTAGGTAAACGAGGCCGGATTAAATAGCAAACCCGCGTTAAAGCTGTTATAGCCCGCGTATGGCGTTAAGGTAAGTGTAGGGAAAAAGCTGGCCCTGGCCGCTTTAATATCGGCGTTCATAGCCGTAAGTTCCAGCTCGGCCGCCCGGATATCGGGGCGATTAAGCAATAACTGTGACGGTACACCTGCCCCGATAATTACCGGCAATGCAATTTTCATGATAGAGGTATCCCTCGTAATTTTTCCTTTGAAGCTACCCGATAAAAAATTGAGCTGGTTTTCGGTTTCGGTTATCTGCTGCAGGGTTGTGTATTGCAGGCCTTTGGTGCGCGCTAACTGGGCCTCAAACTGTTGTACCGCCAGCTCGGTAGCCCGGCCACCCATTTTCTGGATTTTTACTATCTCCAGCGCGTTATCCTGTAGCGCTATATTTTTTTTAATGATAGCCAACTCGGCATCAAGCGCCAGTAATTGGTAATACAGCCCGGCTATTTGCGCCGTTAGCTGGGTAGTAATTAGCCGGTAGCCGCTTTGGCTGGCCAAAAACCTGGCAAAGGCTGCTTTTTTCTGGCTGTTTAATTTCCCCCACAGGTCAACCTCCCAGGAGCTTTGAAAGCCCAGGAAATAGTTAGGCACAGGGTTGGGGATGTGTTGCCTGCTGTTGATATTTTGCGAGAAGTTGGTGTCGTAATTACCAACACCATTTTGCGTATAGTCGCCATATTTCTCGAGGCCTGCATTTGCGGCAATATTTACGGTTGGCAATAGCTTTGATGCGCTGAACCTTAGGCTTGATCGCGATACCTCGATGCGTTGCAGGGCAGTGAGGATATCGGGATTGGCTTTAAGAGCGGTATCAATAAGGGTAATCAGTTTTTGGTCGGCAAAAAACTGGTTAATGGGCAAAGTTGCTACTGTGGCGGTGTCGTTAGCCCCGGTGAAAGTGCCGGGTAAGTTCGCGGCGGCTTCCTGCGTGGTAACAGGTTTGTAGGTTTTGCAGCCTGCCGTTATAATCAATAAAAACGCGGTACTTAATATATATAAATTTCCTTTTTTTAGCATGGGTAGCTTTTTCATTAGTTAACAATTTCCATTTCATGGTGCATTTCGGTAAGCGGCTCTTCGGGCGTTTTATGTTTACGCGCTGCCATTCCGGCAAATATTACATATAGGCCGGGGATTAATATTACGCCGAAGATGGTGCCCATCAGCATGCCACCCGCGGCCGCGGTACCTATAGACCGGTTACCCATGGCCCCTGCACCATCGGCAATGCATAATGGAATTAAACCGGCAATAAATGCCAGCGATGTCATCAGGATGGGCCGTAAACGGGAAACAGCGCCTTCAATAGCGGCTTTAACTATCGATAGCCCCTCTTTTTGCCGCTGGATGGCAAATTCTACTATCAGAATAGCGTTTTTACCCAGCAAGCCTATCAGCATTACCAGGGCTACCTGGGCGTAAATATTGTTTTCGAGCCCGGTTATCTTTAAAAAGAAAAAAGCGCCGAAAATACCGGTAGGTAACGAGAGGATAACGGGCAGCGGCAGCAAAAAGCTTTCATACTGCGCGGCTAACAGCAGGTAAACAAATATTAAGCAGATGATGAAAATGTAAATAGCCTGGTTGCCCGATAAAATCTGTTCCCTCGTCATGCCCGACCATTCAAAGGCATAGCCCTTGGGCAGTTTTTGTTTGGCTATCCGTTCAATAGCGGTGTTGGCATCGCCACTGCTGAAGCCTTTGGCCGCATCGCCGGTAACCATAGCCGATGTGTACATGTTGTAGCGGGTAAGCTGCTCGGGGCCAAAAACCTTTTCCATTTTAACAAAGGTGGAAAAGGGCACCATTTCGCCCCTATCGTTTTTAACCTGCAGGTTTAAAACATCCTCGGGCCGGGCGCGGTACTCGGGCGCGGCCTGCACCATTACCTTGTACATTTGCCCAAAGCGGATAAAGTTGGACGCGTAAAAGCTCCCCATCAACGTTTGCAGGGTCGACATGGCTTTATCAACCGTAATTCCCTTTTGGGCCGCTGTTTGCTGATCGACAGAGATCATGTACTGGGGGAAGTTTGGGTCGAAACTGGTAAATGCGCCCGAAATTTCGGGCGAGGCATTCAGCGCATCCACAAAGTCCTTAGTTACTTTGGCTGCTTTTTGCAGATCGCCCTGGCCGGAACGGTCAAGCACCCTGATCTCGAAACCGCTGGAGTTACCAAAGCCCGGCACCGTTGGCGGCGGGAAATATTGGATAGATGCATCGCCTATGTTTTTGGTTTTCGCTGTCAGTGTGGCAATAATATCCTCTAACGACTCCTTGCGCTCATCCCATGGTTTCAGGTTAATCATGGCCATGCCGTAGGATGCGCCCGCAATTTCGTTTACCAAACTATAGCCCGATAAGGTGGATACCGACTCAATTGCTTTGATACTTTTGGTTTTACTGGCTATCTCTTTTAAAACCTGTTCGGTACGCTCAACTGTTGCGCCGGCAGGCGTGGTTACGTTTACGTAAATCATCCCCTGGTCTTCAGTAGGTATAAAGCCGGTTGGCAAAATAGCGCTGGTGCCCCAGGTAAGTACAAAAAAGCCTATCAGTAAAGCGATGGTTATTCCTTTTCGGGGCGAAAGGAAAGTCATAAAGCCTGAATACTTGTTCTGCAATCCATCGTACCGTTTATTAAAGCCGGAAAAAAAGCGCTGGGTAAGGCTTTTCTTTTTAGGTTCGGGGTTATGCTTTAGCATAATGGCGCAAAGTGCAGGGGTAAGCGTTAACGCGTTTATACCAGATATAACGATAGATATAGCCAGCGTGAGTGAAAACTGCCGGTAAAATACGCCTACAGGGCCCGACATAAAAGCCACCGGCACGAATACAGCCGACATCACCAGTGTAATGGCCACAATAGCCCCGCTAATCTCCTTCATGGCCTGTATGGTGGCGTCCATAGCGTTCATGTGCTCTTCGGTCATTTTTACGTGCACCGCCTCTACAACTACAATGGCGTTATCAACCACAATGCCAATAGCCAGTACCAGCGCGAATAGCGTAAGCAGGTTAATAGAAAAACCCAGCAGCTGCATAAAAAACAATGAACCAATAAGCGCCACAGGTACAGCCAAAGCAGGTATTAATGTTGAGCGGAAATCCTGCAGGAAAATGAACACTACAATAAATACCAGTACAAAAGCCTCTACCAGCGTACGCAGTACTTCATGAATAGATGCATCCAAAAAGCGCGATACATCATAATTTACGTTAAAACTCATGCCGGCCGGGAACGAGCTTTTTTTAAGCTCGGCCATGCGGGTTTTAATGTTGTTGATAACATCCCGCGCGTTTGAGCCCGGGCGTTGTTTTATCATGATAGATGCTGATGGCTTACCATCGGTATTGGATACCATGCTGTAGGTAAGCGAGCCAAATTCAACATCGGCAATTTCTTTCAGTTTTAATACAGATCCGCCTTCCTCGGCACGGATAACAATATTTTCATATTGTTTGGGCTCGAAAAATTTGCCCGGATAGCGCAAAACATATTGCAGCATTTGCGGCGATTTATCTGAGCTTTGCCCGGTTTTACCCGGCGCCGCCTCCACGTTTTGCGCGCGAATGGCATCAATAACATCATCGGTAGATACCTTGTAAGCCATCATCCTATCGGGCTTTAACCATACCCGCATGGAATATTCTTTGGCGCCCATAATTTCGGCACGGCCAACACCGTCAATACGTTTTAATTCCTGCAGTACGTTAATGTCGGTAAAGTTGTAGATGAATTTCTCGTCCATGCCGGGGTCTTCGCTGATGATGTTCAGGTACATCAGCATACTGTTCACCTCTTTTTCGGTGGTTACCCCTGCTTTAATCACCTCTTCGGGCATCTCGTCAATAATAGTGGCAACGCGGCCCTGTACGTTTACAGCAGCCTGGTCGGGGTCAACCCCAACGTTAAAATAAATCTGTATCACCGTAAGTCCGTCGTTACTGCAAACGGTGGTCATATAGGTCATGCCCGGCACGCCGTTAATGGCGCGTTCAAGCGGGGTGGCCACGGCTTTGGCGCAAACTTCGGCATTGGCGCCGGTATAGTTGGCCGTTACGGTAACGGATGGGGGCACAATATCGGGAAACTGGGTAACCGGCAGGGTTATCAATGCCAGCACACCCAGCAGGGTTATTATTAAAGATATAACAAGCGACAGCACCGGTCGCTTTATAAATGTTTCGAACATACTTTATCGGAGTTTGTATACAATAAACGAAGTCTTGGGTTCTAAGTCCGGAGTCGGAAGTCTTTAGTTCTAAGTCAAGACAAGAAAACAGCATCAGTTCCAGCACAAAAGCTTCACAGAAACTTCCGACTAAAGACTAAAAAACTACTTCATAGCTAATAACGAATCCCTGTTAAGCTTCCTTGGCCTGATGGTCATTCCATCGCGTACATTTTGGGTGCCTTCCAGCAAAATTTTGTCGCCGGCCTTTAAGCCATCTTTTACAATATAATAGCTGGAAAAACGGGTTTGCGGTACAAAAGCGTGCATGTGCAGCTGGTTGTTTTTATCAACTAAATACACATAACTTTTATCCTGGATATCAAATACAGATTGTTGGGGCACCATGACCACGTTATCTGCCTTGGTTGATATAAACAGCTTGCCTGTGGCGCCATGCCTCAAAAGCTTTTGTGGGTTGGGGAACCGTGCCCTAAAGTTAATTGATCCGGTTTTTTGTTCAATTTCGGCTTCAACCGTTTCAATCTCTCCTTCGTACGGAAAATCCAAACCATCGGCCAATACCAGCTTTACTTTATCGCTTGTTTTACCGGGTGCGGTTTTGCGTTTGCGAACATATTGCAGGTATTCATTTTCGGGAAAACTAAAATAAGCATACATCGAGCTGATATCCGACAGGCTGGTGAGCAGCGTGCCCTCGTCAATCAAACTGCCCGATTTAAGGGGGATCCTATCCACAATACCATCAAAAGGGGCATGGATGTAAGTATAGGCCAACTGGTCTTCGGCACTTTGCACCATGGAACGGGCCTCTTCAATGGTTGCCTTATCGGCGCTCAGCTTTGATTCGGCCACTTCCAGTTCCGATTTGGAGATCACCTTTTTATCAACCAGCATTTTAACCCGGTCAACTTCAAGCGCGGTTGCTTTGGCAGCAGCGATGGCATTGCTTAAGGAGGCTTTTGCCTTGGTTAGGTTTACTTTAAATTCCTGGTCGTTCAGTTTAAAAAGGAGCTGGCCTTTTTGTACCGACGCGCCTTCATCGATAAATACTTTTTCTAAAAAACCACGAACGCGCGAACGGATATCAATGTTTTTTAATGCCTGAATGTCGGCTACGTAAGGTTTTTGGATAACCGTATCGCGCGTGTTTAATGTAAATACAGGTAGTTGTAGGGTGTCGGTGGCTTCCTCTTGTGTAGTTTGAGCTTTTGAGGAGCAACCCGTGACATATATAGAAGTTATGATTGCCAATAAAGGCAGCATTGCTTTAAATGTTTTCATTTTAAGATGGGGTTATAAGCATAGTGGTAACTTTCACGTACCAAAATGGCTATGTTAATTAATAATAAAGATGGTTTGGGTTATCTGCACAAGCAGTGCATTACTTTAGAAAAGGAATCAGAACGGGCTTAACCTGAACAGGAAGTTATAATAGGCCGGGAGGAACGCATCTCGGACAATATTTTTCGTTACCTCATGTTTTACAAATTTGGAAACAACACCTGGCAGAGATTGATCTGCGGGGAGCAGGATTGCCGAATAGTTTGTACGAACATGAACAAACCTTACATAAACACCCGCACGATTATTTTGGCCGTCGCCGGATTCTGAAGTGTCGTCGCTTACTTCCTGTTGTTGGGCAATGTTGATGAGTTTGCGGTGCAGCTTAGAGATTGCATCGGCCGTTGAACCCAACTTGCTGTAGTGTTTTAAAATTATTTCCGCATTGGCAGATGCAGCTAAAGAAAGCTGGAAAAAAAATAATACAAAGAATATTTTTTTTATGAATGCCATCATTGCGAATTTAACACATAATTATTCTTTTTTCAAATGATTTTGCATTTTATTTGATTTAAAATGAATTTATTTTGAATTTTTTGACCTGATTGTTAGCAATTTAGCTTTTTTACCGCGATGAAGTGTGCTTTTAACACCTACTGTGCCTATACGCCAGGTTAATTCACAGTAGCGTAGCCTCATTATGGAGTAGCATCACTGCTTTTTGTAATAAATGTGTCTAAAAGTTGTCATCGGGTCGCTTTACGCTATTTTTATAGCTTGCCGGTTAAAGCCTTTTGTATAAAATGCCTATTTTAGGCACACAAATACCATTAATATGCAAAATCTTCGTTTTAAAGCCATAGGGCTTATTGTTTTAATTATGCTTACAGTTGCAGCCGGTAGCCGTGTATCGGCCCAAACTGCTACAACAGCAAAACCTGAAGCCTCCGCCAAAACAACAACAGCAGCGGGAATCATAGCGCCGACAACCCTTATCGAAAAATTTTTCAGGAGTTACGATAAAGAAAGTACCACCAAGGCTATGATTGATATATTTAAAACCAATCCGCTTATTGATTCCAATAGCCTGGTTAAACTTATCGCGAAAATAGATACCACCCGCAGCCTTATCGGCGCTTATACCGGCAAAGACCTCATTGTTCAGCGTAAAGCATCTAATAGTTTGGTTTTGTACAGCTACCTGGTAAAACATCAAAACCAACCCCTGCGGTTTACATTTATGTTTTACAAACCCAAAAACGAGTGGGCAATTTATCGCCTGTATTTTGACGATTCGATAAGCAGCGAACTGGAACAGTCAGCAAAAATTACAGCGAAACCGTAGAGGCGCTTAAAGCAAAAAGCTTAAGGCAGAAAGCTATTTTTGGCAAAACGTTAGCTTTCTGCTAATCGCTATACCTGTCGTTTCGCCAGGGGTAGGCCGTGTTTGAATAACCGCGGTCTTCCCAGAAACCCAATTTATTTTCGGTTAAAAACTCAATCCGTTTTATCCATTTTGAACCTTTCCAGGCATAAAGCTGGGGCGTAATCATCCGTACAGGACCGCCGTGTTCTATCGGCAGGGGCTGCCCTTCAAAAGTATGTACCAATAATACATCGGGCTTCAGCGCTTCCTCTAAAGAAATATTGGTGCTGTAAGTATCATATCCGTAGCACATGATATGGGTGGCGGTGTCTTTGGGATGTACCAGCGCCGCAAGGTCAAGCAGGCTTACACCCTTCCAGAGCATATTCAGTTTTGACCAAGTAGTTACACAATGAAAGTCGGACGTATCTTTGGTTTGGGGCAAATCCATAAATTGTTTCCAGGTAAGTTTAACCGGGTTATCAACAGCACCATCAATAGTCAGCCTCCATTTTTCGGTTGATATATTTGGCTGATACCCCAAATCGAGCACAGGCCATTTTACAGTAGCCGTTTGACCTATGGGTATAGCCGGCATGCCATGCCTGTTTGGTGCGCCGGTACCGCGGGGTTTGTCGTCGGCTACCGATGGGGTAAGCTTCATCTTTTCCTCAAACCGGGCTTTAAGCTTCATGCGGGCCTCAATAATGCGATCGAGTTTTTCTGGTTCGTCCATAGCTGTAGTGTTTACTAAAGATAGCGAAAAGACTAAAAGGTTAATACAAAAAAAGAAAGGCCTTTAGCATATTGCTAAAAGCCTTTTGATATTATTAAACGGGGTAAAGCTCTAAAAGCAGACCGGCAAACCTTTCTCCTTTTGCCTTTAACCTTAAACTACGGTTCCTTCTTTCAGTTTCTCCGCATTTTCTGCAAACTGTAATGCTTCCATTATTTCCTGTAAATCGCCGTTTAACACGCCGGGCAGGTTGTATATGGTAAGGCCGATGCGGTGCTCGGTTAAGCGCCCCTGCGGGTAGTTGTAGGTACGTACCTTAGCCGACCTGTCGCCGGTTGATACCATGGTTTTGCGCTTTTTGGATGTTTCTTCCAGGTGCTTTTGCAACTCCATTTCGTACACACGTGAGCGTAATACCTGTAATGCCTTATCGTAGTTTTTTAATTGCGATTTTTGGTCCTGGCACTGCGCCACAATACCGGTGGGCAAGTGGGTTAACCTTACGGCCGAGTAGGTTGTATTTACCGACTGACCACCCGGGCCCGACGCGCAGAATAAATCTTTACGGATATCACTAACCTGCAGATCGATATCAAACTCATCAACCTCTGGCAATACCACAACCGATGCTGCTGAAGTATGTACACGGCCCTGGGTTTCGGTATCAGGAACACGCTGAACACGATGTACGCCCGATTCGTATTTTAAGGTACCGTAAGCATCTTCGGCTATTACGTTAAATACAACTTCTTTGTAGCCACCACTGGTGCCTTCGGTATAATCAACCAGTTCGGTTTTCCAGCCACGTTTTTCGCAATAGCGCATGTACATGCGGTAAAGGTCGCCGGCAAATAAAGCAGCTTCATCGCCACCGGTACCGCCACGAATTTCTACCATCGCGTTTTTGCTATCTTCCGGATCTTTAGGGATCAACATCAGGCGGATGGCTTCCTCCATCTCTTCCTGTTTGGTTAACAGTTCGTCAAGTTCCATTTTGGCCATTTCACGAAACTCTTCGTCTTTTTCGGTAGCCAAAATCTCTTTATTGCTATCTATATTGCTCATAATGTTGCGGTATATATTATACTCGTCAACAATTTTAGCAAGGTCTTTATATTCTTTATTCAGCTGGGCATAGCGTTTCATATCCTGCATTACTTCAGGATTGCTTAATTCGCCTTCAACGGTTTTCCAGCGTTGAAATATCAGTTCTAATTTCTCTAACATACTCGGTATATTCAAAAGCTAATCAAAGCAGCTTTGCTTGATAATGGTCCGGCTACAAAAGGCGTTACGTTTCGGTCGGTTTACAGGCTTGCTTCAAAAAACGCACAAAAATACGCATTTTCAGGGATATATTATTTCAGCGGATTGTAAGTTGTTTACGCAACCGCTTACCCGGGCTTAAATCCTGATTTATTACCTCAATAACTAAAAACCAATGAGCTTGAATGGTGTTATTCAATAAAAAACAACCCACATTATGCCACTTCCCGAAAACCCCAATCTTGACGATAACCAGGACGAAAAAGATCCGGGTAACGAATATGAACAAAACGAAGGCCGGGACACCGGCAACGAACGTTTAGACGATGATGTTGCAGATATTGACGCTTTAGATACCGCTACCCGCGCCTCCGAACCTTCATTTACGTTAAACCTTGACGATGATATGACGCCGGAAGCCGACAAAGAGGAAGAATAAAAAAAACACGAATATTTGCATAGGTTATACAATTATATCGAATTGGTAAGCGTGCGAATTGTTGAATTGCTGTGCCATTAGACTTCGTTTGTGAAATTCGAAGCCATTCGTGAAATTCGTGTTTATATAATTCGTGCTTATATGAAAAAACTGATATTGATAGCCTTGATAACAACCGCGTTTGGTGGAGTGGCGAGTGCGCAAAATAAATTCAACGCGGCTGACTTTAAGGCCGGCCTGGGCAAAACCGGCACGTTATGTGATACCGTTTACTCGCTCAAAATAGTGAGCGATACGCTTACCCTGCTTAACATGGGAGGGACCTATCCGCATCAAAAATACACCATCGCCATAAAAGGAAATAAGGTAACCTTAGACCTCCCCAATATTAAACGAAAAGCGATTTGTGTTACCGGCGTTTTCGAGCTATTTAAAGATCAGCCCGAAGTAGTAGCCAGCCGCCCGGAGCAGTTGGAAGTGCATTAGGGAAAGAATCAAGAATTAAGTGCCAGGAATCAAGACAAAAAGGCCTCGCCGATATCAAATAGTCGCAGGATGCTAATGCTCCAAATAAAAAGGGATGTTTCAAACTAATGAAACATCCCTTTTTTTCTGTCTTGATTCTTGACTCTTAATTCTTGATTCTATTTTTAAAATTCTTTATACAAGCCAAAAATAGCCTGCCCCTCGGTCATGGCCTGGTTGGTAACGGTGCGGCCAAGTACCAGGGAGCGGTCGGTGTATGTAATTTTTGGTCCGGCCGAATTGATATAGTTTGCTTTCAGGAATAAACCCCAGCCCGCGCCGGTATTTAAACGGATAGCTGCGCTGCCGCCATAGGCAAAAGCAAACTTAGTCGAGCTGTGTTGTACAAACTCGGCGGTTTGGGCTTCAACACCTTGTATTTGTACCGCAACCTGTGGTGTAGCAAAACTTTTTATAGCACCAGCAGAAGCCCTGAAATCGAACGAAAAGGCGCCCCATACAAGGGTATATTGCGGGCCTAATAATATGTTAAGGCTGCGGTACCGTTTATTGGCGGTAACTATCGATCCATCGGCTATATAGCTATCGGTATAACCTTGCGAAATTTTTTGGTCATCATCATAAGTTAGGTTACCCTGATCCTGGTAGGTTACGGTATAGCCTAATGCCGCACGCTTAAAAAAGTAATGTGCCCCATCTAAAGAATATACTAAACCTTTTTTGGCGAAACCCGATTTGTTATTGCTGTAATCAGTTGATTTGAAATCGCCGTACGGCCTCGACTGGCCAAATCCCAGGCTCAAATAACTTTTAGATTTTTCGGAAACCGTTTCGTCATCCTGCACATCCTGCGCCTTTGATTTAAATGCCATCAGCATAAAAAAAGCTGCAGCCAATAATGTAAAAGTTTGTTTCATGTTGTATTAATCCTAATAAAATAAATCTGGCTTGCCATAACCGTGCTTATTTGGTTTAGCAAACGCCTAAAAAAATGCATTATTATCATTAAAAGCGCCCATATTAAAAAAACGGGCCTCTATCTATAATATGCACGCCCAATCTACACAAACGCGGTTAGGCAGCGGCTACAGCCGGTTTTAGTTACAGGGCGCTAATATAGCTTGCCCCGGTCAATTAAATGGCAGCAAAGGCCAAAATTAACAACTTTTAACCTTTAATAGCCCAAATGATTTGCTGTCATGCCGCCTAAATATCTATCTTTAGTTCCCTGTAATTTAAATGTAGATGAAAAGAACACCCGGCTTACTTGCATTAGCTGTTTTATTTTACAGCTATTCCCACGCACAACAAATGACTATTAAAACACTGCCATACCCAAAAACAAAAAAGGTTGATACCGTTGACACATACTTTGGCACCAAGGTGCCCGACCCCTACCGCTGGCTGGAAAACGACCAGGCGGCCGATACAAAAGCCTGGGTAAAAGAAGAAAATAAAGTTACCCAGGATTACCTGAAACAGATACCCTACCGCGAAGACATCCGCAAACGGCTTGAAATATTGTGGAATTACGAGAAATACAGCGCTCCTTTTAAAGAGGGGCAGTACACTTATTTTTATAAAAACGACGGCCTGCAAAGCCAGTCGGTTTTATACAGGCAAATTGGCGATAACGGGAAACCCGAGGTTTTTTTAGATCCTAATAAATTTTCGGCCGATGGCACTACGTCGCTACAGGGCATCGATTTTACCAAAAACGGCGAGCTGGCAGCCTACCAGATCTCGGAAGGCGGATCGGACTGGCGCAAGGTTATTGTAATAAAAACCAGCGATAAAAGTGTAGTTGGCGATACCCTTATCGACGTAAAATTTAGTGGCCTGGCCTGGAAAGGCACCGATGGCTTTTATTACAGCAGTTATGATAAACCTAAAGCCGGCAGCCAGCTGTCGGGCTTAACACAGTACCACAAATTGTTTTATCACAAACTGGGCACACTGCAAAGTACCGATAAGCTGATATTTGGCGGCGAGAAAACCAAACGCCGGTACGTTGGCGCTTACCTTACCGAGGATGAGCGTTTTTTGGTGATAACCGCTGCCACGTCAACTACCGGCAATGAGTTGTACATCCAGGATTTGAGCAAGCCCGATAGCCCTATAGTAACCGTGGTTGATAATTTTGACAACCAGCATAATGTATTGGACAATGTGGGCAGTAAGCTGTATATCCTAACTAACATTTATTCGCCAAATTTTAAAATAGTTACCGTTGATGCCGCAACCCCCGGCGTAACCCATTGGAAAGATTTGATACCCGAAACAAAAAATGTTTTAACGGCAAGTACTGCCGGGGGCAAAATTTTTGCCGAATACCTGAAAGATGCTACCTCTTTTGTACAACAGTATAATATGGATGGCAAGCTGGAACGAACCATCACCCTGCCATCGGTTGGTACCGCGGGTGGCTTTGCAGCCAAAAAGGAGGAGAAGGAAACCTATTATACTTTTACCAGCTACATATACCCGCCAACTATTTTTAAGCTGGATATAGCCACCGGGCAATCAAGTATCTATAAGAAATCGGGCGTACAGTTTGATCCCGAACAGTACGAATCGAAACAGGTGTTTTACGCATCGAAGGATAAAACCAAAATCCCGATGATCATTACCTATAAAAAAGGTACAGTGCTAAACGGCGAGAATCTGTTAATGTTATATGCCTATGGCGGGTTCGGCGTGAGCTTAACACCAGCGTTCAGCACATCGAATATTATACTTTTGGAGCATGGCGGTATTTACGCTGTACCAAATTTGCGCGGCGGCGGCGAGTACGGCGAAACCTGGCATAAAAAGGGTATCAGAATGAAAAAACAAAACGTTTTTGACGATTTTATTGCTGCTGCCGAATACCTTATCAAAAACAAATACACGTCTAAAGAGCACCTGGCGGTATCCGGCGGCTCAAACGGTGGCCTGCTCATCGGTGCTATGCTTACCCAGCGACCGGATTTGTTTAAGGTTGCATTCCCTGCCGTAGGCGTTATGGATATGCTGCGTTACAATAAATTTACAGCCGGAGCGGGCTGGAGCTATGATTATGGCACGGCAGAAGATTCGAAGGAAATGTTCGACTACCTGTACAAATACTCGCCCTACCATGCCCTTACGCCACGCGAATACCCGGCAACAATGGTTACAACAGCCGACCACGACGACCGTGTTGTGCCTGCGCATTCCTTCAAGTTTGGCTCGCGGCTACAGGAATATCAAAAAGGCCCCGAGCCGGTACTTATTCGCATTGAAACCAATGCAGGGCATGGCGCAGGCCAATCCACCGCCCAGGTAATAAGCGGGCAGGTTGATAAATGGGCCTTTATGTTTTGGAATATGGGGGTTCATTAGTTCGCTTGTTCATTGGTGAAGAGTTTGAAGAAGCCCTGGTGGCATTTGAGGTAAATTAATATATGAAGCGTTATTTTTTGTTTGTCGCCGTTTTTCTATTTAGAGGATCGATCTGTTTCGCGCAGGATAAAAAGCCCAACCTTAACATAGTGTTTATCGGCAATAGTATAACCCAGGGCGTTCAACTGGCTACGCCTGAAGATGCGCCACCCGCTACGGCTATTGCATATCTGCGCGGGCAAAAAAACTTAGGCACGGTTGAATTTAGCAACCAGGGCCATAGTGGTTATACCACGCTCGATTTTTTGCCGGGTACCAAAGCATTTACAAAGGTTGAAGAGGCCGCCGGTGCTTTTGCCGATAAGCAGGCGTTGCTGATATTTTCGGTTAAGCTGGGCACCAACGATAGCGCCATCCAGGGGCCGCACGGTGCGCCTGTATCTGCGGGCGATTACATCCAGAATGTAAAAACCATTATCGATAAATTGCTTGCGGATTTCCCGGCGGCTGTTGTCATATTGCAGCACCCTATCTGGTACAGCCCCAACACCCAAAACGGGGCAAAATACCTGCAGGAGGGGCTGTCGAGATTGCAAAGTTATGTGCCTAAATTAGATAGCCTTACCCAAAGCTACGCCACCGTTAATCCTAAACACGTTTTTACCGGCGATAAAAAAGCATTCAAGTATTTTAAGAAACGTCACCTTATGTTGCTGATTCCCGAAAATGGGAAGCAAGGTATATTTTACCTGCATCCCAATAAAGCGGGGGCCATTGTTTTGGGCGAATTTTGGGGCATGGCGATTGAAAAAGTAGTACGGAAAAACTTTGAGGAATAGGTATGATAAAAAAGGTTTCGCGGAAACGCTTTTTAAAAAACTATCCAAATTTCCCGGTGACGAGCCCGTACCGCAATAAATATTTCTTCCCCGAAACGTACAACAGCTATATACTGTATGCAGAGAGCAGATCGACCATAGGGTTATGCAAAAATATATCAGCAGGCGCTACGGCCTTAATTAAAGGCTTGGGCATTCATGAAATATTTTTTTTAGGCGATACAACATCGCCATGGCTGCTTAGAGAGCATGACTATAAGCCGGTAAAACAAGCGCTTGAATATTTGGAGCAGCACAAAATAAGCAAGAGTTTTAATGGCGCTATTGAGGTTGATGAGCTTGATTTGCCCGTTTTTTTGATGCACCTGTTTTGGTTAGTGCGGTGCAATGGTGTAGTATTTACCCCGCGTTTTAGCGATGCCGGATTCAATGTAATAATTAGCCTGTGTCACTATGGTAATATTCACTTTAGTACCTTAAACCAGCAGGCGGATGAATCCTTTAACGCTGCAGTTTTAAATACAGGGCTGCAATTTTTAAACGAAGAAAGCTGTAGCAGCTATAAAATTCCAAACCGGGTTGCCATTAATAGGTAACTTGCTGAAAATCTAATTAACTTGCTTTAAACCTATGTGGCCATGAGGTGTTGGAGAAATGTGTTTTATATTGTTGCGATATGTTTACCGGTTTTTGGGTGTAAGGCAAAACCGGCAGGCAAAGCATTGTCGCCGGCATTAAAGTCATCGGTACCGCAATCTAAAAACATCGCCTATACAAATCTGTCGTGCAAGGTAATTCATGTTTTTGTTGCCTTATGTGATAATAAATACCAGGGCATAGTACCCGTACCGCCCAAAATAGGCAACGGACAAGATCCCGAAACCAACTTATACTGGGGATGCGATAACGGCGTCCGCACCTATTTTAAACGAAGCAAAGATTGGCAGTTGGTTAAAAAGCAAAAAGGCAAAAAAACGATCATGGAACGGCTGATATTTAAACACCGCACGCAGGACGTTTTCCTGGTTGCCGATGCCTGGGACGGGCAGGCCATTGAAAAAACAACTGAAGATTTTTTGTATAGTTGTGCCGGGCAGTTAAAGGATACCATTCATTATAAAAAACAGGTGATAGGTATTGATGGCAATGCCCAATTGCTGGCTTATATAGGGCACGATGGGCTGATGGATTTCGGGCTGCCCAATAAGTTTAAAAACGCCGATGGCAAAACCCGGGATTGTATTATACTGGCTTGCATCAGCAAAAAATACTTTAGCGGCTTTATTACCCAGGCCAAAGCTAACCCCCTGGTTTGGACAACCGGCCTGATGTGCCCCGAGGCCTACACTTTACATGACGCTATTGCCGGTTATATCAAGAATGAACCCCGGGAAAAGATCAGGGCCAGGGCGGTATCGGCCTACGTAAAATATCAAAAATGCAGCAAGAATGCGGCGGCTAATTTGCTGGTATCGGGCTGGTGACATTTTTTACTCTATAGACCCAATAGCCATGTCAACAATAGCTAACGGAATAAGTTTATGGCGTCGGGAAGATATAAGCATCAAACGATACTTTGTTTTTATTGCGCGATGCATCAGTTTAGTGTTAACCATGATAAAATATAAAATATTGATTATCAAATATTTATAAATATTTCATCTGAAATGTGTTAAGTTATGTTAACCCAATTAGATGCGTTCGCCCCCATTTGTTAACAATCTTTTTTTGAATTGTAAGGCTATTCTCTCAACTTCGCAGTCCGAAATTTGATGTATGATATCGCATTCTAAAAAAATAGCTTCCGAGCTTTCCATATCCGAAAAACAGGTAAGTGCAACAATGGCATTGCTTGATGAAGGAGCAACAGTTCCGTTTATTTCCCGTTACCGCAAAGAGGTTACCGGTACGCTTGATGAGGTACAGGTAGCCGAGATACGCGACCGCGCCCAACAACTGCGCGACCTGGATAAACGCCGCGAAGCGATCCTGAAATCGCTTACCGACATGGGTAAACTTACGCCCGAACTGGAAAAGCTGATAAACGAAGCCGAAACGATGGTTTCGCTGGAGGATATCTACCTGCCCTATCGCCCTAAACGCAAAACCCGCGCTACCGCCGCCCGCGAGAAAGGTTTACAGCCCCTGGCCGATTTACTGTTGGAACAACGCAAAGCCGACCTGCAAACAGAGGCCGCCGTTTTTATTGATGCCGAAAAAGGCGTTAACAGCATTGAGGAAGCTTTGGCCGGCGCAAGGGATATCATCGCCGAAACCATTAGCGAAAATGCCGAAGTACGTACCCGCATCCGTGAGCTGTTTATAGAGAAAGGCACTTTTCAGTCAAAAGTGATTGATGGTAAAGAGGTGGAAGGCATTAAGTATAAAGATTATTTTGACTGGACCGAACCGGTAAAGTCGGCCCCATCGCACCGCATATTGGCCATGCGCCGCGGCGAGAAGGAGGAAATTCTTTGGCTGGATATAAAACCAGTCGAAGAAGAAGCCATTGACGCGCTGGAAGACAGTTTTGTAAAGGCTAACAACCCATCTGCCGACCAGGTGAAACAAGCTATTGCCGATGGTTACAAACGCCTGTTGAAGCCATCGATGGAAACAGAGGTGCGCCTGTTTACCAAAAAGAAAGCTGATGAAGAAGCCATCCGTGTATTTGCCGAAAATGCCCGTCAGCTGCTTTTAAGCGCGCCGCTTGGCCAAAAGCGGGTTATGGCTATTGACCCTGGTTTCCGCACGGGCTGTAAGCTGGTTTGTTTGGATGAACAGGGTAAATTATTGGAGAATACCGCCATTTACCCCCACACGGGAGCAGGCCAGGCCCGGGAAGCCGAAAAAACTGTGCAGCACCTTTTTGAAAGATACAACATTGAAGCCATTGCCATAGGCAACGGTACCGCCGGTCGCGAAACGGAGCTTTTTGTGCGTAACCTTAACCTGCCCGGCGTAGCTGTTGTAATGGTGAACGAAAGTGGAGCTTCTATCTACTCTGCATCTGATGTAGCCAGGGAAGAGTTCCCGGATAAAGACATCACCGTAAGGGGCGCCGTATCCATAGGCCGCCGTTTGATGGATCCGTTGGCCGAACTGGTAAAAATCGACCCAAAATCAATTGGTGTTGGCCAATACCAGCACGATGTGGACCAGAACAAGCTGCAAACTTCGCTGGACGATACCGTAATGAGTTGCGTAAACGCGGTTGGTGTAGAGCTGAACACGGCATCAAAACAAATTTTAGCGTATGTATCGGGCCTTGGCCCGCAGCTGGCACAAAACATTGTGGACTACCGTGATCAGAATGGTGCTTTTAAACGCCGCGATCAGCTTAAAAAAGTACCCCGCCTGGGCGAAAAAGCGTTTGAACAAGCGGCAGGTTTCCTCCGCATCCACCATGCCGAAAACCCGCTGGATTCAAGTGCGGTACACCCCGAGCGCTATAGCTTGCTGGAGCAGATAGCCAAAGACATGAAGTGCACGGTGAAAGATTTGATGGGCGATGCCGCTATCCGCAGAAGCATTCCGCTGCAAAAATACACATCCGAAACGGTAGGATTACCCACGCTGAACGATATCATGGCCGAGCTGGCCAAGCCGGGCCGCGACCCGCGCGAACAGTTTGAAGCCTTTAGCTTTACCGATGGTGTAAATGCCATTGGCGACCTTAAAGTGGGCATGAAGCTACCCGGCATCGTCACCAATATAACCAACTTTGGCGCCTTTGTTGATATCGGCGTTCACCAGGACGGATTGGTACACCTGAGCCAGATTACCAACCGCTTTATTAAAGACCCTAACGAAGTGCTGAAAGTACATCAAAAGGTAGAAGTAACCGTTACCGAGGTGGATGTTAACCGCAAACGCATTGCCTTATCTATGAAAGAGAACGATAAAAGCGAGCCAACAGCCAGAAGGAATGATGACAGGAGGCCTGCCGGTGGCAACAACAAGCCCAATTTCAACAGGAAACCACAGGAAGCGCCCGAGACAGACATCGCCATAAAACTGGCGGCATTAAAAAATAAGTTTAAGTAAATCAGTCTTTTTTTGTCATCCGGGACAGTAAAGTTTTTCGAAATTCTGAAGGGGGAGTGGGATGCAATAAGAGAATTGTCATCCTGAACGGAGTGAAGGATCTATTCGCGAACTTTTCTATCGGCGATGCTTGTCGGTTAACAGATTCTTCACTCCGTTCAAGAGGTAGTTCAGACTGACAGGACCACCCACTTGAAAATTTAATATGTCATGGGTGGAAAAGTGTCCGTTTACCTTGTACAGCCGATACAAAGGCTAACAGATGCATTATTCCTGGATGACGAAAATGCTATTGTTTCCAAATAATCAATTTCTGTTTTACTTAAGTGGGCTTGTAAAAGCGCTATCGACAATTAAGCGGATAACATCATCAATTTCTGCGCTTACAGTGAATAGGTGCTGGATGATCTGTTCATTTTCGGGGTTAAAAAAGTTTTCCTTATCCATTATACTGATCAGGCCCATCATACTGGCCACCGGCCGCCGTATCTCGTGTGATGTTAGCGAAGCTATATTGCGTAAGCGTTCGTTTTGGTCAATCAGTTCCTGCTCAATTTTAAGGCGGCGGGTAATATCGCGGGCAAAACAGCCTACGCCAATAATATCGCCCTGTTGCGTATAAATTGGATTAAAGCTTACTTCAAAATATACCGGGGTTTTTGTTTGCCGGTCAATGCTTTCATTAGTGATGGTGTATTGTTCGCCAAGTAAGGCCCGCGAATAGTAGGCTATCCACTCTTTGTGCATCTCATCACTATATCCTTTATGCAGGTATGAATGTTCCCCTGCTTTAGGTTCAACGCCGGTTAAATGTGTTGTTTCCCTGATATACGCATCGTTCATATATACATAACGCATCTCTTTATCAACCGACCAGATGTGGTCGTGCGTGTTGTTTATCAGGGCCTCTAAGCTTGTTTTTGTCCAATGGGCTTCTTCCTGGGCCCGGCGCTCATGGCTTATATCTTTAACATATACCGTTATGCCTTCGGCAGATGGGTAAGCCGATATGCTCAGCCACTTATCAATCCGGTCAAAATATTCAATAAATTTTACGCTCTGGCGCTTTTCTATCAATTCATAGTAGGCCCGGCCAAAGCCCGAATCCACAATTTCGGGGTATATATCCCAAAGCACATTGCCCAGCATTTCTTCGCGCGGGGTGTTTGTCATTCTTTCGAACGCCGAATTTACCTTAACAAACCGCCATTCATTGTCGATAATAAAAAACGAATCGGTTATGCTTTCAATAAAAGATTCCAGCTTTTCGGCGGCATCCTTTATTTCCTGTTCAATTTTAAGCTTGGCCGTAATATCCTGGCCTATTCCCTGTATCTCACAAACCTGGCCGGTATCGTCAGTTATGGATATAAGCTCCCAATCGGTGTCATGAAGCCCGCCCCATACATCCGGTTTTTTATGCAGTAGTTTTACAATTTTACCCGGGTTGCTTAGGCAATTAATAAACGCTTCTTCGCACAAATGCAGCTCTTGCGGTATGGTAGTAATTGAAAAATGCTGCCCTATCAGCTCATTTGCTTTGTAGCCAAAGGTTTTCAAAAACTGTTTGTTAATAAAACTGTAACGCCCCTTAATATCTACCCTTATCAGAAAATTGGTTTGCGAATCAATCAGCGAGCTTAAAAACTGCTCGCGCCGTTTGGCATCCTCCTGGTATTGCAGTTTGGCTGTAACATCGGTAGCAATTGATAAAATACATTTGTATCCCTTATATTTTATACCAAACCAGTTAACGTCGGCATAAATGGTTTCGCCTTTTTTATTTAAATGCTTCCATATCCCGGCGCTGTTAAAATCGATAGGGTTTACCCCCAAACTTCCTTTTTCGCTTAAATATGTCTTTAATTTCGCGGCTTCAGACGGCAGCCTAATGTCATTGGCCGTCATTAACAAAAACTCGTCTTCAGTATAACCATAATGGGCAATAGCGGCCTGGTTAACTTTTACAAAACGCAGCGTTTCTTCATCTATAATCCACACCGGATTTGCGTTTTTGTAAAACAAATCGCTAAAAATACTGTCTTCTGGAGCGTCGCTGGCGGAAAGCGGCGTTTGTACGCTAATAGTACTTACTAAAACTTTATGACCGGTAGCCTCGTCAATAACCAGGCTTTTTTTATCAATTATGCTCCTTGTAATATTCTTCGTTGTGTTGATGAGATAATTAAGCTCAACCGAGTCATTTATACTCAGGTTGGCAACCGTAATTTCTATGTCCCCGCGCTGCGTTTCGCTTATTATATCAAGCCACAACCTGTTGTTGCCATGCAGCTGCGCAGCGGTAATACCTAAAATATTAACAATAGCCGGACTGATGAAAAGGTATTTCTGTTCATCGGTATCAAAAATAGTTATACAATCGTTTATGGCAGCGTAGGTGTTATTCGGCATGCTTGAATTAGTCGCGGCTTATTGTATAAATATAAAGTATTTATATTAAAGTAATTAACTAAGCCCCTAATAATTTATCGGCAACATCCTGCCAGTTGTTTACCCTTTCAAAGCCGTCAACCAAAACATTATGAGGCGATGTGTATAGCAATTTGCGCCCTTTAAAAGTTACAAAGTTTTTAATGCGGTCGTCAATCATAATATCAACATCCAGTATTTTGTGCCCGCAAAAAATGATGTTTGTCCACGATATAAAAGGGAAATGTTCCTCGAGCCAGGCCTGCTTATCCTCCAGCGAATATTTAAACTCCATAGCTGCCGATGCAATATATACATCGTAATGTTCCATAAGCGCTTTTACTACCTGCTGGCTGCCAGGCATTACTTTAATATCCCTGAAAAAGCCCCGCTCATTAACATAAGCCCTTACCGTACTGCTTAAATGCACCGGCAGGGCCTGTCCAATTTCCATGCCGTGCATATCGGCCAATATTACTTCATGGCTGTGGCGTTGTTTGTACAGTTCAATAAATTTATCAATGGTATCTGCCAATACCTCGTCCATATCAATGGCAATTCGTGGTTTCCGGGTGATGCTCATGCCGGTAATTTGCAAAATTTAAAGTGCAATTAAAAGGCTCATATCACAACCATTCAGAATATATTGACTATCAATTACATAGTTGCGGCATGCACCCGCCAAATTTTCAGCACGCGCCCAATAAATTGTTTTGCTAATGTACCACGAGACTTTAATCCAACCACTCTCCTAATCAACCACTTAACCACTCACCAATAATTAATTACAACCCTTTTAAATTGTTAATAATAATTTATACCTTTGCATCCCCGCAGAAAGAACTCCGGGGACATGTTGAATACATAAAATAAAGAAATGGCAACTAAAATCAGACTGCAAAGACACGGTAAAAAAGGAAAACCTTTTTACTACATCGTAGTAGCAGATGCCCGCGCACCACGCGACGGTCGTTTTATTGAGCGTTTAGGTTCATACAACCCAAACACCAACCCTGCAACTATCGACATTAACTTCGACAAAACTTTAGAGTGGGTTAACACAGGTGCCCAGCCTACCGATACTTGTCGTGCTATCCTTTCATACAAAGGTGTGCTGTACAAAAAACACTTAGAAGGCGGTGTTAAAAAAGGCGCTTTAACTGAAGAACAAGCTGCAGAAAAATTTGCTGCCTGGACTGATGCTAAAGAAGGCAAAATCACCGGCAAAAAAACCAGCCTGGTAACTGCAAAAGACGAAGCCCGTAAATTGGCTTTGGCTGCTGAGGCTAAAAAGAAGGAAGAAAAAGCTGCTGCAATAGCTGCTAAAAATGCTCCTGTTGCCGAAGAAGTTGCTGCTGAAGAAGCTCCGGCTGAAGACGCAGAATAATTTTTTAGCGAGAATCAAGAAATGAGAATCAAGAGTCAAGAAATAAAATTCTTCTGTCTTGACTCTTGATTCTTAACCCTTGATTCTACAAACAATGGCGAAGCGAAAACTTCGCCATTTTTATTTAACACCGTTTTTATGAAAACCGAAGATTGTTTTAGGGTTGGTAGTATACTGAAAACCAAAGGCCTTAAGGGCGAAATGCAGATATATGTAGATTTTGATGGCCTGGACGCTATTAAATTTGATGCCCTTTTTATTGATATGGCCGGCAAAATGATCCCTTATTTTGTACAATCTATAAAGTACCTGCAAAAAAGCAATGCCTACTTGTTTTTGGAGGATGTGGATACCATTGAAAAAGCAAGCCTGCTGGTAAAACGCGACCTGTACCTGCCCAACAAACTGAAACCTAAAAAGAAAAAGGCCGAATTTACCCTGAACGATGTGGAAGGTTTTATGGCCATTGACGAAACCCACGGCGAACTGGGCGAGATAACCCAGGTGCAGGAATATCCGCAGCAACTCATAGCCACCGTTATGTTTAAAGGTAAAGAGGTGCTTTTTCCGCTGAATTTGGATATCATAAAAGGTATCGACATTGAGAATAGTGAAATTTATATCGATTTGCCTGAGGGGTTGCTGGATGTTTATTTGGAAGGATAATTCTCCCAGGTAGTAAGCCGTAAAGCGCGGCTTTTTTTTAGAAATAAAATGTCAAATATATTTGACATCTGTAAAGTTTGTTTTACATTTGGTAGATCAAACTTTACAACAATGAAATCAAAGTTCTTATTCCCGCCATACTTAGCCTGGATAGGTTGGGTAATGGCAATTCCGGGGCTTGTTTTGGGCTGTTTCAATGTATTCGGTCACTTTGCATTCCGTTTTTTGCAAACCAGTCATTATGGTTTACAGTCGCCTGATAATTTATGGAATTATACCGACGAGGTGGCACTTACATTAAGCATAACCGGTATGCTGCTGATTGCTTTTTCAAGAAAGAAACGCGAAGACGAATTGGTGGCCCGGTTAAGAATGGATGCCTTGTATTGGAGCGTCCTCATCAATATAGGTACTTATATGCTGCTCTCCCCGTTTGACCTGGAAAAAATATACATCTACGACCTTGGAACACCTTTAATTATCTTTATTATCCGCTTTAACTATTTACTCTATTTTAAGAAAGATGTTTTCATTATCCGCCAGGTGAAGTTGCTGCATTTTAAACCGTGGCGCATTTTGGCAATAGGGCTTACTGTAATTTGTATATTCCTTTTGGAGGGCAACGTAAACTTGGGCGATAGTGTAGATAAATTGATAGTTATCGGCCTTTATTCGGGCTTGCTGATGTGGGTATTCTCGCGCAATAAACTTGAAGATGAGTTAACTATGCAATACCGGATGAACAGTATGTACCTGGCCGTATTGTTAAATTATACCCTGTTACTTGTTGCTAATTTTACACTATACGGGATGGATTTTTTGACGGTAATGGTTTATCATATGATAAGCATACCTGTGTTTTTCATCGTTATCTTTAGCTATTTTTCTTTAAAAAACCTCTATTTGTCAGAGCAGCAGGTTAAGGGGGGGGTGTTATTATGAAACCATTATTCTTATTTCCTTATTGGGGGCGTTATTTAGGCTACTTCCTGGTGGTTGTGCATATCCCCATTGTGCTGTATAAAAAGCAATTGATGGGAATGCACGGCGATGGCATGGCCGACGGTATTTTTAACGGCAGGCACCTGTTTTTCATGTCGACAACGCTGTTGATGGCCATTGGTTTATTTATCGCGGCTTTTTCTAAAGAGAAAATTGAGGATGAGCAGATAGTGCGGCTCCGGCTCGATTCATTACAATGGTCGGTTTATGTTAATTTTTTATTTTTGATCATCAGCCTTGTTTTTTCTACAGATACAGAACATATTTTATTTTTAAATTTACTGGTGCCCCTTGTATTCTTTATTATCCGTTTCAGGTGGAAGATTTTCCAGAATAACCGTTTAATTAAGGAATAGCTATGAAAAACAATATACGGGTGGAGCGCGCCATTAAAAACATAACCCAGGCCGATTTGGCCCAGGCTATCGGGGTATCGCGGCAAACCATTAATACAATCGAGAGCAACCGCTACGTGCCATCTACCGTACTGGCCCTGAAAATAGCCCGCGTATTTGGCAAACCGGTTGAAGTTATTTTTATTTTAGATGATGAAGATTAATTAAACCTGATAACGATGAAAGATAAACCTGTTTTTGCCCCCGAACTGGCCATACCCAATGGCGTAACAGACATTAGCTTTTATATTGATGCTTTTGGCGCAGAAGAACTCCGGCGTTTCAGCAACGATGATGGCACTATACACGTGTCCGAATTATCCATCAACGGAACCATGTTTCACCTGCACGAACAAACGTTACACTCGGGCCTACATAGCCTTGCGGGCGGCAGGCATTCTGTCGTTATCGGGCTGTTTGTAGCGGATGTGCATGCCGTTATTGAGCAGGCTGTGGCTGCCGGCGCAAAAGTTACTTCGCCCGTGCAGGATTATGATTATGGCTACAGGCAGGGTAGTCTTGAAGATCCGTTTGGACACAGGTGGCAGATACAGAAATCGATATAGGCCAAGAGATTAAAAGCAAGACTCATGAATCAAGATCGGGAATTGTTGCTAATAAGATTTTTAAATTAACGACGTTATTCTGATATTAGATTTATCCTAATCATCATGAAACCAACCTTATTGCTTCCACATTATTTTAAAATAATCGGGTTCATATCTGCGGCTACAGGGGTTATCTTAGGAGCATTGTTTGAATTTGATGACCGCTACCTGCCATTTTTAGATTACAATGGCGGGCATCAATCTCACCCGCTCATCGGCTCAAGCGGCGGCAATAACTTTACCGACGAAGTTGCAACCACATTGGCAATGTTGGGTTTGATGTTCATCGGATTTTCAAAATTTAAGTTAGAAAACCAGCACACCGAGCCCCTTCGTCTTAAAGCCCTATACTGGGCCGTACTGGTTAATGCCGGTTTAATTGCTGTTTTAATGTTAAACTTAATTCGCTTCTCACGCAGAGCCAATTTTGCCATCGACAATAATTTGATTTTACTTTTGTTGATATTTATCGGGCGTCTTTATTATCTACGATTTAAAAGAAAAGAACAAACCAGTCTTTTTTACCTGCCATATTTGCCATTTAACCTGGTTGGTAAAATAGCCTCCATTATTTTCATGATCGGGCTATTGATAGTAATGGGGCTCGATTTGAAAATTGGCCCGGAATACTTGCCTTTTTTTATATTGCCATGTATTTTACTTTGGATATGGTCAAAAGGAAAAACAGAAGATGAAAGAATTGAAGCTATCAGACTTAAAGCAATGCAGCAAAGTGTTTTAATTAACAGTGGTGCGTTTGTCATGTCAACATGGACCATATATGGATTCAATTATTTGGCGGTTCAATTTGCAGCGTTAATTTCAATTCAACTTTTGTTTATAATCTTATTCTATATTCTCAAATTTATGGATGCTAAATCACGGGACAAAGAGGTGTTGGCCTCTGCCTCAGTCATTTCCTGATCTTGGTATCCATCTGCACATTTGAAATCTGAAATCTGCACATCTGAAGTCAATAATCCGCATATTTGCACATGCGTTTTGATATCATTTCTGTTTTGCCGGGTTTACTGGAAAGCCCTTTTGCACATTCTATTTTACAGCGTGCCCAAAAAAAGGGTATTGCCGAAATTTATGTGCATAACCTGCGCGATTACTCTACCAGCAAACAAAAAAGTGTCGACGATTATCCCTACGGTGGCGGCAGCGGCATGGTGATGACCATCCCTCCTTTTGCGGCCTGTATCGAAAAGCTGAAGGCCGAACGGGAATATGACGAGATTGTATTTATGTCGCCCGATGGCGAGCGACTTAACCAGGCCATCGCCAACCAATTATCTATTAAAGGCAATATCATTATTTTATGCGGACATTATAAAGGAATAGACCAGCGCATCCGCGATATTTATGTTACCCGCGAGATTAGTATAGGCGATTATGTACTATCAGGCGGCGAACTGCCGGCAGCTGTTTTGGTGGATGCCATTGTGCGCCTTATCCCCGGCGTGCTAAGTGACGAAACCTCGGCCCTCAGCGATTCGTTCCAGGACGATATGCTGGATGCCCCTGTATACACCCGCCCCGCCGACTGGAACGGCCACAAGGTGCCCGATATCCTTTTAAGCGGCAACACCCCCGAAATTGAAAAATGGCGCTTTGAGCAGGCGCTTGAACGTACGAAACAGCGGAGGCCGGATTTGTTGGAATGATGGGTGGTGAGTAGTTGATTGGGTTGATTAGGAGAGTGGTTGGGGTCTCTTTGAATTGACGATTTTATTAACCACACTGCTAACAACTACTCACTCAACATAATCAACCAATCAACTATTCTCCTAATCAACCGCCCACTATTTTCCCTAAATTAGATTGCAACCAAACCGTGCCTTTTGCATTACAGGTATGTTGTAATCATGAACCCCAGCCAGGAAGCCCAGCTTATTGAACAATGCCGAACAGATGCGGCTGCTTTTGGGCAGGTGTTTGACGCGTGGTACAAACCGGTGTTTGGCTATATTATGCGCCGCACCGGCGATTACGACCTATCGAAAGATATTGCCGCCGAAACTTTTTTAAAAGCTTTTTTAAAAATCGGGGGCTTTCAGTGGCGGGGCATCCGCCTGTCGTCATGGCTGTACCGCATAGCTACCAACGAGCTTAATCAATTTTACCGCAGCAGTAAGTACAAGCCGCAATCGTTACAGCAGCTGATGGAAAACCCGCAGATGGAGAAACTGCTGCATGAAAACGCTGCCGACGAACGGGAGATGATGGAGCAGGAGCTTAAGGCCTATGACGATTATAACCGGATACGCCAGAACCTGTTAAGGCTGGATGTGAAATACCAGGAGGTAATCTCGCTGCGCTATTTTGAACAGAAGACCAATACCGAGATTGGTGAGATATTGGGCAAAAACGAAGGAACGATTAAGTCGCTATTGTCGCGCGGATTAGAGAAATTGAGAAACATGTTGTAGCAGTGCAACCAAAATGAGTTAACGCATTATAAGGGTAAGTAACATGAAAAATAACGATGAATTTTTAAAGCAAATGGAAAATTTAAAAGTACCGGATGTAAACCCTTCTCAGCATCAAAATACGGTAAAAATGGCCATCATGAATGCCAGCCGTTCGGCCGCCCTTGGGGTGTGGCTTATAGCAGTGCCCTGCTATTTTTTATTATGTGTATTTATGTTTTATTTCTTCCATGCCCGTATGGGCTGGTTCGCGGCCATGTTTAGCCTATTGTCGGGCTTAGCCAAAGTTCCTTTTATAGATTTCCTGGGGCCGATAGTATTGTTTGTGCTGCCCATTGTATGCATTATTATTAATGTATTATCCATTTTACATGTGCAGGTTAAAAACATCGACCCCGAAAGGCGTAAAGTAAAAGAGCTCAGCATCACCATAAAAGTAAAACTATGGAACATTGTGCTCATCCTGGTTAGCCTGGCTATTGTGTTTGTTTTTATAAGTTATGTAATGACCGAAAGTATCTCCATTAAAAGTTAAGATCATGAAATTAAACTGGTTCATCCGTAAAGGAATTTTTTACTTGCCCGCCGCTGTTGCAGGTTGGTTTATATTTGCCCTGGCATTTGCCTATGCCGTTTACACATTTATCGATATCGACAAACGCTCGCACTCGGTAAGCGATACGCTCATCAATTTTGTTTTTAACCTGCTTATCATCGGCCTGTTTTATACTGTGATAGCTTATTTCACCGAGAAAAAGCCCGACCCGGCAGCAACAGACGATTAATTTTAACGGATTTATTGTTTTGCGAAAAAGCCAATCAATCACTCTCTTAATCAACCCAATCAACCACAAACCAATCCCCAATTGTTAACAAATTACAAATTGTGGAAATTTTTAAATTAGGTTTTTATTTATCAAAAAAAAGCCCTATAATTGCAATCCGATTTTTACGGGCTAAAAATCGCTTTAAGAGCTAAAAATCATGGATTTAGTAAAATTTGTTGAAGAGCAATCAATAGAAAAAAGA
>Ga0307515_10004162_pt1 | contig 30113 bp, 3 predicted proteins | sample 17_EM_MG_FD_194513 | JGI IMG/M metagenome (GOLD analysis project Ga0307515, IMG submission 194513) | Populus trichocarpa ectomycorrhiza microbial communities from riparian zone in the Pacific Northwest, United States - 17_EM | ecosystem: Host-associated > Plants > Roots > Unclassified | place... | reverse complement strand
AACCTCATAAGCATAGAAATAGGAGACTGCTATACATATTTTTTGCGCATATAACTAGGTTCTATTCTCACTTTCTTATAGTAACTAAGAAGATAAGCTAGGTTTGGCCTTTTTATAACTAGACTAAATCCATAGATATATTAATGGTGGAACATCTTTATTTAGCTTTTTAACGAACTTTTTAAGCTTTAGGGCTTCCTTTTTCACAAATCTAATATACTTTTTAATTTGCCTAAAATTACCTTATTAGATATAAGTGTTTTTAACTAAATTTTTGGAATATATAGGGAATATACCCTGTATAACCTAATAAAGTTATAGGTGCTAATATACCCTCTATAGCCTTATATACAGTTTTAAATAACTGATTAATTCTAATAGAATTATCAGTTTCTGCTACTAAAATCTCTTATTACTTATTAAGTTCCTTATTAATTTCGGCTTCTTCTATAGCTTTCTATATAGGATTTAAGGGAGTTTTAGTATCTAATAATAAAAGAAAAGAGTTAATTTAAGAGAGATAAAACATTTTCCAAAAAGAATAGAAGTAATTCTTAAATTTTCTAAGGCTGGTAGTATGTAAAAAATAATTAGAAGGTTTTTAGTAAAAATAAGGTACAGGGTAAGTCCTTTATTAAAGAAATCTAAAAAATAATTAGCGTTAGAAAAAACCACTAATGCAGCTATTTTCGCTATATAAATCTAAAATTAAATATCTAAAATTTTAAGATATTTTAATAAAATCTTAAAAAGCTCTATTATAATACTTGTTTTTATAATATGGCTTTATTAAAATAAAATAAAGTAGCAGCTTAATTAGGATATAGGAGGGATTTTAGGTTTAACGAGAAATAAAGCTTAAGATGCTATAGTTGCTATTTAAAATAAATAGCTTCTTAGGTTTACTAAGGAATTTATTTAATTAGGAAGAAGAATATATAAAGAGATTGCAATTTATAAAGAAATGTTAGTATAACTATAAAAAGAGTATAACCTTAATAGAAAAATATAATTAATTAATTTAGGCAAGATAAAGGAGAAACGGTATAGCTTTTTAAAGAATCTAATATAAAGGATGTTAATCCTCTAAGAATTTACCTATATTATGCAAATAATCTTTAAAAATACTAAAAGATACCTTTACTTTTTAGTTCCTCTAAGGCCTACCTTTATACTCTTTTAGTTTCTAAAAATCCCTTTAATATATCTTAGCTGCATTAAGAAAGAGACCGCGCTTTACCTCTTTAAGTAAAGGTTACTATTTAAAGGCAGAATTTATTTAATTTTAACTTAAATATTAAGACTATTAGAGATTTTACTTTAGTATAGTAAGGTCTTTAGAAGACTTTCTTAAACTTATATAAAATCTATTTTAGTTTAATACCGTTTAGCACCTTAATTTTCCAGTTAAATACCCTAGAATCTTCCCTACTACTTTAAAAAAACTATTACCTATTTAGGGAAATTACTATAAACGGAACACTACTAATATTCTTAAATAAGGATATTATATAGTCGTACGGAATTATTAGTTATACTAATAATATTTCTTAATTATTTTATAATTGGTATTACTCTTTACTTATAAAAGTAAAAGGTGTTTTAATTCCATTAAAATATTAGGCTTAATTATACCGTAGTATAATAAAAGAGTCTTAGGAAACCTTAAAAAAGGGCTATTTAGAGTAAAAGGTATTAATATATCTAATTTATATTAAAAGCCCTACCTATATTTACTAATTATGCTTTATTTTATAGACTATTATATTAATATATAGCATATATTCTAGTAAAACTACTTTTTGAAAAAACTTTTTTACGGTTAATAAGAGCTCTAAGTAGAGTAGGCGTATAAAATGGATAGAAATAGTATTAAAAGCTTAGTTAAAACGTTAAACAATTAATACTAAGGATGTTATAAGGGCAAAAGCTAAATATTAAGGAAAATTACTAGGTTTTAATAAAGTTTTTATATATTAAAAAGGTTTAAAGGTAGAGGTATATAAGAGTAATTATTAAATTACTTGGAAATACTGAGAACTTAAAGGGGAATCTCGGCCTTAGGATAATAATAATCTTAATTAGCGCAATAAAATAATAAAACTTTTTTTTATAGTTTTTCCTTTTATTTTTTCTAATAAATTATAAGTAACGTATGTGATGGGGTTATAAAGGTGACCGTGGTTATGACCGATAAACATTACCGCCTTCTTATTTAGGCTAACTTATTGCCTAAAATATACTGCCGCTTTGAACATTAATACATTAAACTTTCCTCCTTACTTCCCTTACACAGAACTCCATATTATTAAAGCCATGCCTCGCTAGTCGCGTGCTCTAGATGCAGAAGATAGTCTATAAGCAGCTTTAACAACCTAGCGAATAGTAAGTTTCTATAAAAGCGCTGAACCTTGTGCGAAAGCCCATGACGTTACGGAGGTCCCTAATAGTTTTATACTAACGTACTCGCAAGCACGGGTGCGTATTTTATAGCCTATATAACGTATCCTAGAGTCTACCTAGCGTATATTAAGGCATGGAAACAATTAATCGCGGATAAGCTGCAAAAGCGGGCGGAAGAGTCTTCCGCAGTTACCGCTGCAGCTATAGCTATAGCTTTTATTATGCAACCTTAGAAGACCGCTAAGAAGGTAGTAGAAGAAGCTGCTTTACCAAAGGACTTGCAGGAAGGATAATGCGATAATTTGTAATGGCTTTTACTAATTATTTACCGCCAAATTAGTATTTTGGCAAATTTTGATTTTTAAATTGGTTATAACTAGGGTTACCTTTATAACCCCATTACATATGTTATGCATTTAGAATTTATAATAGGATTTAGTATCTACTACGTTAAAAAATTTGAGCTTACGGCGTATACCCGATTTTAAGATTTTCTTAAAAAATTTAGTAGATAAGGCCAAATTCCTAGTAGTACCCCTTAAGAATAGTTACCTTTACTATATTTAGACCTCTATTAAACTATTACCGGACAGTTACTAAATAGTTACTTTTTAGTCTTAAAGAAGCTTTAAGCTAATTTTACTAGTAATTACGTACCTTTAGAAACCTGGCACTAGGTTCTATTATAATGGTCCGTTAAGTATTAGAAAAAGAACTAAATATATATTTTTTCTTAGAAAATATATAAAATGCGATATATTATCTTATACTTTTAAAGTAAGTCTAACTCCGAACCCTATTTTATATTAAGGCGTACTAGGTATTTCTAGGCATTAACTAAGCTATATATAGAATTATGCTAACTTTTCTAAGAAAGGGGCTTATCTTTAGTAGTAACGTTAAGATTTAGCCTAAGCGCGCGTGGCCTGGGCGGTTTAAGCCCACTTAGACGTTAGACTGTTACTTTTTTAGTGTAAAGGTTTACTTCTAATAATATTCCCCTTATAGATAAACTAGTTAACGGTTCTAAAATAGACAAATACTTAGTAAATAAAGATCTCTTTAAGCAGCCAACCACCCCGGTAGTGTTACGGCACTGACGCGCGTAACCTGGATAGGGCCTAGTCAGGGGGGTTCGCTTATGTCTTGGCTCCATGTATATAGACGTGTCCTTTCTATGACCTTCTTCTGCTCCTTATCTTGATACCCGGGTTAATAGACTACCAATTGTATAGGCTTGCATACGTTCTACGGCGCTCGTGCCTTGATTGACTGAGTCGCTGTAATAGGTAGACTTTTACTTAGTAGGCAGGCCGCCTATAGATAATAGTTTAAATATAGGTTATAATAGTACGAATAATATTTAGGGCACTAAGACTAAGGACAACGTTAATAAACTAGAAGCTCCTATTAAGGAACTAGATAGTATTTTGAGTAATAATAGGAATATTGCCTAAAATATAGTAAAGCTAGCGATATTCTATAGGCTTACCGCTAAGGAGCTTACTAAACTTATAAGCGAAGAACTGTTTATAATAATGTTTTAGCTAATTAATAAAAAGGTATTTAAACCAGCTTAATAATAAGCCATTTAAATAATAAAACCACGCCCACGCATAATAGACCTAAGAACTATTATTACTGGCCTAGATATTAGTAAGTTATATAGTAACCAGCGTTATTTAAATCCCTAGCTAGGTAAGTAGGACGGTTAGTTAGACCTAGACTATTATGTGAATTTTTTGCATTAAATGCGGATATAATTCTATAAGCGTTAAGGCGGTTTCCTATTTAAGCGTAGCCTAAATAATAACGAAGCGAACTAGGGCATCTAGCTTATCCTTAAGCGTGCTAACGTAAACCTAGCGCCTTTTAGATAAAACCGCTAAGCTAAGAAGGCTAAGCGCTAATTAAGGGGATTAAAAAATGATATGCCTAGACGCTTAAGGACTAAAGCTACTTCTAGCCGCAGTAAGGGCGTTATTAGAAAGGCTTCTGGTAAAGCTATATTAGATAATAACCCCATATTAGATAGTATAGTTAATAGCGTTAATAATAATAATAATGCCGACGATAAATTAAATATAGAGGTATTAGTTAAGGATATAGCAGTTAATAATAATACGTTCTACGTTACCGCAGAAGACCTAATATATATATTAGGGCAAATGCACGCAGAACTTCCTAATAATAATGTCTTAACCCTAAATTATAGCTTTTAATATTAGTAGTACCGTTATATACTCGCTTTTATAACTAACTATTATTCTACTATTAAAGCTGCTAAACGTATTACTATGAATATTGCCGTGGATAAACTAAATAATATTAAACTAAAGGAAGACTTAGTAACGGCCTAGGCTAATAAAGACTAAGAGGCTAATAATATAGACATTAATATTATTTATATAGGTAAGGCAACACTAATAGAGCTTAAAATGCTAAATGGCTAAGTAGGTTATTGTCTGATTCTAAGTATTAATAGGATAACCTAAAACAATCGCTTAATACGCTAAGAATTTAAGATTAAAGGTTCCCCTACCTCCTAAAATAATTACTTAGTTGCCCCCTTTACTAGTAGCAGATTATTAGCGTGAATACTATTACTACTACTTAGAAGCAGCGTAAAATATAGAAAATAATTTTAGTAGATATTATTAGCCTAGGTAAAATGTTCTAGGTTGCCGCATATATACTATATATAAGTTATTACAGTCTATTATTTATTATATATCTCCCTTATTAACTTTATTTTAGTATATTACTAAATAGGCTAAAAAGCTTAAATAAGTAAAAAGGTTAAGCGATTATACTTAGGTTAAAGCTCTTAGCTGTGTAAAACCCTTCCTAGTTATTATACCGCAAGCCCTTATTAAATAATAGATTAAGGAATTGTAACGCTTCTTAAAAGTTTTTAACGTCTATATATATTACAAGAAGTCTATTATCTATAAAACGACTATAATAGGCGTAACTCGTATTATAGAGTTGTTTTAAGTTTAACTATCTAGTTAGCGGTCTAGACGGCATAATATTTAGCAAAAACAATAATCCGTATAACCTTCCGGGCAACTATCTAGCCGCGATCTTTAGGTTAACGGCCGAATTATTCTCTGCTTTTATCCTTAACCTAATAAACAGCGTTAAATAGGGGAGATAATTGGAAGCTATATAGCAGTACTACTTACTCTACCACTGTTATACCTTATACTGTTTTATAAACTCCGGCAAGAACAAAATTAGTAGGGCTTTTTTACGTTATAAGACCGTTATCCTAGATCTAAAATTACCGCCTCTGGCTTAAAAAGTCTATAATTATTTTTTAGAAGGCTTCCTAAAAAAGCTTATAACTACTAACTAGATATATTCCGGCGATAACTATATTATTATTAATACTAACAGCTATTAAGCCCTTATGTTAATATCTACTTAGCTATTACTTACTTTATTATAACTAGCTATAAACTCTTTAAAGAATAAGCAAAACTAGTCTAAAAGGTCCCGCGTTCTATTTAACCTTAAGTATTTAATTATAAAGTACTTAGCGCTATAGCTTATACTAGTAAACCAAAAGCTTTTAGAATCTCCTTAAGATGTTCCAAAAACTATTACTATTATACTCCAAAATTTCTTACGACTTAGTATATTAGTCGTAAATATTACTAACTAAATAGTTAAAAGAAAGGAAAAGGCTATAATATAGACTCTATATCTATTAGAGTAACTAATTATTTAGGAAATCCTAGTTACCTTTAGCATTAATATATGTTTACTTGCTTTAGATTTAGCCTAAGATTAAAAATCTAACCTTATTAAGAATTTTAATATAATAAGTATCTATACTATCCTAATTACTAACTATACCGCTAATAGCACAGGCCTAAACCTCTAGTAAGCCTACTATAACGTCTACTTATTTAACCTAACGCTAAGCGCTAGTGTATAGGAGTGGGCTATAGGATGGAGTTACTGTCTAGGCTAGTCTAGAAAGGTTATAGTAGTTAAATACTATATATGTAAGACTTTTAATAAGAGGGTTATAAACAACTAGATCTTATACGTACTCTTTAGCTTAATAGCAGTAATAGGTAATAAGTTAATAATAAGAGCGTTTAGCGGTAAAAGCAATAAAATGCCTTATAGGCCCGTTAATACTATATTTAACCTCACTTTACTTTAAGGTTTCTATATTAATAGTAATAGGTTATTATAGTATAGCTCTGATCTTAAGATTCTAGTAGACCTGCTTTTAGAGAACCTACTTAACCTAAATAAGGTTCTTATTAAGTTCTTTTTTATAAACTATAGCCGTCGTGTTTATTAATATAAAGGTTTTAGTAAAGCCTTTTAGGAAATATATATTAATACGCTATTACCTACACCTAAGTATAGTACTTTTAAACGTGGTTTTATAAAACGGAAGCGTAATAATAGCGGCAATAATAAACTAAGTAATATAAATATTAATAAACCTTCTAAGCCGGAGAATACGCGTAAGGTATTAAAGCTAAAACCTAAACCTAAAGCGACCCTAACCGCCACTATAGCGTTAAGTAGGACAACTTATACTATTATAACCCGTATAGCGCCGCTAAAAAAGTAAGTAAAGGATGCTAAAACTAAAGCTATAAGCCCTACGGCTAGTATAGAAGTAGCTAATATAAAACCTAAAATTAAGCGTAAAGCGTATACAGACGTTAATTATAACGTTAGTAAAATGCTTCCCCCTAAACCCAGCTCGGACTTTACTTAGTATATTTAATCTTCTCTACTACCTTATAATAAGGCCATTATTAGGAAGCTTTTTAAGATAAGTCCCTTTCTAGTATCTTACTCCTTACTCTTTTTCTTATTTTATATCTACTATATACTATATTAAACGTAATAAACCCACCTACTTTTTAAAAGCGAGTTTATTCTAACTATCTTAAGCTATAATATCTCTCTTATTCCTCCTTTAGCCTATTTAAATTCTCCTAACTAGTGCTACTCCGCAGTATAAGTATTTAGATTTTCTCTTTTAGCGCCTATTCCTATACTATTAGTCTTTAAGGTTTAAATACTAACGACATTTTTTAAAAGCCTTATAAAATTTGCCCCTATTTAGTAATCTATACCTACTAGCTATAAGATTATTTTAATATAGGCCTACTGCCCGTATATTTTTAGCTAGTTTTTAGCCTTTATCCTAACTCTAGCATCTAATTCCTAGTAATTATCTTTTTCTATATCACGTTTTAAACGTATACTTCTATATACTTTCTTTAACCAATTCTATATTTGTACTTTCCTTCTTTTTTTAGTTTTTTTAATATTTTAATTATTTAGTATAGGCGCCTCTAAGATCCACATACTGCTTAGCGTAACTTATTAACTATAGCTAACCAAATACCTACTAATTAGTGCTGTACTACTTAGTCTTAGCATATACACGCAGCCCTTAAAATAGCTAAGTAGATAGTAATATAAAAGCTACGCTATTGCCCAATATTTAGAATGCTATTTTAGTCTTTAATTATTTATCTCTAATTTAATTCGCGGTTATATATTATTACTATCACTAAGAATTAACTAATCTAATAAATAATTTAGTATGCCGATATTTTAGTATAGCAATTTAATATATTACAGCAATATATCTAGTGTACTGTCCTGGTTATTATACTCGCTATAGTAGGGGGTATTTATTAAAAGGCTTTCTAAAAACCGTCTTATTATTACAGTGCCAAGACATTAGTCTATGCACACGCGAACCAACACCACACGATCGCAATATTATCACCAAATTTAATTATTTACCACATCACAATGCAACGCTCGTTTAGAACGGAAATTAGTGGAAATTAAAGGCCTAGGGCAGAGCTTTTAGATGCACAAAGAGCTGGAATCCTTAGTGCAGTAGAGGCAGGGGAGGAGAAGACTAAAATCGCGGCGAGGTATCGCGTTAGTTGTTGCGTTATTTATAATACAATCGATCAATGGAATAACTACTATACGCTTAAATCTCTACTAAGACCCAGACAGCCCGAAAAGCTTACTCAATAATAGAAGCGTTTACTTCTTTGAATTATACGCAGGAACCCTCAAATTAACTATACAGCTCTTAAGTGTTAGGCTATAGGGGTTACCGTTAAGCATAGAACTTTATAACGTCTATTTAAAAAACACTATATTACGAAGTGGCTCGCCAAAAAGAGACCAAAGCTAACGCCAGCGGTAGCTCAATTAAGGTATCTTTGGGCTTAAAAATATAAGGGATTCCCTTAAAGACGTGTTAAGTTTTCTAATAAATACTCATACAAACGAGGCTCAGGAAAGAAGCCCGTTTAGGTCTTCTAGACGTCTCTACAAAAGTGGAATTATAACTTTATTATAGAGGTGTCTAACGGAAAGGATCTTATACAGATAATCTACGCCGCTTTTTAGTACGATGGCCGTTCGGAGTTAATTACTATAGAAAGAGACGTTTTAGCGCGGAAGGAAGGCTATAGCGCCCAAAGCTATATTTAGGCCTTAGAAGAAGGTCTTATACTAATCTATAAGCCTTTAGATATCTACTAAATAGATAACGCTCCAATCTATATATCAAATCTTATAAAGAAGTGGTTGGAAACATACGGTGTTTAGACGCTCAATTTCCCCCTATACTCGCCCAATCTTAACCCAATTAAGCACCTTTAGCTAGCACTAAAAAGGAAAATTCTTAAGCTTTATCTAGAGCTTAAACAGATGGGACAAAGTAAGGAGGATTTAGAGCGTTTAATTAAGGCGTATAAGGAGGCGTGGTTGGCTATCAATTAAGGCCTTATATAACGATTAATCAACAGTATAGACTAAAGGCTGGAGGTAGTAAAAAAAGCACGTGGCTGGCAGACAAAGTATTAACTATAATTAAACAATCTCATACTGATTTGGCTGCATTTAATTGCTATAGCGTTGTGCAATTGTTTAAAGTCGTGTCGATTTTATTAAGAATTCGTGTGTGCACAGACTAATGTCTTGGCACTATAAGTGCTCTATTATAACAGACTTTTTATATATATTATCCTATATAGGTTATATTAACGTACACTATACTACCTAACCTATTATAACCTATAGTCGAAATCTACCTCTACTTACCACCTCTAATTTTCGCCAATACTTTATTAATACTCTTACTAGTAGCTATCGCCTTATTGGAGTCCTAATTGGCTAGTACCATCTAAACTCCTTTACTAATTGCTAATAGCAGATCTAACTGCGTAGACGGCATACCTTTATAATATTAGTTCTTCTTAGTCATCTACTATAATTTAGCGCTCGTAAGAATAGCTTTAAATTACTTATCCCTTAACCCGCTGGCGTCCTACCAGAAGCTAGTCCGTGCTTAAACACCAGAATAAAAATAACATATATAGCTAATTACTATTAGCAATGCCTTCCCATTGTACTTCTAATGATATTAACTTTATTTAACTGACTCAATATAACGTTTAGCCAAGTTAATGTGCTAAAAAGCCACCACCGAAGCCATGGCCGCTGCCAGATTTTACTCCTATAACGATTCGATTTGGTTGATCTAATTAGCTAGTTCTTATTAATAACGGTAGGACGTATTCCGGCGGGTTAAGGGATAACAAACCCCAATAAATACTTCCTGCCATATATAGCATAGAATATTAAAGAGCGTTTAATATATGCCCTTTTTAACTCTATATTAGTTAGTATACTATTATTCTATTATAACGGTTTACTAATAGAGGAATTAGCCGCTTCTGCAGCTCTCTAACTTTATTAGCTTATTCCTTATCCTTAGCTTATTCCTTTAGCATCTAGCTCTTTAATTTAAGAAGTACTCCGTTAATTAGGAACCAACTTATAACACTCTTTATTATAGGTACTAGCGATTTAGGTAACTATATATATTAGTATATATTAGGGGTATATAATATAGGGATATTATACCTAGAAGCCTTCGCTTAGGTCCTTAAGGCATTTATAATATAGTTAAGCGGTTTTAGTAAGATTAAGGTTAAAGTACTTATAGTTATCTAGGCGGATAAATATACACTAATTAGAAACTTAATAGACTTAGAAGGCTTTAAATACCGCTAACAAATAGGTTACGCACATGTTGAAATTAGGGGTCGCCTTTAAGATTACTTCTTTACGTCGTTATTTAAGGAGGTTAAGAAATACTAGGTTGGGCCTTTATGTAAGTAAGGGTTTAAGCAATATTTATAGTATATTAACACAAGAAAGGATATAGTAGGAGTTAAATTTAGGCCAAATTTTAGAATTTAGATTCCACTTAAGGATAAGGATTTAGAAGTTTAGGTTTTTAATTAAAGAAGAAAAATTTATATATAGTAGATTACCTAAGCAATTTATTATATAATTTAAATTAATTAAATTAATTAAACTAATTATAAAAGTAATAACGTAGGTAACGGGGTTATAACCGCTCCCTGGGTTATAACCGCGCTAGCGTACCGCCTGCTATTTTAAGTAAAGTTTTGTTATTCTGCCAAAATTAAAGTAACACATACATTTAAAAGGCGGTGTGTCGTGCTAAGGCTTACCTAGGCGTAATAGATATAACTTAGGTAAAGTTTTAATATTTAAAACGGTTATAACCTAGGGAGTGGTTATAACCCCGTTATCTACGTTACTAGTAATAAGAATGTATTGTTTATTTTATTTCCTAGTAGATTATATATAGACGTTTTAGGAAGGCTTCCTAAAAACTCCCTTTAACATATTATATATAATATATTAACGCATTATAATATAGTAAGTCTTATTTCTACTTAGTAGAGAAAGGGATATTATAGTAGGATATACCTAACTACTTTATAGACCCGATTACGATTTTGAATTAATATTAGGTATCTCTAATACCTAACCTAAGAAGTCCTCTATATGTAGTTTAAAAGCATTTAGCTTAAGTCTAAAAAAATAAAGTTAAACTTAGTCTAACTTAAACTTATATATAGCAGCCTTTAGCTTTATACTAGCCACTTTACACTATTTAGACTTATAGCCAAAAATTAATATCTTAACCCCTTTCGTAAGTGCAAGCATTAGGGCAGCTTTATTGACCGCTATAGTATTAGGGTAACGGTTAGTAAACTCCTTATATATATCTTAATAAACATTAGATTGCTAACACAATAGGGGCTAGGATTAATAACAAACAATAGTAAGACTAGTATAAGCTTTAGTTTTAGCTTCGTTATTAATAAAGGACGTAGTACTAAAGTGTATAATAATTTGAGAGCTGGGTCCATATCTTTTAATAAATATACTATATTGGTTAATATAGTCTTAGGGTTATAATAGATAATATACTTACGTTCGCAGCAGAGCTGGTGCTAGTTCTTTAATCTAATAGCGCCACTTATTATTAGCTCATAGTTTAGTCCGTATATTACCTCTATCTAAGGGTGCCTTCCTATTAATAAGTAATCTGCCTATTATGGCCTTTATAGTCTTAGCATGCTTTATAGAAACCTATTTATTATAAGTTAGGGTAATAAAGTTTATATTAGGATAAATTTACTTAATAGCAGTTGTCGTTAAAAAGAAAGTATTAGATGCATTACTAATAGGGGTACTTAGGTAGGGTAAAGAAACGGACATAATCCTTATATATAAAGCTGCACTAGATAGGATTAAGGCTATATATAATCTTTTCCAATCTATAAATTATACACCCTAGATATATATTAGGATTAGGCTTGGCGCAATTAATAGCTATAACCCGTGTATATACAACTGTTCTATTCCAATTAGGTAGCTAGTTTATTGTAGGAAGATTTAAAATAGCTAGTAGGTTAAATTTAGAAATAGATTTTAAATTTTAAATTAAATTAAGTTGCTAAGGGAATAGAGGTTTAGGTTTAAATCTAGAAAAAGATAAATTAATATAGTGTGATTATATAAGCATTGACTAATTTAAATTATTTTAAATTTTAAATTAAATATATTTTTCTAAGTATATTTTACTTTAAAAAAGGAGGATTTCTTTTTAGTAAAGGACTAATAGAGGATATAGCTAAGTAAGGTACGTAAGTAAAACGTTAGGAAGACTTTTAGGAAGGCTTTAAATAAATGCCTAAGTAGTGTATCTAGTAAAATGGAATAAAGATAAACTAGATATAGTTAATGTATAATAGCGAATTAAGGATATAGTAGCTAGTGTAACAAGATTATATATAGGAGATAATAACAAGGAAGATGTTACTAAGGCGAATAATATAGTTTATATAGGCTAGGCTAAGGTAAAGGATATTAAAAGGCTAATAAATAAGGCTAAATAGTAAGGAGATAATATAGAAGCGTTGATATAAAAGGTTTAGATTAAAGATATATGTAAACGCGGTCTCTATTAGCAAGTTATTATAAAGTCGGCTCCGCTAGTAGTAGATTATTAGTATAAATAGTATAGTAGATAAAGGTAAATATAGAAAGATAGAGGGAATAATACTAGTGGATATTATTAATATAGGTAAGAGTATTTAGGTTAGCGCCTAAATATTAAATATAAATTGCTATAACAATATATATCTTACTTAATACTATAGCTAAGCTTTAACAATTTATATTAGGGAGACTTTCTAAAAGGCTTCCTAAAATTGTTCTTATTTAGTAACTTGCTCTTAAGCACTTAATAAGTAAAAGAAGGAGTTCGGCAGTAGGAGAGGAAAACGGCCGGCGGCTAGGCTTAAAGCACTTAGTATAGTAAAGGGTTTTCTTATAGTAATCCTAGTAGTAATAGTAAATAAGGTTAAGGCCTAGTTTAAAAAACTAGATAGGAAATAGGCTAGGGATATGTTTTAAATATTAGCTTATATATTATCCAATTATATTACTAGATTGCTAATAAGCTATAAATATTTATTACTACGTTTTTCTCCCCTTTTCTTTCCTTATCTACTACTATATATTAGTATTATTAATAGGTATTTTATTAAATTTATTATATACTAAATCTAGTAGCTTTATAGTATTATATTATATATAGTATTTTACTACTAGTTAAAATAAAGAATAAAGTTTTATAAAATAGGCTAGTGCTTAAGGTAGCTTAAATAAAGCTTTTTAGGCCAGCTCCTCCATCTTTCCTATACCTTACTCTTTAATTAAACCTTTTTTACTATTAGCAACTTAGTAACATTTAAATCCGATTGTCCGTTAGGGCTATTTAACAACTAATAATTATCTATTATATAAGTTAATTGGTTTATAAGCCAGTAAAATTAAGAAATTTATACTTAGAGTTAATTTAGTATTGCGGTAATTAATATTAAGTATAAAGTAAACGAATATTAGATGGATTATAGCATTATATACTATTAATCTTGTCCCCCTAGAATCTAATAGTCCCTAGCCTAATTAAGACGATATTAAATCTACGTTTACTTTAGGTCTTACCTTAGCAACTAAAGATAAAAATACTATTAGTAAAAAGGTATTTAGGCTTAGTGCACGCCTAAATAATAAAGACGCGTTTACTATTTACACAACTGCAAAGGCTTTAGGCATGCCCTTATTTAAGCTAAATAGCTTTTACGATATCAAATTCTAAAACAAGACTTTGGCTATAAAGAAGTGGTTAGTAACTTATAAGGGTAACTTTAGACGGCTAAATAAACTACAAGTTAATATAAGTTGGAAATTAATAATCTAGCTTATTTACAAACCCGACTATATATTAACGGCGTAAATAAATGCGGGTATACTATTCGCAATACTATAAAAAGTTGCTATAGACGTTCTAGCTGTATATTACAATACTACAATTGCAATTATTAAGATAATAAAGGAAAATCCAGAACTAGTGGATAGCAACTATATCCACCCTACTCTAGCCGACTGCTACTTAGGCGGGTAATTACCTTACAGCTAGTTTAACATATTTTAACTACTTAAGATATTCTACGTTCATTTTATATACGCCGACGGAAACTAAGTAGGCTAAGTTGCTAGCTATTAGTATACGGGTAAGGAATAGCGTAAAGGGATAGTATAGAGAGATAGCGTAAGGGGATAGTATAAGGGGACATCCTAGCTTATATAGGGAGTATTTTCAAAAGGCTTCCTAAAAATGGCCATTAGCTAGGTTTTAACGTATAGTAAGCACATTAATAGAGATATTAGGCAAATTTTCTAAGGAAAAATTCCGAAATTTTAGGCTTATAGCCCTAAATTTAGTAGATATATTATACCTATAACTAGTTTCTATACTGCTACAGCCCTACTATTACGGCTGCCCTAATACTACCCTATTGGGCTACTACGACCAACTATTACTATTACTACTCTATTTACTACTCCGTTTAGTACTCTAACTATTACTTAATCTATAGGTTTTAGTATTTTATTAAGTAATTTTTTAGATACTTCTTAGTTTGCAGGACTAAGTAGTACTTTAATTAGTATTTTAATAATTATAAAATGACGGAATTAGGCTAATTCGTTTAAAAGAGCTATATAAAGGTTTATATCTATTACTAAAATTAGTAGTATTAAATAAGTTAAGTTACTAGCTAGTAACTTACTTAATATATCTATATAAATATATATTGTGGTAAAAATGTATCTATTTTCAGAGGGCTCTAACCGCCGTTTTTGGCGGCGTTTCTACCTCCCTTAGGCCCTGACCTATCGCCGCTTTAAAAAGGCTCTGCTTGCTTAGCCTATAAGCCCCCTTCCTTGCTCGCCTTATAGAGGAGCTTAGAGGGGGCTAAACCAGTCCCTATCCGCCTAACGTTTCGTAGCGCTTAATAGTAATCTAACTATACCATAGCCTATAAAACCGCCGAAAGGCTAGAGCCTACTTAAAGCGGTAGCCTACTTATCCTCTAGTATTACGGACGCTATAAGTACAATATTATAACTACTTAGAGAAGAGTTAGAAGAAGCTAGTTAGTTAATATAGATATAGTTTAGAATAGAGCCTGTGGAACTATATAATAAAAAATAGTAACTAAGGTTATATAATATTATACGCATTATACGCGGTATATAAAGAAAACGTATGTATAATACGTATAAGATGTACTTTATATATAAGAAAGGATTTCTTAGGAGTATGGTTATGTATTTAAAGGACCTCAGTCCCTACTATAGATAGTTCTCTCCTTATAGTAAATCTTAGAATATAATTAGAGTTAATCTATTAGGTAACTACTCTATTAGTTATTATTACGTTATTAATTAAGTTTAATATCTATATACCTAGCCTATTAACAAATCTACTGTAGTATTTCCTATAAGGTTCCGTTATATATTTACTACCTAGTTATAGTATTAATAAGGTTAAATAATATACTACTTAAAGCACTAGTCACGACGCTATTAATAGTAGTAACTACCTCTAGGATAAGCGGAGACACTGGTATAGTAGATACTAACTTATAACTAGTTACGGTAAGTTAACTATAGGAAATAGTTAATTAGTTAATAGAAAACAATATAATACTTAAAGAACGCATTAATAGAATTAAAGTAGCAAAGATTAAGTTACTATTAATTAAACGATTCTTAGAAGAGAAGTTAAAGCTTAAGGGATTCTTAGTATAAATATAGTTTAAAGTCTTATAAGAAGGAGCGAAGCTCGCCATATTAATAGATTAAGTAGTTTATATAGGATTGTTCCTATTAGGACAAGCACTTAAGTAGTTTAAACTATATCTTACTAAAGTATAGAAGAATAGACAAATAACTACTAACTTAAAGATTAAGTACATATTTATAAGTTAGGAAGGATTCGCAATATAACTTACGTAAATATTTAGAGATTTAAAGGTAACGACTATAGTAAAATAAAAGCTTTAGAACTTAACGCAACGGACTTTAGCAATAAAGTATATAATGTAGTTTTAAACGCTAGCTATATAGGTTAAATAGAATAATAGGGCGCTTATAGTATAGTATAAACAGTGACTTAAAGTAAAAGTCTAGGACGTAATTATTTTAATAGAAGGTGCGGACACCCTAAGGGAATTAATTAATTAGGTAATTAAGATTAATAATAGGATTTACTAAAGGGAACAGACTAAAAAGGGTTAGGATAGAGTTTTATAGTTATATAAAGCGTAAAGTACGTAATAATAGATATAGAGTTAAAAACTATAGTATAGCATAGAGCTAATAGACCTAAGTAGTACTAAAGAATCTAAAAGATAGAATAAGAAACTATAAAAATCTAGAGGTTAAGAATTAAGTAATTATAGGACTAAAAAGTAAAGGCTAAACTAGGGATCTTAATAGCAGAAGATGTTTAGGCGGACTCTATAGCAAAATTAGTAGTTTAAAAATAGAGCTTATATAAATTATAGAAAATAAGGTTATTTTACTAAAGACTATAAAGGTGGTTAAAGTAAATACGCGGTAAAGGGAATTAAACTAGTAGACAATATATATATATAGAGGGATAATAGTGCGCTATAAGGAATAAAAGAATATTTAATTAATAGTTTTATGTTTTATTATAATAATATATACTAAGTTTATAAACACGCTAAATACGGCGCAAGCTATTAGCTATAGGAGCTAAAGTTATTAAAGTTTAAAGAAACTGTTAGGAATAAGGCCATTATATAAGGTAAGTTGCCGTTATATAAGGCAAGTTGCCGTTATATATCGCCGCGGCACTAGCGTAGCAAGGAGCCCTAAGCTCCTCGTCCTCCCTTAGAGATAAAGAGATAGAATAATAATTATTATACTACCTATAACTTATAGATATATAATATTACCTTATATTATTAACACTAATTAGTAGTTAACTTTACTGTTATACTATAGAATAGCTAGGTATTCTACTAAGAAGAGACGAGCCACTATACTAGTGCTACTTATGCTAGAGAAAGCTATCTTTTAAGGTTAGAACTGGTCCTAAACCTTAAATAAAACTCTTTTATAAATCTAAGGATCTAAAAGGCTAGAATTGGTCATAAGCCTTTCCTAGATTATAGATTCTTATATCTATTATATAGAATAATACGCTTTATAAGTCCTTATAATTTAAGGCTAGAACTAGTCCTAAGCCCTATAATTATAGATTCTTGTTATAAACGCGTACTAAATAACAATCCCTACACTAATAATATATCCCTTTCTCTAAAAACATGGCTACTCTAAATAACTAAAAAGACTCCTTACTACTAGGGGTAGCTAAGTACGCGAAACTTATTAATAAAGATTAGGACGAATTTATTATTAATATAATAACTTATACTATAAAACGGGTTAACAGCTTTCTCTTATACTATATTATATTCTACTAAAATAGATACTACGCCGATTTATAACTATAGGAGTATTTTAGGGAGGATTTTATAGGATAGACTGCTAATACCTAAGCACTTAGCAACGTTAATATTGTTTAGGATTTTTAAGACTTCCTTTATAGAAATAGGGTATATATTACTAAGAACGGTAACCTAATTGCTAGTAATATTTAGGCCGTTATTATTAGTATAGAAGAACTAGTATAGACAAAAGCTAAGATTATACATTAACTACAGAAACCTAAAACTAACCAATATTCTTTAGAAGGCAACTTTAATTTAGAATAAAACCCCTAGAACGCTAATCCCCTACCTAGAGGTATTCTCCTACTAGGAGGTGCCTTTTTACCTAAAGGTGCTCTTTCTCTACCTCCTTTATTACCTTTAACTTCTCTATTCTAGCTAACTGGTAAGCCTCTACTATAAGAAGTTACGAATCTAATAAAGGTATATTTGGACGAAGAGAAGAAGTTTAGAAGAGAACTATATAATATACTTAGAATAAAACTATAGGTCTTTTATAACTGTTGGTTTTATAAAGTAATATTACGTATCTATAAGTTATAGGTAGTATAATGGTTGTTAATTCTATATTCCTTTTGCTTAAGGAAGGGTAAAGAGCTTAGGGCTCCTTACCACACTAGTGCCGCGGTAATACGTAACGGCAACTTGCCTATATTCCCAATACTAGCAACTCTTCTTTTGCGGTTACTATCTATATATATATACCGCTCGACTAGCGTAACAAATATTAATCCTTTTTACTTACTATTACCATTATAATATAAGTCTCGCTGTCCTAAAATTTGCCTCTTAGCACGTAGTGCTTTCTTACTTAGGAGTTGCAGGTAGATATCTTGTTAAGAGGGCCGCTAAGGCGCTAGTAGTAAGCGAGCTAATAGCGATTTTCTATCCTGGGGATAGAAAATCCTAATTAGCTAGTTTAAGTTAGGGTCTATAGAATATTATACTCCTACTCCCTTTTAACCTAACCTTTAACTTATATATATAGAGTATTTATATTAACAAACGTCTCTAGTGCCTTATTTAGGTTCGCCTTTATTATTACATCTACCGGGTTATCTTAGCTATTAATCTATTAAATCTTAAAGAGTTTTTAACGCTCGTAGGATTGCTAAAGTGCTATAATATTAATTATAAGGCGCTTCTCCTTTATAGTACTAAGCTTAACTAAATACTTATAGAGGGAATATAAGTTAGTATATATAATTGTAGGGATAATAGGAAGTTTAAGTCGATCTATAATTATCTTTAGGGTAGTTCTAATTACAATTGCTATATTAACTCCGCTAACTATTCTATATATCTCTAACGCTAGAACGCTTTAAGTAACGCGCTTACTCTTAGTTAAGCTTTAATAGATAAGATTACTATAGATTATAAAGTTATTCTCTCTAGTAGATTTGTTTGCAATAATAATCTTATATTCTAGCTAGGAGCTAAATCTTTATTATTTATAAACTATCTATTAATAAATATAAAGAGCTTAGCAGTGGGAAGATTAATAGGTATATAGAGTAGTCCCTAATTAAGATAGTTTATTTGCTAGAAAAGACGTTTATTTAGGGTAAGAACGTTATCCTTAGTTAGTTCCTAGTATTAGGCGGCAATAAAAAGATTAAATAAAGCCTTAGGTTAATAGATAGAAGTAATATATACTTTATAAGCGCGTTACTCTACATATCTTTACTTTAGAGAATTAATATTAATAACGTTGATCTTTTTGCCTTAACCCTTCTGGCGTAAAGTAATAGAATCCTTATTTAGGGCGAGGATATATCTATTAAAGAGTAATAGTGTTGTTAAATTAAGCTTTTCCTTTAGCTTTACTATAAGATTTACCTTTATTAGCTTGTTTTCTTTAAGAGCTAAAAACTGGTCGTCTTTTAAGATAATTATATTATTAGTTTATATACCAATAATTCTAAATAGAGTTCCTATAGTTATAATAAGGAAGCAGGGATTAAATATAGAAGTAGTTATTAAAAGCTTCTCTTTATAGTGCTTACTATAAGTAGCCTATTAGTGAGTTCCTACCTCTATAATTCTATATAATAGCTTAAGTATAACCATAATTATATCTTTAGGATACTAGTGGCGAATTTACTCTAGAAGGTATGCTAATATTAAGCGCTAAAGGTTCGTCTTTAATTAGGTGTAGGCTTAAGTAATATCTTATAAATAAACCGCCATTTTATTCTTTATTAAGGAGGGAGCTAGCGTAATAATAACTTACTAACTAGCTTGTTAAATTATAAGAGATTATATAAGAATTACCTCCTTACTATTATTGTTATAACCTTAAATAATAGGCCTTAATTTCTTAAATAGGGCGTTAATAGCTTTACCTTTAATCTCGTTAACTATTCTTAACTTAAAGATGCGAACTTTATTAAACTTAGTAGGGTTATACTTTTTAAATTTAAAGACTCCTCTTATAATAAAACTATTAATCTCCTACTTATTAGATACTTAGAAAGGAGCTCTAAAAGTTATAATATAACCTTCCTTTAAGAGCTGTTTTACGAGCTTAAAGTTAGTCTTCTCTTTAGCTGTTATAAAGGCCATTAATAACTTAACTCTATTTTTAATGGCGGTAACGAATTACTCTTTAAAATTAATAAGATGTTAGCGATTTTATAATCCCTTTAGGCGACCTTTGCCGCGTTATAGTTGTGGAACCTCTACTATAATTATATTAGAATTATAGTTCTTCTTTAGGGTATTCTATAAATGCTTAGAACTATTATCTTTATAGTAAGGCTTAATAATAGTTAAATGGAATTAAGTGGGTCTATAAGGCATCTAAATAGTATAAGTTTAGCTATTAATTATAATAAGTTAATATAGGCCTAACTATCCTCCCTTTTTATACTACACGCGTACCTTAAACTAGAGTAGTAGATTAAGCGTAGTTAAGGTATTTAGGCTATTTCTTATTTCTAGTATATTATTAACCTAGTATATAACGTAAAGACGTTATACCTCCTTTATTGCCTTGCGAATAGTCTTAGCTTATTATATAATAAAGGGAGATAGCGAAGAATTATTAGTTATTTAAGGGTAGGCGCTAGAGACTAGTAATATAGGTATAAGTTTATCCGGGCTAGCAGAATTATTAATAGCTTTAACAGCTATTTATAAGGTAAGTTCTTTACTAGTATTTTCTAATTTTAAAGAGATAATTTTATATACGCGGCGTAATAGCGTATAATATCGCTTTACTTTTTTAACGTTATTATATGCCTTAATAGGAACTTCCTTAACCTTAATTGCTATTACCTTTATTTATTATTAAAACTCTATAAATAAGAAGTTCTTTCCTATATTATAGACGATTTGGTTAGGGGTTTTTAGGTAGATATTAATCTAGTATAATTAAAGGGTATTTTATACATTCTTAGCTAATATATTCTTTAAAAATTATATAGCTTAAAAGGAGGTTAAGAAGTTAATAACTTAGAGTACTAGCTTACTGCTAAGATATATAATATTAATATTAATATAGAAGTTAAAGTTATAGTTATCTTTAAGGGTAAACTTAAATTGGCTAGGGGACTTTTAATTTATTTAGTAGTAATAGCAGTATTTTATAAGATGCTTAATTACCTTAACCTTAACTTTATAGCCTATATACTAAAAAACCCTAAGCAATTAATAAATAGATAGGTGGCTAAAATAATAGTATAGTTAGCGTAACTCTAACTTAGTTAAATAACTCTAAGTAATACTCTTTTCTAGTTAATAAAGGAGTAATTAGGGGTAACCCTACTTATATATAACAGGCACCCAAGTATCTCTTTAAATAAGTATATTCTTAAGGTTATTAAGCTTAACGCCTAATTTATCTATATCTTTAATATAAAATATAAATAAGGTGTTTATAGAAATAACGTAAAAAGTAATATACCCTAAGGGGGTTTAAACCCTAATTATATTAAAAGAGATTATAGTACCCTTACTAAAATAAATTGTGTATTGGCCTACTATTAAATAGTTAATCTAAATAAAGCCATTAAGCTGCTAAAGGGCTTAAACTTAAGGTTCTCCTATTATAGATACTCCTATAGCTCTAGTATCTAGCATAATACTATAGAAGATATTTGCTAAGTATCTATTATTAAAGGAGAATATAAAACTCTCCCTTAACTTATTAAAAATATTTAACTTTATAATAGAGTAGAGCGTAAATTAATTATTAAGAATAGTAATAGTTTATATCCTATTTACCTTACCATACTTAGTAAAGTATTAGTTAAGTAAGTAGTCCTTAATTTCTATATCTATAAGGAGCTATTTAGTCTTATTAACCTTACCCTTAAGATCTTCTACGCCTTTATATTAAACTAAGAAGCTTTAAAAGTAGGCTATAATAACCTTATAATTTTTTATATTTTTTATACTCTAATAGAACTTATTTTATACCTCCTTTTACTTATTAAGGGAGTGTCTAGTTAACTAGTAATTTAGCTTCTTATAAATATAGCACTTTTTTTAGTAATTATTTTAAAATAAACCTTTATAAGGACTTCTATAATTGCCTTATAGTTAACGTTAATTATACCCTTTACTATATTTCTTACTACGGCTGCTATATATTTGGTTAGTCTAGTTATAATTATATTAGTTAGGAATACTTAGTTAGGTAAAGTTTTTAGTATAAAACTATTAAGATTTTTATATTTATATTATAGTACTTATAGCGGAGCGTAGCTTGGTATATACTCCTTTAAACGTATCTATAGGTTTATATAGCGCTAAATTATACTTAGAAATACTATAGCAAGCTAAGATAACCTAGTCCCTTAGGCTATTCTTATTTTAGTAAGTTTTAGTAAAGCTACGTTAAATTTTCTAGAGTTTATTAAAGAGTAGTTAAAGGCACTTTAAATAAGTCTTTATTAAGTTAAAAGCGATAACTTTTTAAAATATAGTTATTTACTATTTAGATATATAAAGCTAGCGATTTTTATTAGTTTTAAAGTAGGCTTTAGTAAGCTAAAGTATTATATTAAAGCTATAGTTTCTACCTATAATATAGTCATAATAAAATATCGCTATCTGTCCCTTTAATATAACCAAAAAAGTATAATAAAACTAGTAGTATTAGATTTTAACCTTACTATAGTAGTTATAAAAGACCTATAGTTTTGTTCCGAGTATATTATATAATTCTTCTCTAAACTTCTTCTCCTTGTCTAAATATACCTTTATTAGATTTGTAACTTCTTATAATAAAGGCTTACTAGTTAGTTAGGGTAGAGGTAGAGGAAAAGTACCTCTAGGTAGAAGAGTACCTCTAGGTAGGAGAGTACCTTTAGGTAGAATAGTAGCGTTCTAGGGTTTTTATTCTAAATTAAAGTTGCCTTTTAAAGAATATAGGTTAGTTTTAGGTTTCCGTAGTTAATATATAATCTTAGCTTTTGTCTATACTAGTTCTTATATACTAATAATAACGGCCTAAATATTACTAGTAATTAGGTTACTGTTTTATATAATATATACCCTATTCCTATAGAGGAAGTCTTAAAATTCCTAAACAATATTAACATTGCTAAGTACCTAGGTGTTAGCGGTCCATCCTATAAAATCCTTCCTAAAATATTCCTATAGCTATAGATTGGCGTAGTGTCTACTTTAATAAAATATAATACGGTGTAGAAGAAAGCTATTAACTTGTTTTACGGTATAAGTTATTATATTAATAGTAAATTCGTCCTAATCTTTATTAATAAGTTTCGCGTATAAAGCTACCCCTAGTAGTAAGGAGTCTTCTTAGTTATTTAAGGTAGGCGTAGCCATGTTTTCGGGGGGAGGGAAGTATTATTAGGGTAGGAATTGTCGTTTAGTACGCGTTTATTATTTAATACGCGTTTATAATATATATTTACAATTATAGGGCTTAAGACTAGTTCTAGCCTTAAATCACAAAGACTTATAAAGCGTGTTATTCTATATAATAGACGCAAGAATTTATAATCTAGGAAAGGCTAAGGACTAGTTCTAGCCTTTAAATCCTTAGATTTGTAGAAGAGTTCTATTTAAGGTTTAGAACTAGTTCTAACCTTAAAAGACAGCTTCCTTTAGTATAAGTAGTACTAGTATAATAGCTTATCTTTTCTTAGTGGAATACCTAGCTATTCTATAGTATAACAGTAAAGTTAACCACTAATTAGTATTAGTTTTATAAGGTAATATTATATATTTACAAGTTGTAGGTAGTATAATAGTTATTAATTCTATATTCCTCTTACTTAAGAAAGGGCGAGGAGCTTAGGGCTCCTCGCTACGCTAGTGCCGCGGTAATACGTAATAGTAACTTGCCTATATTCCTAACAATAACTATTATAATAAAGTTAGAATTTAAGGCTACTAGTACTATTACGCTTTCTTTATTATGTTAAAGGGACGGGTAGCAATATTTTATTATAACTATATTATAGGTAAAAACTATAGCTTTAATATAATACTTTAGCTTATTAGTGCCTACTTTAAAACTAATAAGAATTACTAGCTTTATATATCTAAATAGTAAAAGACTATATTTTAAAGAGTTATCGCTTTTAACTTAATAAAGACTTATTTAGAGTGCCTTTAACTACTCTTTAATAAACTCTAGAAAATTTAATATAGCCTTACTAAAACTTACTAAAATAAAAACAGCCTAAGGGACTAGGTTATCTTAGCCTATTATAGCATTCCTAAGTATAATTTAGCGCTATATAAACCTATAGATACGTTTAAAGAAGTATATACTAAGCTATACTCCGCTATAAATACTATAATATAAATATAAGAATCTTAATAGTTTTATACTAAAAACCCTACTTAACTAAGTATTCCTAACTAATATAATTATAACTAGACTAACTAAATATATAGTGGCCGTAGTAGGGAATATAGTAAAGGGTATAATTAATGTTAACTATAAGGTAATTATAGAGGTCCTTATAGAGGTTTATTCTAAGGTAATTATTAAAAAAAGTACTACGTTTATAAGAAACCGAATTGCTAGTTAACTAGGCATACTTTTAATAAATAAAAGGAGGTATATAATAAGTTTTACTAAAGTATAAAAAATATTAGAAATTATAAGGTTATTATAGCCTACTTTTAAAGCTTTCTAGTTTAATATAAAGGCGTAAAAGATCTTAAGAGTAAGGTTAATAAGGCTAAATAGCTCCTTATAGATATGGAAATTAAGGACTACTTACTTAACTAATACTTTACTAAGTATAGTAAGGTAAATAGTATATAAACCATCGCTGTTCTTAATAATTAATCTACGCTCTACTCTCTTATAAAGTTAAATATCTTTAATAAGCTAAGGGAGAGTTTTACGTTCTCCTTTAATAATAAATACTTAGTAAACGTCTTTTATAGTATTATACCAGACACTAGAGCTATAGGAGTATTTATAGTAGAAGAACCTTAAGTTTAAGCCCTTTAGTAGCTTAATAGCTCTATTTAGATTAACTATTTAACGGTAGGCTAATATACAATTTGTTTTAGAAAGGGTACTATAATCTCTCTTAGTATAATTAGGGTTTAAACCCCCTTAGGGTATATTACTTTTTATATTATTCCTATAAATATCCTCTTTTTATTTTACATTAAAGATATAAATTAATTAGGCGTTAAGCTTAATAACCTTAAGAATATACTTATTTAAGGAGATAATTAGATACCTATTATACGTAAATAAGGTTATCCCTAGTTACTCCTTTACTAACTAGAAAAAAGTATTACTTAAAGCTACTTAACTAAGTTAGAGTTACGCTAACTATACTATTATTTTAGCTATATATCTATTTACTAATTACTTAGGGTTCTTTAGTAAGTAGGCTATAAAGTTAAGATTAAGGCAATTAAGCATCTTATAAAGTACTATTATTACTACTAAATAAACTAGAAATCCCCTAGCCAATTTAAGTTTACCCTTAAGGATAACTATAACTTTAACTTTTATATTATTCTTAACGTTATATATCTTAGCGGCAAGCTAGTGCTCTAAGTTATTAACTTCTTAACCTCCTTCTAAGCCACGCGTTTTTTAAAAGATATATTAGCTAGAAATATATAGGATACCCTTTAGTTATATTAAATTAATATTTACTTAAGACCCCCTAACTAAATCGTCTATAATATAAAAAAGAACTTTTTATCTATAAAGTTCCGATAATAGATAAAGGTAATAGTAATTAAGGTTAAGGAAGTCCCCGTTAAGGTATATAATAGTATTAAAAAAGTAAAATAATATTACGCGCTATTATACCATATATATAAGATTATCTCTTTAGAACTAGAGGATGCTAGTAAAACACTTACTTTATAAATAGCTATAAAAGCTATTAATAATTCCGCTAGCCTAGATAGACTTATACCTATATTACTAGTCTTTAATACCTACCCTTAAATAACTAATAATTCTTTACTATCTCCCTCTATTATATAATAAGCTAAGGTTATTTATAAGGCAATAAAGGAGGTGTAACGTCTCTATGCTATACGCTAGGTTAATAACGTACTAGGAATAAGAAATGGCCTAAATACCTTAACTATACTTAATCTGCTACTCTAGTTAAAGGTACGCGTATAGCGTAAAAAGGGAGGGTAGTTAGGCCTATATTAACTTATTATAATTAATAGTTAAACTTATACTATTTAGATACCTTATAGACTTACTTAATTCTATTTAACTATTATTAAGTCTTACTATAAAGATAATAGTTTTAAGCCTTTATAGGATGCCCTAAAAAATACCCTAAAGGAGAATTATAATTAACGTGCTCTAAAAGGCGACTATAATTTTAATATAATTATAGTAGATATACTATAACTATAACGCGGTAAAGGTCGCCTAAAGGGATTATAAAATCGCTAATACCTTATTAATTTTATAGAGCAATTTATTACCGCTATTAAGAATAGAGTTAAGTTATTAATGGCCTTTATAATAGCTAAAGAGAAGGCTAACTTTAAGCTCGCGAAATAGCTTCAAAAGGAAGGTTATATTATAACTCTAGGACCCCCTTTCTAAGCATTTAATAAGTAGGAGATTGATGGTTTTATTATAAGAGGAGTCTTTAAATTTAAAAAGTATAACTATTACGGACGCTTTAAGTACAATGTTATAACTACTTAGGGAAAAGTTAGAAGAAGCTAGTTAGTTAATTTAGGTATAGTCTAGGATGGAGCCAATAGAGCTATATAACGAGGAATGGTAACTAAGGTTATATAATATAATTTGTATAATCTGTAGGATCTATATAATCTATAATAGAGTAAATAGAGTATACGTATATTATGTATAAGAAGGATTTTATAGGAGTACGGTTATATATTTAAGGACCCTTAGTCCTTACCTAAATAGTCCCTTTCTTATAGTAATTCTTAAAATATAATTAGAGTTAATCTATTAGGCAATTACTCCACTAGTTATTATTACGTTATTAACTTTAATTTACATTACCTATACACCTAGCCCATTAATAAGCCTATTGTAGTACTTACTATAAGGTTTTATTATATAATTACTACCTAGTTACGGTATTAAATATAAAAAGTTAAATAATATGCCACTAAAAGCGGCCACTATAACGCTATTGACGGTAGTAACTACTTTAAGGTTAGGAGGCGACACTAGTATAGCAGATACTAACTTATAGCAACCTATAACGGTTGGATAATTACAAGAGATAGTTAACTAATTAATAATAAATAATGCGGCGCTAAAAGAAAGGGTTAATAGGATAGGAGCAGTAAAGATTAAGTTACTATTAATTAAGAGATACTTGGGAGAAAGATTAAAGCTTAAAGGGTTTCTTATATAAATGCACTTTAAAGTTATATAAGAAGGGGTAAAGTTACTAATACTTATAGATTGAATAGTATATACGGGACTATTTCTATTAGGAAGGGCACTTAAGTAGTTTAAGCCTTACCTTATAGAAATACAAGTAAACGGAATAACGACCACTAATTAGGAGGTGCGATTTATATTCTTAAGCTGGGAAGGGTTTATGGAGCGACTTATATAAATATTTGAAGACCTAGAGGCAGTAACTATAGCGGAAAGAAAACTCTAAGACATTACGTAATAAACCTTAGTAATTAAGTATATAATATAGTTTTAGACGCTAGTTATATAAGTTAAGTAGAATAATAGGGCGCTTATAGCATAGTATAAATAGGGACTTAAGGCTAAAGTCTAGGACGTAATTATTTTAATAAAAGATACGGACACTCTACGGGAATTAATAGATTAAGTAATTAAGATTAACAATTAGATCTACTAAAGGGAGTAGGTTAAGAGAGGTTAGGATAGAGTTCTACAGTTATATAAGATATAGAGTACGTAATAACTAAAGCTAAATTAGAAATTATAGTATAGCGCAGAGCTAATAGACCTAAGTAGTACTAAAAAAGCCTATAAGAGATAGAGTAAGAAATTATAGAAACCTAGAGGTTAAGGATTTAGTAATTATAGGACTAAGGAGCAGAGGCTAAACTAGGGATCTTAACAGTAGAAGATGTTTAGGTAGACTCTATAGCAAAGTTAGTAGTTTAAAGATAGAGCTTATATAAATTATAAGAAATAAGGTTATCTTATAAGGGATTATAAAGATGGTTAGAGTTACTATATAATAAAGGGAATTAGACTAATAGTAGAAGATATATATGTATAAAGGGATAATAGTGTACTACGAGGAACAAAAAAGTGTTTAATTAGAAGTTTCGCGTTTTGTTATAATAACGTATGCTAAATTTATAAAGACGCTACGTATGGCGTAAGCTACTGGCTATAGGAGCTAAAATTTTTAGAATGTAGAGGAACCAACGAACTATTATATAAATTCGATATTAAAGATAACGAGTTTAATATAGGCAAAACATTTGCAGATAATAAGGTAATAAAGGCAGCTTACTAGGAGCGTATAAACCTTAAAGAAGTTATACTAGAAGTGGAGACTAAGACCGCTATAAAGTAAGGTTTAGTAATGGGGATTATAATACCGTTAAATACGGCATTTATTACTTTACGAGATAAAAGGAAGAGTATTTTATAGAGATTAAGTAAGCAGACAACTACTAGTGCTAATTTATTACTTAATAAAGGCAAAAGGCTAAAGGCTTAAGATTCTTAAGACGAGATAAAAGATAACTAAGATTTTTAAAATAAGATAAGGTATACCTAAGGACCTATAACGAATAGAAACCGATAGAGTAGGGTAATAGCTTAGTTTAAAGATATATAAATAAGCTTAGGATAGAGTTTCCTATACGTATAAGATTCTTAAAATAAAATAAGTAAGATTTAAGATTCTTAAGATAAGATAAGAATACCTAAGCCTAGTTGGACTAAGGTAGGAGTAAAGCTTAAGATAGAAGCAAGCTTAGGATTAAAAATCCTATAGAACTAAGATTTTAAGATATAAATAAGAACTATTAATAAGATTAAAAAGTAGGAAGACTTTAAAAATCCACTTATAAAACGTAAAAGAAAAGAAACTATAGAGGAATTTAGAGTAAGAATTACCTTATAGTAAGATTAGAAACTAGATAAGAGGTTTAATATATTAGGTTATATAAGGGATAAAGTACCTATATAAAGAATTACTAATAGGCCTAAGATAGGTATACTAAGAGCTAAGTAGCTTACCGAACTAGAATAAGAAGAGGATTTAGGGATTTTAACTAGGTTTAAGGAACGATATATAAAGGGCTGTTATAACATAGTAATAAGAAGATACTTCCTTATGGATAAGCTGTATATACTTAAAGGATTATACTAAAAGTGGTATAGACAACGATATAATAATAAGTAGGAAGATTTCTATATATAGTTAGATGAAAAAGTTATTTAAAACCACCTAATTACGGAAAAGGCTATAAATTATATTAAAGGAGCCTTAATTATAATGTTAAAAGATCTAAAGAAGTAATTAGAGGACTAAAGAAGTAAGAGGTAAATCTTAGTACCTGTAAATAAAGTTATAACGCTTAGATTAATATAAGAAAGGTTTAAACTTAAGGATAAAGATAAGCTAAGAGTTAACCTAAAACACTAAGTATATTATATATTAGTATAGATTATATATGTAAATAATGCGTATAATATATATAGAGTACCTAAAGATAAGAACTAGAAGTACCTAATAAGGATATATTAGGTACCGGACAAGGCGAAATATTAAAACGCTAAGTATATATATAGTTAGCACCTAGCGGAAGTGTAAAGCTAAGGGGACTTAATACTTTAGCTAGGAAGATTCTTTATAGAAGAATGCCTAAATAGATAATAGTGGTGGGAATGCCTAGAGAATACGTATCTATAGTATATTAAAAACAAAAAGCGAATTAAGTATTGGCTAAGAGTAGACTAAGTATAAATAGGATTAAGCAGCTAAT